>ENA-OUNH01000406-OUNH01000406.1-human-gut-metagenome-genome-assembly--contig:-NODE-406-length-13499-cov-4.434191_pt1 | contig 13499 bp, 17 predicted proteins | sample MGYA00242806_ERZ504814 | MGnify/ENA primary metagenome ERZ504814 (study PRJEB26092, sample SAMD00036389) | human gut metagenome | host: Homo sapiens | study: EMG produced TPA metagenomics assembly of...
GTGCTGTCTGAGCCTCAAAGAGTTCTTGATTTTAAACACCCTTGAAGGCGAGTTGCACAGGAAAGCCGGCGGATCAGCGATCTGCAAAAACGTTGAAGTCAAAAATTTTCTTAGCTGCTCTTCCGTATCGTTTATTATTTTTTATCATATACTCAAAATCTACAGTTGGCCAACACACAAATTACAATTTCTATGTAGTATCATATAATAATTCCGTATATATAACCAGATGATCATCAAAATAAACAAAGGAAGGGCAAGGATATGGAAGATCAAAAGATCATAGATCTATATATAAACCGTGAAGAAAGAGCAATTCACGAAACAGATAAAAAATACGGACGATTATGTACAAGCATTTCCATGGGAATCTTAAATGATATCAGAGACAGTGAAGAATGTGTCAGTGATACATGGCTTACCTTGTGGAATCAGATACCGCCCAAGAAACCGAACCCATTCAAAGCGTATATCTGTAGGATCATAAAAAATCTATCATTAAAACGCTATGAATATCATCATGCAAAAAAGAGAAACAGCCAGTATGATCTTTCACTGGAAGAATTAGAAGAGTGCATCAGCAAAGAACAAAATGTAGAAAATCAGATCGAATTACGAGAATTAAAATGGATCATTGCAAAGTTCATAGAGAAACTGCCAAAAGAAAAAAGAATTTTATTTTTAAGAAGATACTGGTTTTTGCAATCGGTCTCAGAAATGGCGAGAGATTATGAAATAACTCCAAAGAATATGTCAGTCAAACTGTTAAGGATCAGAAAAGAGTTAAAAGAATATCTGAAAGAGGAGGGATTTGAAATATGAAAGACAATAAGGATGAGGAAAAAACATTATTTCAGGCAATCGATGCAGTGGATGATAAATTTTTGATGGAAACATTGAAAGATATGGAAAAGAGAAAGAATCAAAACCACAAACAGCAATTAAAATTTAAGCAAATGACACCAATGGTTAAAGCAGCAACGATTGCATTGATCTGTTTTCTGACCTTAGGAATAAGTGTTAGCGTGGCAGCAGCGACATCGAAAACATTTCGGCAGTGGATTCAAAAGACATTTATGTCACAGACGATATATAAAGTAACACAAACCAAAGATGTCAGCGATCATAAGAAAACCCAAAAGATTGTGCTAAAAGATAACATGGAAATCAAACAAGGACACAACCAAAGCTTTATCTGTCAGTATCATTACGAAGGAAAATACGATGTCGAAGTGACAGACAAAGTATATACAATTGAAGGGAATCATTTAAAAGAATTAAAACCAGAGAAAAATGGTTCCATGGAATTTATAATGGAAGGAAATTTTCATTTCAGTATGCAGTGATTCGTGGAGAAATTTATGTATACAATGTGAAAGGAAATATCAGTGATATTTTCTGGAAAGTATGGGATGAAGATACGATTTATGTTTCTTTATATCATATGAATAAAAAAGAATGATATTATACAAAAAGAATGTATTGCAAAATTAAATCTTAAAACAGGAAAAGTAACAAAGATTACAGATGACACCAAAATCTGCAATATGGAGATGACACCAGATGGGGAATGGATTTTGTTAAATTACAGAAGCAAAGGATATTGGAGTGCATTGAATCTTAAAACAAGAAAAGAAACCAAACAGCCAGAAATCAGTGGATATGCACACAATGAAGAAATTTGTTTTATTGGAAAAGACAAGATTGTAGCAATGGGAAATCCTGTCATGACAAAAAATTCTGAATACAACGTCTGGAATAAAATTAATCTAAAAACATCCAAAGCGACAAAACAATGGGATGACCGCTCCAAAGAAGAACAATATTCAAATAACGAATGGTATGTATACAAAGAAAAGAAAGGAAAGTTACATTTAAAACATCTGGCATATGAAACATCCATTGATATTCCAGATGTCAAAACAGTACATATTATTGATGATGCTGGAGATTATGTTTTATTTGATGATGATCAAGGCAATGATTATTTGTGTAATCTAAGAAATAAGACATATAAGAAATTTATATTGCCAAAGAAATTTAGAGATGATACGCAAATGTATCTGGCAGGAAAAGAGAAGAAGATGCTGGTGCAACATGGAAAAGAAATATATTTGATCGATATTAGTGATATGTATAAAAACATCCAACCAAGGAAATAATACCACTATTATTTTCATAAAGAAGGATGTGACAAAAATTGAAAAATCGTTTATGCATTGAAAATGTTATCGGAAGGGAAGTTTTAGATTCCAGAGGAAATCCAACGGTAGAAGTCGATGTACTTTTAGAAAATGGAGCCTTGGGAAGAGCAATTGTCCCTTCTGGTGCGTCCACAGGTAAATATGAGGCGTTAGAGTTAAGAGACCGCGAAAAAAGATACCGTGGATTAGGTGTTGAAACAGCTGTTAATCATGTGAATCACAAGATTGCAGACCGCTTGACTGGCAAAAATGCACTCAATCAGATTGAGATCGATCAGATCATGTTAGAAGCAGATGGAACCCCAAACAAAGAAAGATTTGGGGCAAACGCAATCCTTGGAGCATCACTTGCAACTGCTAAGGCAGCCGCTTGTGGACTAGGTTTACCGTTATACCAGTATCTCGGAGGCAGCTTTGCATCCAAACTTCCGATACCAATGATGAACATATTAAATGGAGGAAAACACGCAGATAATACCGTTGATTTTCAGGAATTTATGATTGCACCAGTTGGTGCAGACTCTTTCAAAGATGCTTTGATGATGGGAACTGATGTTTATCATACATTAAAATACATTTTGAGGAGAAATCATTTAAATACAGGTGTTGGAGATGAAGGAGGTTTCGCCCCGAATCTGGAAAGCTCAGAACAGGCATTAGATCTTTTGGTGCAAGCAATTGAACAGGCAGGATATAAAACAAAAGAAGAAATAGCAATCGCTATGGATTGTGCTGCATCAGAAATCTATAATGAAGATGAGAAAGTTTATCATTTTATGGGAGAAAGCAGGATGGCAGGCAAGGAAGTAAGAAGAAATTCTGAAGAAATGGTGCAGTATTATGAAAAGCTTGTCGAAGATTATCCAATCTTTTCCATTGAAGATGGATTAAATGAAGAAGATATGCCAGGTTGGAAAGTATTGACCTACCGTCTTGGAGAGAAGATCCTGCTAGTTGGAGATGATTTATTTGTAACAAATGTTGCACGGCTAAGAGAAGGAATTAAGGAAAATATTGCAAACAGTATTTTGATCAAGCCAAATCAGATTGGAACATTGACAGAGACATTAGATGCCATTGAGACAGCTGCAAAATCAGACTACAAAACAATCATTTCTCATAGATCAGGGGAAAGCGAAGATACGACGATCGCAGATATTGCAGTTGCAACGAATGCAGGACTGATCAAAACAGGAGCACCATGCAGATCTGATCGTACTGCAAAATACAATCGTTTATTACGTATTGAAGAAGAGCTTGGAAGCTTATCAAAATATGGCTGGTAAAAGGATAAAAATGTAAAAACTATGCAAAGTATTGTTGTTTTCCTTGCAAGTTTGATATGTATATGTTAGAATGAACCACAGTGAATGGAAATATATTAGGAGGCATATCGTGAAGACAGCATTAACTGTAATTTTTATTATAGCATCAATTTTATTAATCATATTAGTATTAATGCAAGAAGGAAAAGAGGCGGGATTAGGTTCTTTAACCGGTGCGGCAGATAGCGGAACATACTGGAGCAAGAACAAAGGTCGTTCTAAGGAAGGAACACTGATCAAAGTGACAACATTCTTTACGATCGTATTTTTCGTAACAGCAGCAATCCTTTGCTCAAGATTTATTTAGAGAAAAGATAAGCACTTCTTAAACTTGTTTTAAGAGGTGCTTTTTATGTCGAAGAGAATTTCCATAAAAAGATTAAGAAGATTTAAATATACAGGAGAACGTAATGACAGATAAACGATTTAACAGAAAGAAGAAAATTAAAGCGTTGATCAACGATCCGTATTATCAGCCAATGAAACAAAGAGAGATCGGATACCTGATGCAGGTAGCTCCAGAAGATCGTGACGAGTTTGTTGAGATTTTGAATGAACTGGTAGAAGAAGGATCGATTGAAGTAAGTAAACGTGGAAAATACATGCCGCCAAGTGTGAAGACGGTCAAAGGAACATTCAGTTGTACAAGCAAAGGTTTTGGGTTTGTGACTGTAGAAGGGGAAGATGACGATTATTACATTCATGAGAAGAACATGAATGGAGCTTTCCATGAAGATACGGTCTTAATGCAGGTATTGGACGATCATCCAACTTCTGGAAGAAGAAAAGAAGGAAAGATCATCAAGATTTTAGAGAGAGGAATCAAGACAGTGGTCGGAACTCTTCAGAAAAACCAGAACTTTGGGTTCGTGATTCCAGATAATTTAAGATTTGACAGTGATATTTTTGTATCCAAATCTCAGTGCAAGAATCTTACCAGCGGATTTAAAGTGATGGTAGAGATCACAGATTATGGAGATGCCAGAAGAAGTCCAGAAGGAAAAATCATTGAAGTTTTAGGACATAAAGATGATCCAAGAGTTGATATTTTATCAATTGTCAAAGCTTATGGAATCCCAACCCAGTTTGAAGATGATGTCAAACAGCAGGTTGATACGATTCCATCACAGATCAAAGCATCTGACTACAAAGACCGTATGGATATCAGAGACTGGCCAATGGTAACGATCGATGGAGAAGATGCGAAGGACTTAGATGATGCGATCACATTATCAAGAAAAGGAAAGAATTATTTACTTGGAGTACATATCGCGGATGTATCCGAATATGTAACAGAGTACTCTCCATTAGATAAAGAAGCGTTAAAACGAGGAACAAGTGTATATCTTGTAGACCGTGTGATTCCGATGCTTCCACATCAATTATCGAATGGAATCTGTTCCTTAAATCAGGGATGCGACAGACTGGCATTAAGTTGTATCATGGAAGTTGATCCAAGTGGAAAGGTTGTCGATCATCAGATCGCAGAGACATTGATCAACGTCGATCATCGTATGACATATACATCCGTAGCTAAAATCTTGGATGGGATATGGAAGAACGTAACAAATACGAAGATTTTGTAGAAATGTTTGAGTTAATGAAGGAATTATCCGACATTTTAAGACATCGTCGTCATGAAAGAGGAAGCATTGACTTTGACTTTCCAGAATCTAAGATCATCTTAGATGAAAAAGGCCGTCCAGTTGATGTTTATCCACAGGTGAGAAATGCAGCAACAAAGATTATAGAAGATTTTATGCTGTGTGCCAATGAAACGATCGCGGAAGAATTTTACTGGAGAGAGATTCCATTTTTGTATCGAATCCATGAGATTCCAGACCATGAGAAGATTGATAAGTTACAGGTATTTTTACAAAACTTTGGAATTTACTTAAAGAGCAGTCATGATGAGATTCATCCAAAAGAAGTACAGAAGTTACTGACAAAGATCGAAGGAACACCAGAAGAACCATTGATTAGTCGTTTGACATTAAGATCTATGAAACAGGCAAAATATTCTGCATACAGCTCTATGCATTTTGGATTGTCCACAAGATATTACTGCCATTTTACATCACCGATCCGAAGATATCCAGATCTTCAGATCCACAGGATCATCAAGGAAACTTTGCATAATAAATTTACAACAAGACGATTCAGTCATTACGATGCAATTTTGCCAAAAGTAGCAGAACAGTCATCTAAGATGGAACGCCGTGCAGAAGAAGTCGAGAGAGAAGTATGTAAGCTTAAGAAAGCGGAATACATGAGAAGAAGAATCGGAGAAGTACATGAAGGAATCATTTCCGGTGTGACAAACTGGGGAATCTATGTGGAACTTCCAAATACGATCGAAGGAATGGTTCATGTATCCATTCTTCCGGGAGACTATTATTACTATGATGAGAAGACCTATTCCATGGTAGGAGAAAGAACTGGAAGAACATTTAAATTAGGAGAGAAGGCGAAAATCCGTGTCAAAGATGTGGATATGATGCTTAAGAATATTGATTTTGAGTTAGTGGAGGATGATGATTATGAGCAAAGCGAAGACGGATGGAATTAAACTCATAGCAAATAATAAAAAAGCAAGACATGATTATTTTGTAGAAGACAGTTTTGAAGCAGGGATCGTACTTCATGGAACTGAAGTAAAATCTTTAAGACAAGGACACTGTAGCATCAAAGAATCCTTTGTTGATATTGATAATGGGGAAGTGTTCATTCATCAGATGCATATCAGCCCTTATGAAAAAGGAATATCTTCAACAAAGATCCACTTCGTACAAGAAAACTATTATTGCATAAATCGGAGATTTCCAAGATGATCGGACAGATCAATCAGAAGGGATATACATTGATTCCATTAAAAGTATACTTTAGTGGAAGTTTGGTGAAAGTTCAGATCGGATTATGCAAAGGTAAGAAACTCTACGACAAACGACAAGATATCTCAAAGAGAGATCAGTTAAGAGAAGCACAGAGAGACTTCAAAGTAAGAAACTTTGGATAATTTCAAGGAAGATTAAAGATTGTATAAGAAGTTATACAAAAAGACTTGACATCCTATATAAGAGACTATATAATATAATTTCGAGACTGGGAAGGCTCTCAGTCTCGAACCAAGCTTATTAATTCCGGGCTAGTAAAGGTTTCGACAGGGGTTATGAAGCTTGAGGAGCCATTGGGAGGGACCACCTTACGGTACAAACTTAAATATAAACGCAGATAATAAATTAGCGTACGCTGCCTAGTTTGCAGCAGTCAGCTCTAGATCACCTGTAGTCTGGAATCCTGGCTTCAAACATGCAGGACCCTTGACCGGTCAAGCTTTGTGCCGGTTAAAGTATTGATGAAGCTACTGAAGCTGTGATCCTGTTAGTCGGAGCACGGTAGAGGGAATGAAAGAAGACTGACTGTAATGGGAGAGCCTCATGTGAATTGGCTTTTGGACGCGGGTTCGATTCCCGCCTAGTCCATTCTTAAACCTCACGTTTTTACGTGGGGTTTTCTTTTTCATGTTGCATTCGTGTTGCAATATATTTTCAAAGTATGCATCAATCGTATCATCAACCTTGATACGTTCGGATGAAAAGGTCTGCTGATATACAGGCACGTTCGATCTGACGGGAACGGATCTTTCGCTGATAAGCTTTATATTTCGGAGAATAAGTGATGATCAGATTTTCATCCATGTTCTCAGTGACAACAGGGATTTTTTATATTGTAGAAATGAGAGATGAACTTGCTCCAGATGCGAACATCAGACATAGACCACTTTTATTAGAGGAAATTGATAAATATGTGACAGTGATCGGAGATGCATCGAAAGTTTCTACGATTACAAATGCTGTGTATGAAGGGTATCCTGTGGCGTTAGATATCTAGAGAAATAAAAACATATTTATAAGAAAAATCATAAAGGCATTGGATGTTTTTTAGAAATATCTGGTGCCTTTATTTTGTGCTATAATGAGAATAAAAATTGATAGAATAAAATGTAAGGGGAAGAAATAAGTGAAACGATGTAAAATTACTGCAATCCGCAAAACAGAATATAAAGACTTAATGGAAAAGTATGAAAATCCTATGGAGAATGCTTGCGATATAGAAGAGGGGCAAGTATTTATTGCAGAAGGATGGAAACGACCAGAAGGATTTTGTGAAAGTGCATGGGAGAGTATCTCTCCGTTTGTTATGACATTAGTTTATGGAGGCAGCGATATTTATGAAGGATGGATGAAAATAAAAAATCAGCAATGATCAGCTGTAATGATGGATTCCGCCCGGTTAGTTTTTATATCGAAGTGTTGGAAGATGAAAGAAGCTAGAGTTTTATTTTAAGAAGGAATATGGTACTATTGATTATAAATATGGGGTTTAGATGTTAAATTAATATGGGACAGATTAGAAGGACAAAATGAGATGGTGCGGCAATCCAGATTTGTAATTATGAGAATGTACAATAATTTTCATTTGACTTTTTCAAAAAATCAAAATATAATAAAAAATGAACGAGTAGCAAACGAACGTAAATCCAGTTTTTGCTGCTCGTTTTTCTATTTTTACAATCATAAAATGTCATTAAAAAGTGTGTAGCCAATCAGCGTAAGACCAGCTTATTCTGATGAACTACATTCTTTTTTTATGCAAAAAAGGAGGAAAAATTAAAAATGGCAGAAAGTAACAAGATGAAGGATATGCCAGTCAATAAGCTCATGATCCAGATGGGAATTCCAATGATCTTATCAATGGCATTGCAGGCAGTCTACAATATTGTAGATAGTGCTTTTGTAGGTAACATGACAGAAGGAAGCGAGGCAGCCTTAAATGCCTTGACGCTTGTATTTCCAGTTCAGATGCTGATGGTTGCGATAGGGATTGGAACAGGAGTAGGAACCAATGCACTTCTTGCAAGAACACTCGGACAGGGAAATCATAAAAAAGCAGGTAAGGTTGCTGGAAACAGTTTGTTTTTAGGCGGGATCATTTATGTGGTCTGTTTGCTCTTTGGAATCTTTGGAGTTAAAATATACATTTCATCACAGACGGTTGATCCGCAAGTAATCTCTATGGGAACAAGTTATCTTAGGATATGCTGTATCATTTCCATGGGAATCATTTTCTTTTCTCTATTTGAAAAGTTGTTACAGGCAACAGGGCGTTCGCTCTATTCAACAATCGGTCAGGTTGCGGGAGCAGTGGTAAATATCATCCTTGATCCGATTATGATCTATGGGATTGGACCTGTTCCAGAAATGGGGGTTCAAGGTGCAGCTTATGCAACGGTCATCGGACAGGTAGCATCCGCAGTGTTATTGTTTATCTTTCATATAAAATTAAACAAAGAATTTGAACATGGAGCAAAGTATATGAAGCCAGATGTTGGAATTATCAAAGAAATATATGCGATTGGACTTCCAGCGATCATTGCACAGGCATTGATGTCAATTATGGTATATGTAATGAATCTTATTTTAAAATTCAGTCCTTCTGCCCAGACGGCCTACGGATTGTTCTATAAAGTACAGCAGTTTGTCTTATTCTTAGCATTTGGACTAAGAGATGCGATTACGCCGATCATAGCATTTGCTTATGGAATGGGAAGTAAAAAGAGAATAAACGATGGAATCAAATATGGTTTGATGTATACAATTGTATTAATGATCTTCGGAATTTTGATCACAGAAGGTTTTCCAGGCTTTTTTGCAACGTTATTTAACGCGGGAAGTTCCAGAGAATATTTTATTGGTGCAATGAGAATTATCTCGATCAGTTTTATTTTTGCTGGGATTAATGTGGCATATCAGGGAATATACCAAGCATTGGATGGTGGTATGGAATCATTAATTATTTCACTGCTTAGGCAACTTGTGGTCATATTACCCCTGGCAGGAATCTTTTCAATCTTTGTAAGAAATGACCAGGCAGGAGTATCTTTAATCTGGTGGGCATTCCCAATTACAGAACTTGCAGCATGTCTGATCGGATTTATCTTTTTAAAGAAGATAAGAAAAACAAAAGTGGACCGGTTAACACATTAAGAAGGAGGAAGATATTATGGAAAAAGAATCATTACAATCAGCAGAGAATTTGGAAGCGGTGGACGATTTATCGGAGAAGAAGTAGCACAACAGCTTGGAATTGCTTATTATAGTGAAAATATTATAGATCAGATTGCGCAACAGTCAGGATTATCACCAGAATATATCGAAGAAAATGCAGAATTATCCCCAAAGAAAGGATTTTTTGCCTATGCATTTTCGGGTCGTGATATTACAGGGAAATCCGTGGACGATATGCTGTATGAGGCACAGAGAAAGGTAATTTTGGAAATTGCAGAAAAAGAACCATGCGTTATGATTGGGAGAAATACTGATTTTATACTGAAGGATAGAGATGATGTGTTAAATGTGTTTATACATGGAGACATGCCAGAGAAGATCAAACGTATTTGTAAATTATATGATGTTACAGAAGATGGGGCGATAAAACTGATTAAGGATACAGATAAAAGACGAAGGATAAATTATAATTTTTATACAGAACAAAAATGGGGAATGGCAAGGAATTATACATTGTCATTAAACAGTTCACAGCTAGGATATGAAAGGTGTGAGAAGATGATCATAGATTGTGTGGATATTTGTTAGATTATAGGAATTTTTCTTATTATCTCATATAGGAAATATTTTTTGAATCTGATATACTAAAACTATAAGGGGGAATATAAAAATGGAATTTCAAACGATGGGAACAAAGTTATCAAAGTAAACAAGATGAAATTCATCAGATAGGAGAGTATCTGCAAAAGCAAGGAATAGAAAAAATAACGCTTATTGTCGCTTCATCGATTGGAGCAGATTTAGGACTCACATTTCTTTCTCAGATGAAAATCCCAATTGAGCATACTTTTTTGATGGAGGTCAATTTGCACAGATTTCAAGATGAGAATCATATGCATATGCAGATTCTTGATCCAAAAGGTTTTGCTAAGATGTTAGATTCTATCATCTGTACAGGAAAGTTGATGAGAATAGTTAGCGAACACTAATGAAAGGGAGAAAAGAAGAATGAATGAAAAAGCAAATTATGGAAACTGGGTACCTGAAAAAGCATTGTATATGTTATTTGGAGCAGTAATTGTTTTAGGTGTTATTGCGGTAGCAGTACAAGTAGCTTTAAGTGAAATGGTCATTGCAATCATAGTAGGCGTATTATGCATTTTGACTCTGGTAATGGCAATTTATATGCTGATCTGTCATGAAGCATTCGCATTTGGAAAAGGAAATATGATGGCAGGAGTACATGAACATCTGATTAAACATCTTGATTGGGATGGTGAAGGGAAACTTCTAGACATCGGATGCGGAGCAGCAGCACTTACTGTTCATTGCGCCAAAGCATTTCCAAAGGCACAGATCACAGCGATGGATTACTGGGGTGTGGAATGGAATTATGCAAAAGAGCAGTGCGAGAAAAATGCAAAGATTGAAGGAATTTCAGAAGTTCACTACATAGGAAATCTGGAAAAGAAGCTAGACTTTATTCCGGGATTTGTAACAACACCATGGATGATCAGCGGGATGGGAATTATTTATGGGAAAAATAGGACACAGTCAGGAAATTGTGATAAAATATAAGAAATTAATTAACAGGTTGAAAGAGGCTTCGGTATGCTGCAAAAGAGGGGGGCAAATCCAGTTTAATAAAATTGGAAATTGCGAGAAAGGAGAAAAGTATGCTTACAATATTAAATTCAGAAAGCTTATGGATTGGAACAGACATGATACAATTTAATGCGATCAGGGATATCTTGGATCGGGAAAAGATTAAGTACAAATACAAAACATACAATCACTTAGGAGAATGGGCAGGATCAGGAACACTTCGTGGAAACTTTGGAAGTGTGGGGAATCCTACATCACAGTCCATACAGTATGAAATTTTTGTGGCGAGAAAAGACTTAGAAAAAGCACAGGCTGTAATGTGGAATTTGCTTAGATAAAGTAGATACATGATGATAATGAAGAAAGGAAAGATACTGTATATTACTAAAGTGATATACAGTGCCATTCTTTTTATGGTATAATAAGAATATCATAAAAATTCATTGCAGACCGCATGATGTATGTTGCAGATTGGAGGCAAATATGAGCAGAAAAACAAGAACAAAAAGTAAGACAAGAAATAATGCAAAAAGCAGGGCAAAAAAAGCAACTGTTTCAACAGTGAAAAGTACAGATACAGAAGAGACTGTTATTCCAACAGCAGAACCTGCAATAATAAAAGAGGAAGTTGCACAACCAGAACCAAAAGAAGAAATCAAAATAGAAACGCCAGTAGAAGAAAATCAGGTTATTGAACAGCCTGATCTTGGACCAAGAAGAAGTGTCGTTTTTATTGGCTCAGAATGCTATCCATTTGTGAAAACAGGAGGTCTTGGAGATGTAATGTCTGCACTTCCAAAGAGTCTTGCTAAATTAAATGTAGATGTGAAAGTAATCCTTCCAAGGTATAAATGCATTCCTTGGGAATACCAAGAAAAGATGGAATACAAAGGCTCTTTCTATATGGATCTTTGTTCTGATGGAAGACAATACTATGTAGGTATTATGGAGTATCAGGAAGATGGTGTAATTTATGATTTTATCGACAATGAGGAATTTTTCTCTTGGGGTAATCCGTATACAAATCTGATTGATGATATTCCAAAGTTCTGTTACTTTTCCAAGGCAGCATTGGCGGCACTGAATTATCTGGACTGGGTTCCTGATGTAGTACACTGCCACGACTGGCAGGCAGCGTTGGTACCACTTTATCTAAGAACATGTTTTTGCAGATACAAATGTAGGACGTGCAAGTGCAGTACTTACGATACATAACCTAAAATTCCAAGGTATCTACGACAGAAAAATGATCCAATACTGGTCAGGACTTCCGGATTATGTATTCAACAAAGACTGCCTGACTCAGAACTGGCTGGATGCGAATATGTTAAAAGGTGGAATCACTTATTGTAATAGACTTACAACGGTAAGTAACACATACGCTGGAGAGATTCAGACAGAAGAATATGGAGAAGGACTTGCAGAGCACTTAAGATATCACCAGAATAAGATCAGAGGAATTGTAAATGGTATTGATATCAACATCTGGAATCCATCTACAGACAAGTTGTTAAAAGCAAATTATGATGCAAAGACAGCAATCGAAAATAAAAAGAAGAATAAGAAAGCACTACAGGAATCTTTAGGATTAGAGGTCGACGAACACAAGATGGTGATCGGATTGATTTCTCGTCTTACGAACCAAAAAGGACTTGATCTGGTCAATGACGTAATTCCAGGCGTTATGGATGGAAATACACAGGTAGTTGTTCTTGGTACAGGTGATTCCTGGTATGAAGAAGCTTTCCGTTCTTACGAGAATCAATATAAAGGAAGTTTTTGTGCCTATATTGCTTACGATGAAAATGTTGCCCACAATATCTATTCTGGATGTGATGCACTTTTAGTTCCATCAAGATTCGAGCCATGCGGACTAACACAATTGATTGCTATGAGATATGGTGCGATTCCAATTGTCAGAGAGACAGGAGGACTTAGAGATACTGTTTGGCCATATAACATGTTTGATAATACAGGTAACGGCTTTACATTTGATCGATATGAAAGCGGACTTCTGTATGATACGATCAATAGAGCAAAGACATGCTACTTTGAAAATAGAGCAAGCTGGGATGATATGGTGATCCGTGATATGAATAAAGATGTATCATGGGAGACAAGTGCAAGACAGTACAAAGATATGTATGTAGAATTAACACCAAGATAAAATTGTGATTTGTTGATAGTGTTGCATGTATGAGTCAGAAAGAACAAGAGAAGAAATATTTATAAGAATAAAGGGTGACACTCCACATTTTTGAAAGCGATTTGTAAAAACGCTTTCAAAAAGTGCTCAT
>ENA-OUNH01000408-OUNH01000408.1-human-gut-metagenome-genome-assembly--contig:-NODE-408-length-13482-cov-2.949307_pt1 | contig 13482 bp, 17 predicted proteins | sample MGYA00242806_ERZ504814 | MGnify/ENA primary metagenome ERZ504814 (study PRJEB26092, sample SAMD00036389) | human gut metagenome | host: Homo sapiens | study: EMG produced TPA metagenomics assembly of...
AAACTGGATGTGTGAAAACGGAATGCCTGCAGGAGGATGGCAGACCAGTGGAAGTTTACGAATCGTCCGTATGGCATTTAATCTTTACTGCAATGTGACACCAAGTGTCGGAGATTATGAGGCAGAGGAAGATCAGTTAAAAGAGTGTCAGTATTATACCGTAGAAGATCTGTTTTGCTGCGGATATGCCCGGTATTTTTGGGAAGCCATTAAAATCCGTTATGGTGAGATTTTACATACCTCTGCGGTGTTGGTTGGAATTATTCATGTTATACAGGGAATATATATGTGAATTTCCATAATAAAGTACAACTCAAGTAAATCATGCGGATTGAGAAGACCCTGAAAATACTGAAAAAATAAGGAAAAATCTACATTTTTTATTGCAGAAATGCAGATAGCCATAGATGCAGGAAGTATTTATGGGAAACCTGAATCCGGTCATAAGGAAGGTGAACCGGATGTAGTAGGAACATTTTCCGTAAATCGGGATGAAAATTTAACCGTGATGGCTAACCGGGGAGATATTGAGGATTGATGTTCGCTGATAATAGGTATTTATGATATCCTGTAAAGTAATCGTATTCATTTTTTCTTCAGCAGTTTTTTGGATTTCATTATAGAATCCCTGCAAAGATAACTGAATGTTAATGCCAACGCCACAATCTGGATTGGTATGAGTATCTAAATGAAGCAATGGCTTGTCACCTTCAACTGCTTTATAAATATCCAGTAATGTAATCTGGTCTGCTGGTTTTGAAAGAGAAGGACGGGCATGTCCGGCTACACTGGTCATAAGTCCGGCTTTTTTAGTTTTAACATAAGCTGGCGTACAAAGCCGGGATTTGTATGGACACTTTCTGCAATTGAGGCACTGGAGAGAGATTTTTCCTGGTTGATAGCAATCAGAACCATCACATGAACAGTATCACTTAATTTCGTTGAATATTTCATGATAAGAAACTCCTTGTAGTATGATATAATAATCTTGTTTTCACGTTTTTGGGGTGAAAATATTTCTGGTTTGTTTAAAACGTCCTAAGTTCTCAACAGTTCTTTTTAATGTGTTGATAAACTGTACATTTTTTATGTTTGATGATTGTAAATAATATAATTACAACTATAATGGGGATTAAAGGAAAAGTCAACATAGTAATAAAACTTACGGAGGATTGTATAATATGCTGATTGTGGACAAATTAAAAGGAAATTTATATACCAGAATCAAAAAACATATGCTAAAAAAATGTATCACCTTTATTATCGTGAAAACAGGGAAGCTTCACAGTCTAAAGAAGAATATGAAGCAAATTTATTAAGAGCATACCGACATTTAGACGCATGCAGATTCAAAAATAAGGGATGGCCATGTCCAACATGCCCAAGTTGCTGTTTTTGTGGAAAAGATTATGAAACTATGACTGAGGTAATGGATTTTGCCCGGGAATGGATGAAAGAGAATCCGGACAAAGCCAGATTTATGAAACCACCCAAATTCTTGCATAAACATTGATTATTATATGATGCGATAAAATGTTCGCAAAGGAGAAGTTATGGAATACAAAAATCAAACAGAAAATCGTGCATTTCAGGAAATGCTGCTGGCAGCAGTAAAACGGTTACAAAATCGTTCTGGAGAGGAGATTGCTGCAAAAAGTGGGGCTGTTTTTCATAGCAGCCGAAATGTACTTGAGATAATGAGTTTTTTATGAAACGATTGAAATTCAACTTCCTGAATTCTATATTAACTCAGACATAGATGAATGGCATTATTTGACGTTGTTGCATTATCTGGATATGGCCGATGGCACAGAAGGCTCACAGAAGCTCATTACTTTTGGTAACCTGAAAGATGGATTGATTCGAGGAACCAAGTTTGACCGGACTGCAGAGCAGAAACTGGAAAAGCTTTTGCAGGATAAAGATCCTGAGAAAATTCAGAAAGCATGTAAAAACCTGGGTGCAGAATTCACAGAGACAAAGGCGGATTTGTGTGCTGTTTTTCCAGTTCTGCCAAGATATCCGGTAACTTTAAAGATATGGTTTGCAGATGAAGAATTTCCTGCATCTGGCAAAATATTTCTTCAGGATCATGCCGATCATTATCTGAGTGTAGAAGATGCGGTAACAGTTGGAGAAATTTTGCTGCAAAAATTATCGGAAGCATTTTCTTCCCTCTGATTATGGATCAGAAAACTTTCCAGTCCGGCTTTGATAAATTTGTCAATTGTTGTCTGAATCTGTTTCCAGTCATTACAGTGATTGCGTAGCATCAGTCTGTTGATGGAAAGGCAGCCATTCATTTGAAATAAAAACCGATTCTGCCTGCTCAAAGGTCAGGAGGCTGTGTGACATAAGCCAGGTCACATAGCCTTCTTTTGTATTTTCTGCTAATTTTTCCAGAAGAATGGGGGCAATTGCATCATCCAGAAACAGTGCCCTGTATTGTGATTCCATCTGTATTTTCTGACAGAACGGATAGGAACAGCTTTTTTGATTTAGACAGAATAAATGATCTACAGTTGTTAACATATCCTGAGTCATATCATTAAAAATATCTGATAATACATCATGGATATCGTAGTAATGAAGATAAAAAGTGCCACGGTTGATTTCAGCATTTTTGCAGATCTCTGTAACTGTAATTTTCGTAAAACTTTTCTGCTTTAACAATTCTAAGAACGTATCTTTTATGGTTTGCCTGGTATAGCGGGTACGGCGATCTTGTTTTCTCGTTTTTTCTGACATTATATACTCCTGTATTAGTTAGTATCATATAATTCCTCAACAATTTTTCTGATGTGTTGAGTAGCCATACAAATCTCACAGATTGATTATTGTAATTTATATAGTAACAACTATAATGAGGTTTAAAGAAAAAGTCAACAGATTGTTCAGAATTTTAGGAGGAAAACATGGGACATGTAATTGCAGTATCAGGAAAAGGCGGCGTAGGAAAAACTACACTTTGTGGATTATTGATCCAGTATTTGTGTGAAAGTGGGAAATGTCCGGTTCTGGCCGTGGATGCAGATGCGAATGCCAATTTAAATGAAGTGCTCGGTGTTGAGCCGGAGATCACACTTGGGGAGCTGAGAGAAGAAATTGAGCGGGCAGGCGTAGACCCACGATATCAGATTCCCTCCGGTATGACAAAACAGGCATATCTGGAAATGCGTCTTTCTGATGCGATTGCAGAAGAAGACGATTATGATCTGATGGTAATGGGGCGAACCCAGGGACAGGGCTGCTATTGTTTTGTAAATGGTCTTGTACAGACCCAGGTTCAGAAACTGCAAAGCCATTATCCATATATTGTGGTTGATAACGAAGCAGGTATGGAACATATCAGCAGAGGAATCCTGCCAATGATGGAAGTTGCGATTCTTGTAAGTGACTGTTCCAGAAGAGGTGTTCAGGCAGCCGGACGTATTGCAAAGCTGATGAAGGAGTTAAACTTTAAACCACAGAAAACTGGATTAATCGTGAATCGTGTTCCAGATGGAAAACTGGATGCCGGAACTCTGGAAGAAATCCGAAATCAGGGACTGGAACTGTTAGGGGTTGTACCACATGATGACCAGGTATATCAGTATGACTGTGCTGGAAAGCCGATCATACGGCTTCCGAAAGATTCTCCTGTAAGAAGTGCACTGGGAGAAATTGTAAAGAAGTTAGGATTGTGAGTTGGAGGATTGAAAGTTTGAAGATTGAGTAAACAGAAATATTATCTGATTTGGTATAACCAATTGCAAAGAAAGGAATATCTTCATGAGAAATCATTGGACAGAAATAGAAAAATATTTAGAAGACCAGAAGATAGCGCAGGAACTGATTGGAGAACTGAGAGATTTTCACATGCGTTATGAGGTAGAGGATCAGGTAAAGGAACGGGTAGAAAAACCGGATATCCTATTTTATGGGAAAAAGATTCTGGAAATGTCAATAGCAGCGCTTCTTCAGGGAGATAACCTGTTACTTTCCGGTGCGAAAGCTACAGGAAAAAATGTACTATGTGAGACACTGGCATGGATATTCGGAAGACCGGAATACGACATTTCTTTTCACGTAAATACAGACAGTGCCGATCTGATTGGAACGGATACCTTTATAAATAATGAGGTTCGCCTTCGGAAAGGTCCCATTTACCAATGTGCGGAATTTGGAGGATTTGGAATCCTGGACGAAATCAATATGGCAAAAAATGATGCGGTTTCTGTACTGCATGCCACACTGGATCATCGGCGCAGAATCGATATTCCAGGATATAACAGGATTTTACTTCATCCGGCAACACGATTTATCGGCACGATGAATTATGGTTACGCAGGTACCAGAGAGCTAAATGAAGCATTGGTTTCAAGGTTTATGGTAATTGATATGCCTGAAATGGATGAGGATAGTGTCCTTTTTGTATTAAGACAACATTTTCCAGATGGGGAAAAAAGTGCACTGAAAGCTTTTGCAGGACTGTTTCTGGATTTGCAGATCAAAGCTTATCATGGAGAAATCTCAACAAAATCTCTTGACCTGAGAGGATTGGTTTCTGCTGTAAAAGCAACAAGAAGCGGACTTTCTCCAATTGATGCAATCCAGATGGGGATCATAAATAAAAGTTTTGATGTATTTGAAAAAGAGATCGTAGAAGATGTGGTTTCTACCAGAATCCCATCTTCCTGGACCGGAAAAGACATATGGGGGTAAACTTGTATGGAGGATGTCAGATGGCCGGCGGAACAACTGGAAGAACATCGTCTGGAGATCAGCAATCGTATCAGAAATCTTTTTTGGACAGTCAGTGGTGATTATGATATGGAATTTGAACCGGACACAGAAAAATATGTTTATTCAAAACAAACGGTTCTATATGAGGCAGTGAAGCAGGGTGCCTTTGCACGATATTTTGATCAGAAGAAACTTGGCATGTATTTGATGAAAAAATTACATTTTTCTGCTGGAGAAGATATGCTTTTGCCTCTTGCCGGATTATGCATGGATGCTGCAGTGAATCGTTTTATCATTCGGGAACGTTTGGGAACAAAGGAAATCAGAGAACAGGCGTTCAGAGAATTGGAAAAGGCCGAGGAAGAGCAGGTATCAGACAAAGCTGGAACAGACCTGATTCACAGGATTAGGCTTCTGTATATAAGGCATGTTCTGGAGAACACAGACGATGAGGGAATGGATCCGCAGGCAGAGATTGCATTGTACAAGATTCTTTCTCTGAAGGATGCAGAAAATACGGAAGATGTCATAAACGTGATAGATGAGATTTATAATCATGTTCTGGATCCCTCTTTTGAAAAAAGGAATGGAAATCTGGAGAAGATTCTGAATTTACCGGATATGGCATTGGCCAATGACGCGTGGCAGGAATGCATGACGGATGAACAGATGGAAGACATCATTCAAAAATATCTTTCTAATATCAAAAAAAGATGATGAGTCTGGATATCAGAAATCACAAGAAAAAAGATTTTATTTCTCTCCGGAAAATGAAGAAGTTCCGGAAAGCTCGGAGAATATAAATCCACAGGCAGTGCGACGGATACGGGAATATGTGGAACTGAATTACGGAAAATCGTATCTAAGTGAATCGGAGCAGGCCAGAGTCAACCGGAAATTTTGTACAGGAATCCACAAAAACTGTATCCTGTATCTTACAGATGGAATTTTACAGAGCCCTGTGATAAAAATAATCAATACCGTTTTTCTCAGCTGCAGTTTGAAAAAATAAAGCTTATTATGGAAATAATCACTGGATCATCAAAAGAAATATTTCTGTGTTGGCAGAGTCACTGAAACGGGCATTTATAATCCGAAAGGATGATTTTGTCAGCAGATCTGATGCAGGGCAGCTTGTTCCTGAAAGGTTATGGAAAATTGGAAGAACAGACGATGACAAGTTATTTAATAGAAAAAGAGATCAGAAGATTCTGAGTTTGTAATAGACGTCCTGATTGATTCCAGTGGTTCCCAAGCTGGCAGACAGGCTCAGGTAGCGGCGCAGGGATATATTATCAGTGAAGCATTAAGCCAGGCAGGAATTCCTCATCGGGTGACAGGATACTGTGCTTTCTGGGGATATACAGTACTTCAGAGATTTCGGGATTATGAAGATCCAAGGGAAACAAATGAAAGAATCTTTCAATTTCGGGCGTATGCCAATAACAGAGATGGGCTTGCACTGAAAACAGTCTGTTCCTCTCTCATGGAAACGACCGGAAAAAAATAAGATTTTAATCGTATTAAGTGATGGAAAACCCTGTGATATGAGCATACAACGACCAGGAACCCGCCAACCCAAGATCTATGACGGAGAAGGAGCTGTGAAAGATACTGCATATGAGGTGCGTCGTGCCAGAAATCAGGGAATTTTCGTAATTGGTATTTTTGTAGGGAATGAAGAAGAGCTCTCCGTGGAAAAGAGAATCTATGGAAAAGACTTTGCCTATATTCGTAATATCAGCAATTTTTCCCGTATGGTAGGAACTTTTTTGCGAAGACAAATTGATATGGAATGAAAATGGAGGAATCACTATGGGTAAAATTGAATTTGCCAATTGCCAGGATGTAAGAAATCAGAAAAAGATACAGGAATTAGATTGTCCACGCTGTCATGAACCGGGAGGCATTGAAGCCTTTGTGAAAGACGGGATACTTGCAGAGGACGGAGTATGTGATAACTGCGGATATATTCTTCCAGAAGGAACAGAACTGGAGGAAGTGGAGTAAGAAGCATTTAAGGAGATGTAGTTTAGTATCGTTGATTAATAGATCCAATATCTATATAACAGAAATCATCCGCAGGTTTCATTTGCTCTCTATTGTAAACAATTCTTCCTAACCTTACCCATTCCCAACTCTCTGGAATCTCAAATGGTACTTCATCCGCAATACATATTGGTTCGTTCTTTCCAATATTTTCATAAGGCAAATTATGGATACTTAATAAAGCAATATATGCTATACTGAGAACAGTTGTAATTCATTATAAGTATCAGATAACTGTCATGCAGTGAAGAGAACGCACTTTGGGGACGGCCTCAACCCCCGGAATGTGTAGCACTGAGAGTAAATCTATAAATATAATATGAATTATAAAAACACTCCAACTTATTAGTAGTCAGAGTGTTTTTCATAAGCATATATTTTTTTCTATAAAAAATAGAGAGAAAGTATTTTGGTAGTTACGGATTTAAGAAAAACCAAAATTCATGTCCCTGGCATACAATATAGCGCTCCAGCCATTCATTAAAAGGAAGGTTAAAACGATCGGTATCAGGAGCTGGATAACATAAATAATCTTCTCTACCTTCTGATACAGCTTGTAAATCCATGGTTATATCACCTATATCTTGCAGAAAAAGAATGGGAAGATGATAGGTGAATTCTGGATCAGATAAAATGGGTGTATTATTCCAAACCTCTTTTTGATTAAGAGCTTCTTTTAAAGAGTAGATGGTACAGCTGACTAGAGAACTACCCTCTTCTCCACAAAAAAGCTCCATTCCATTTGAACAAGATAAAAAGGCTTTATACGAAGCGGGAAGTTTCATGTTGGGAAAATATTTTTCAAATAACTGAAATTCTTCGGAGGATACAGGTGGGTAAAATTTATGAGTTACTTTTATAGGCTCATCACCTAAATGCCATTGATAGACCCAACCATTATTATCCATCTCATATTTTAAATTTTTGAAAATTCTGTGTATTGCATTTACATCTTCCATTATGTACTCTCTCCTTAATAATTTCTAAACCAAGAAGTTATTGCTCTATGGCTTTCGGTTTTGACGGGCATTAAATTATTAAAATCATTTAATGCACCTCCATATTGTCTTGGGCGTATATGATGAATTTGAACACTTGACCAGAAGGAAGAAGGCTGTTTTCCATATTTTTCTTCATATTGTTTTATATACTTTGATCTTCCATTCCATGTAGGAGATTTCGCAAGCTTTTTCCAAGTGGTGCTAATTGTAGATTCAGCATCTTTTTTAGATACGGGATCAACATATTGAGGGAAGATTTGTCCTTTTTTATTTGTTAAAATAGGAGTTATTTGTCCGTTTGCACCAGGATTAGAAGTGCCATCAGCCATAACCGCGTTAAAGGAAGTATTTAATTTCCAAAACATTGTATTAGCAGCGGTAGTAACATATTTAACCTGTCCCTTTCTTATTTCACTACTTTTAAAAGTTACAGTTCCTAAATTTGTATTAGCTGTTACTTGTTTTATATTGGATCCATGACGTAGTGTGAAATGAACAGTGAGAACTTTAGGTTTTTCTCCAATCATAGAGTCTATACAAAACCATAACGTAATTTTCCGTCAACATAAAGATAATTAGTATGATATGTAAACTCACCGACAACTTCCTGTTCTCTGGAAGCTAAAGAAGAGGCATTTTTCTATTATGAAGATTTACAGAGTCAGTGCTTAAAGATGTAGCATTTAAAGATAATCCCTCTTCATCATGTAATGAGGATATTTTTATATCAGATTGAGTAATATTTTGATTTGAGGCAAAAACACTAAAATTGACGCTTAATATCAATGTAAGCGATAACATCCACATGAGTATTATTCTTAATTTGTTTTTTTTACGCATAGTTGTCCTCCCGAAAAATATTTAGCTGTCAAATTAGCGCTTTGTTCAACAACGGAAAGCGATTATAGCACGTTTTATGTTTTTTTCTAATAGTTTTTTTGCGCATTTATAAGATTTGTATAGAGGTTATTATGAAAAAACATAATATCACTAGAAAAGTAGTTACAGTAAGAATTGAGTAATTGAACCCAAAAGAGTGTATTTGGAAAGAAAAAAGGTGACGTTGTGTATGTTGTTGATTTTTTAATCTAAATATAAATATAGTATCACTATTTTGAAACTTTTAGTATAAAATTTTATAAATATATAATAAAATTCATTTATAAACACACTGAAGGACAATAAGAATATTCGGGTTGAAATACAATGTAATTGTCGAAAACCTATATTCAAATTGAGTATCTATAGTTTTCAGTAAGAAGAGTTCAATAGTAAGTTCAAATATCCATGCAGATAGTAATATCATCAGAAAAAGTGTATAATTACAAGGAAAGAATTCGATGAAAAAATTTATCTATGCAGAAAAGTATTGATGGATCGAGAGGGGATCAGTATGAGGGTTGACAAAACTTGTGGATTTGACTCTAATGGTGTGTGTGACATGTATACCACATGCAAGGAAGGCGAAGAGTGCGATGACTGGGAAGCTTCTTTGATAAGTTTTTTATCTACACAACTGGATGCATTAAGAAATGTAGAGAAGAATTTCGTGATTGTTATGGGGACGAGCTGATAGAAAAATTTAAGCAAAATGGTTATGCTGCAATGGAAGCAAAGATAGAAAAACAAAATAGCAGTCGATAAAATAAGAAATGAAAAGTACAGGGAAGAAAACCAGAACAGATATCAGTATAAGGAGATGTACGATGCCATTTAAGATAGTTCGTAACGATATAACAAAAGTGAAAGCAGATGTGATTGTAAATACTGCAAATCCGAATCCGATATGTGCAAGCGGTACAGATTTAGCCATATATGAGGTGGCAGGAAAAGAACAGCTTCTTGCCGAAAGAGCAGGCATCGGCAAGATTGCAAGAGGTGATATTGCTGTTACCGGTGCATACAATCTAAAGGCAAAATATATTATTCATGCAGTAGGACCGGTATGGACAGATGGAAAGCATTATGAATTTGCAATCCTTGAGAATTGTTATCGAAAATCATTACAGAAAGCATTGGAGCTTGAGTGTGAGAGTATAGCATTTCCACTGATTTCGACAGGAGTATATGGCTTCCCCAAGGACAAGGCATTACAGATCGCTGTGTCAGTATTCAGCCAGTTTCTTACAGAAAATGAAATGGAAATCATACTGGTAGTGTTTGATAAAAGATCTTTTCAGCTGTCCGGTCAGATTGTTGGGGATATTGATTCTTATATAGATGCAAATTACGTCAGAGAAATCCATAGAAAAGAGTATCCGATAAGGAGCAGAAGAAGTACTCGTATAAAAGAATTGGCAGAAGAAGATTTCAATGAAGAAATGACTTCAGAGAGAAGAAGACAACTATCCATTTGAGAATGACAGATACTGGTATGACAGAATTGCTCATGTCGTTAGAAAATATATCATTGGAAGACCAGCTTGCGAATATTGGAGTTTCGTTTCATGACAAATTATTTGAGCTGATTGATGAAGCACATCTTGATAATAAGGATGTGTGGAAACGGGCAAATCTTGATAGGAAACATTTTTCAAAGATTCAGTGTGACCAGAACTATCATCCAAAGAAAAAGACGGTAATGGCACTCTGTATTGCACTGCACCTTGATTTGGAACAGTCAAAAGACTTACTTGCCAGAGCGAACTGGGCGTTCAGCCCAAGCAGTAAGGTGGATCTGATTGTACAGAAGGCAATAATAGATAAGCAGTATGATATGATGCAGTTGAATGTAACTTTGTTTAAGTATACGAATGAAATTCTTGGAGTATAGGAGCAAGATATATATGGAAGTATGATGCATACAGCTTTTTGTGATAAAAGGCATAGTCAGGAAGTCTTTGATAACATGAAAAAAGATCTACAGGAATTTATTGATAAGGATGCAACTGCTGAGGAAGAAGACATTTTCTATGAAGAGTTTACAAGTAAATATTGATTGTCATATGTTACGTTGGTACTTATAGTATCGGCGTATGTTTTGTCCTAAAAAGTGTCGCCCGGACAGCGACCATATAAAGATGCCACTCAACTATACTCATATTGTAACAAAGAAAAAGAGCTGCCGGAGCAATCCGGAGATTGGAGGCATATATGTACGGAGCAATTTTAGGAGATATTATAGGAAGTCCATTTGAATTTGATAGAGGAGATAAAACAAAGGAATTTGATCTGTTTACTAAAGGCTGTGACTTTACAGATGATTCTGTTATGACAATAGCGGTTGGAGAAGCTCTTCTTGCAGTTGGACCGGAAGCTACAGTAAAGGAAATTGAAGAGGCAGTAGTAACTAATATGCAGGATTGGGGAAAAAGATATCCATATGCAGGTTATGGTGGAAGATTCAGGTATTGGCTTAGAGAAAGAAATCCTAAGCCATACGGAAGTTATGGGAATGGATCCGCCATGAGAGTGTCAGCGGTGGGATGGCTTTATGATTCGCTGGAAAGAACGAGAGAGGTGGCAAGAGCGACAGCAAATGTGACACATAATCATCCGGAAGGCATTAAGGGTGCAGAGGCAACAGCCAGTGCAATATACATGGCTAGGAATGAATCTTCAAAAGAAGAAATTAAAGAATACATCGAGAGGGAGTTTCATTACAATCTTGATAGAACACTTGATGAGATCAGACCGGGATATCATATGGACGAGACTTGTCAGAGAACAGTACCGGAGGCAATTATTGCATTTCTGGAATCCAAAGATTTTGAGGATGCCATACGGAATGCAGTATCACTTGGTGGAGATACTGACACGCTTGGTGCTATTACAGGCAGTATTGCAGAAGCATTTTATGGAATTCCGGCTGTATTGATTGCAGAGTGTAGAAGTCGGATTGACGAAGGCTTGATGACGGATATTTTTGATGAGTTTGATCATATACTTGGCAGAGATAAAAATGCTGATTCGGATGAGAAGAATGGGACACAGGCAAATACAGACACCTGCTTCCGGGATTACTTTTTCCCGGAAGCAGGTGTTTTTTGGAAGTGTGAATCATACATATTTCGGAATTCTGTGGGAGTGCACAGGTTTAATTGTTTGAACATCCGTAAAAAGGCGGACAGGCTGGAAAAGCCTGATTGTACTGCCACTTCGGTAACAGCAAGCTCCGGGTCCAGCAAAAGAGATTTTGCGTATTCAATTCTTTTCTGGTTCAGAAATTTGTAGAAGGAGGAATTAGTATATTGTTTAAAAAGGCGGGCAAAGTGATATTTGCTGAACCCTGCCAGACTGGCAACCTCCTCCAGAGTAAGGTTTTCAGAAAAGTGGTTGCTGATATAGTCGGTGATAAACAGAAATTTCTCCATATATTCTTTCTGATGGTGAATATCACGGTCTCCGTCCTGCTGATGAAAAGCTTTGTGATTTCTGCCAATATCCACAAAGATTTCTAGGAATTTTGCAATGATGGAAATTTCAGAATAGGTGGTAAAATTCATATATTCATCCTTGATTTCCAACATAAGACGGTGGATGTGTTCATAGACCTGTGGATATTCTTCCTTGGTGACCAGAATGGCAGGACTGAGGAGTGGTGTGATCAGATCTAGCTCTTTTAGCTTGATGTGGTTCAGGCCGGGCTGAAAAATAATCCTTTCTCCTGTAGCCGGAGCAAAGAGCTCGTGAAGTATACAGGGACATATAACAAGAATTTCTCCTTCTTTGATAAGATAATCGTTATGACCGCAGACAACCCGGTAGTCATTAATAACAGGCATGATCACTTCGAATGAGGGATGCCAGTGAGGCGGATAGTTTTCGGCTTCCTTATTGTAATAAAGACAGATCTGGGTATCTGCTTTGTAATCAACGGTTTCATGAATTCCCTGTAAATTATGGATCATATGGACTCCTTTCACACCTAATTATTGCTTTTGATAGCAAATGTTGCTTTTTAATGTTTGTGTATATAATGTATCAAAAACATGTATAAATGGCAATATATAACATTGGAAAAATTGAAATAATAAAAACATATGTCAAAATACACAAAAAAGAATATAAAAATCTATTAAAATTGACATATTAAAGAGAATAGTAGTAGATAAATAGCAAGAATTGATAGCAACATGACAAGAATTATGGAGCCAATCACAGGACATTCTGATATAGTAGAACCATCAAGAAACGAGGTAATGAATCAAAAGGAGGATTAAAAAAATGAACAAGAAGAGATTACTTTCAGTATTACTTTCAGCAGCTATGGTAGCGGGAACCATGGCAGTAGCAGTGCCTGTATATGCAGATGACACAGAGGAAATCAAATGGATGTTCTGGGATGACCTGGAAGCTACAGAGGATCTGGTTTCCAAAGGATACAAAGATGTTATTGATCGCTTCAATACAGAATATGAAGGGAAATACCATGTAACACCGATCACAACAAATCTGGAAGAATATGACGGAAAATTAAATGCCCTGATCGCAGCAGGACAGACACCGGATGTATACATTTGTAACCCGGGACCCAACATGGATGTATATGTAAATGCAGGAGCAGCAGCAGACCTGACAGATATTCTTGAGAATCAGGAAAAAGACTGGTACGCAACATTTACAGATGGAATCTTTGACAGACTGACTTATGATGGAAAGATTATGGCAGTTCCTACAAACTTCGCAGCTGCCTGTGTATACTATAACACAGAGCTTTTTGAGAAGGCCGGAGTAGAAGTTCCGACTACCTATGATGAACTGATCG
>ENA-OUNH01000410-OUNH01000410.1-human-gut-metagenome-genome-assembly--contig:-NODE-410-length-13453-cov-2.530917_pt1 | contig 13453 bp, 15 predicted proteins | sample MGYA00242806_ERZ504814 | MGnify/ENA primary metagenome ERZ504814 (study PRJEB26092, sample SAMD00036389) | human gut metagenome | host: Homo sapiens | study: EMG produced TPA metagenomics assembly of...
TTCCAAAAAAGTTTCTTACTACTTTACAAAATACCGGTTTTTCCGATATAATCGTATACAATAAAATTAATAAGAAAATAGATAGTATGAGGAAACAAAATGAGTAATTTTACCTGTTATGTAGGTGAACAAATAAGAAAATACCGAAAAGCCGGAAAGATGACTCTGCAGGATCTGGCAGATGCCATCCATAAAAGTCGAGCTACCGTATGCAAATATGAAAATGGAGATATCTCCGTTGATATCGAAACTTTATATGAGATCAGCCAGATTCTCCAGGTATCTATGTCCCAGCTTACCACTGGTCTTCCTGAAACAGCCAGTAAACCGTCCAATGCACCGGGAAAAGGACAAAAAAGCCCATTTTTTCAGGCACAGCGGCTATATTTTTACTTTTACGATGGACGCTATCAGCGTACGAAGGATGGCGTCATCGATATTTATGAAAAAAAGGCGAATCCGGAAAATACGAAGCAACCTTAACGATCTGTTCTGTTTCTGCCAACGGAAGAAGCAGTGAGATTTTTTACACCGGAAAAGTTCTTTACAGTGATATGCTGATCCGTTTTTCCTTGTAAATCAGTATAACCCACTGGAAGAAGATCTCCTGTACATTTTTAATCCTCTGGAGCTTCGAGATTTTACAACAGGACTTTTGTGTGGGATTTCCAGTGCGGATCTGATGCCCTGCGCATTCAAATGTGTGATCACTTTAAAACCACAGGAGCTTACCGAAGCGTTCCGCCACCAGCTGCTTTTTACAAAAAAGATCTGAAGCGCTGGGAACAGCTGAATATGTTACTGATAGATAATATGGAAAAGTAGTTTTCTGCAAAAAACGGTACACCTTATATTTTATAAGCTGTACCGTTTTTGTATTTTTCTGTATCAGGGTTTGCCTGCAAACCCACACCGGATCGCCTGTGTCGGACATATCTTTTTACATCTTCCACATCGGATGCATTCTGTACTGTTTGGATTTTCCGTCGGATCGACCTCCATCTGGCAAATATTTCTGCATTTTCCGCAGTGAACACATTTTTCTTTATCTACTCTGTAACGAAAAACGGAAACTTTATTAAATACCGAATAAAAAGCTCCCAGCGGACAGATATACTTACAGAATGGCCGGTATATCATAATTGATAAGATAATGGTGATCACCAGGATTGTATTTTTCCACATGTACAGCCAGCCTACTGCACTTCGCATGGATTTGTTCAGCAGCACCAGCGGGATACCTCCCTCCAGCGTTCCTGCCGGACAGATCAGCTTGCAGAAATATGGCGCTCCCTGCCCCATGATATCTACTACAAACATGGGAAGTATGATCACAAATACAAAAAAGATCACATATTTCAGTTTTCGCAGAAGCTTATCTCCCCGAAATGTCCGGATCTTCTTTGGAAAAGGAATCTTGTTCAACAGATCCTGGATCAGTCCAAAGGGGCAGAGAAATCCGCACACCAGTCTTCCAAGCAACGCTCCTACAAAGATCAGAAATCCAGCTACATAATATGCCATCTTGAAGTTCCAGCTTCCGATCACAGCCTGAAGGGAACCAATGGGACAGGCCCCTCTTGCCCCGGGGCAGGAATAACAGTTCAGCCCCGGAACACAGACATTTTTCAATTTTCCGGTATAGATCTTTCCAGTCACAAAGCCTGATATGTGACTGTTTGTAAGGGCCGCCCACAATGCCTGGATCCCATGCCGCGGCCATTCATTTATTTTCATCTTCTTATTATCCAATGCCAATACACTCCATACAGATGTTGATCGCTTTTGTAAAAACTACAGACACCTCGCCCCTGCAGATTCCCAGTATCATCAGTAAAATTCCCAAAACCGCCAGAGCAGGTCCGATCCACCTGGATTCTGTTATTTTCCGAATCATTTTTTCACTCTCCGTAATGATCATCTTCTACTTTGAAACGTTTTTTAAGCTCTTTTTCCACGATTTCCTTCCATTCGTCCAGTGTATGGCTTCCTGTATAGGTATCGCCTACAATGTTTCCATCTTTGTCAACAAAAAATGTTTCAGGAAATGCGGAAATCCCCTGCAGACGGCCGTTCATCATAGTAGTATCCGGTATCAGGAACGGATATTCTGCTTTTTGTTTTTTCCTGAAGAATGCCTGCTTTCTTTACAGCCTCCTCGTCCTGATTTCCCTTTTCATCTGTAGTATCAAGCACCACGCCTGCTACTCCGACGCCTTTATCTTTCATTTCTTTATAAAGCTCCTGAAGTTCCGGAATTTCTTTTACACATGGTGAACACCAGGTTGTAAAAATATTTACCAGCGTAAGGTCATAGTCACTGAATACTTTTTCTGTATATGTTTTTCCATCTATTCCTGTTGTTTCAAATTTTCCTACAGATTTTACATTCTCCGGGTTGACGCTGGTATCCTGTGGCTGGTCAAACACGGAAATATTCTGATACGGTGTCATTTCCGTAATATCGGTTTTGATCTTTTCCAGCTCCTTTGTCAGCTTTTCATCTGCATCTTTGTTGGTGCTCAGATAATATTTGTATTTCCCGTCACTGCTGCTTCCAAGCTCTTTATGCTCTGTACAGCCGGTGATCTCATCCAGCTTTTTCTGTGAAGCTTCGTCATAAACGCCAATTGTACCGATTCTGTCCAGACCTGCCACCCAGTCGTCATATCCTGTTCCCATCTTCTGTATTTCGGCATTTTTCTGTTCCTCTGTCATTTTGCTCCAGCTTACGTAGGCATATGTCACTGCATTGGTCTGATTCTCAAAATCTTCCGTGGTAAGCATTGCAATGCTCTGGTCCTTGATCTGCTTTAACAGCTCCTTCGAAAGTGAAAGCTTCAGTCCCAGAAACGGATATTCATAAGAATCCTGTGCCTTGCAGGTTACGTCGGAAGGCTTAAATGTACCTGCTACCAGATCTGATGAAACTGCCTCTCCATCCACCGCCATTGCCTCTCCGATATCTGCTGTTTCCGTGCTTTCTGCCGCTGTTACCGGCACACTTCCTAATGCAGATATTCCTAATACCGCTGCTGCCATAAGTGCTGTTATTTTCTGTGTTCTTAATTTCATTGTTTATATTCTCCCTTCTGATATCACCGGCCCATATCCGGAACCGGCGTATATTTTATATGTTAATTTTGTTCTCTATAGCCTTACTATATCATCCCCTGTATAAAATCTCTGTTAAGAAATAAAAAATTTACAGGAATTTTATGCTATACATGATATGATAGATAACAAAGCAAAATCAACTGTTTTTTAGGAGAATTTACTATGCATATATTGATAATCGAAGATGAAAAGCAGCTTTGCCAGTCTATTGCGGAGGGGCTTCGCATGGATGGCTATGAAGCGGACACATGTTTTGACGGGGATGAGGGACTGGAATTATGTCTGGTGGAAAATTATGATCTCATCCTTCTTGATCTGAACCTTCCAGGCGTTGATGGGCTGGAAATCCTGCGCCAGTTTCGGGAATCCAATACTTCCACTCCCGTTTTGATCCTATCTGCTAGAGGACAGATCCAGGACAAGGTTGAAGGGCTTGATCTCGGTGCCAATGACTATCTCACAAAGCCTTTTCATTTTGAAGAGCTGGAGGCACGGATCCGAAGTCTGACACGAAGGAAATTTATCCAGCAGGATGTATGTCTGCAATGCGGACGTATCAGCTTTGATACCCGTACAAGAAAGGCCAGTATCGATGGACTTCCTCTTTCTCTGACCCGAAAGGAAAGTTCTCTTCTGGAATATTTCCTTCTTCATCAGAACCGTATCATAAGCCCGGAAGAAATGATCGAGCATATCTGGGACGGAAGCGTCAACAGTCTCAGCAATTCCATTCGTGTCCACATTTCTTCTCTTCGAAAAAAGCTGCGCACGGCTCTCGGCTTTGATCCAATACAGAATAAGATCGGCCAGGGTTACATTTTAACGGAGGATATAAAATGAAAAAAATAACCGGAAAGCTATCTCTTCAATGGCGTCTGACACTGATCACCGCACTGCTTATGACAGTCACCTGCATTCTGATGTATTTTTTTATCAGCCAGTCTGCAGTTGCCGGAATGGAGAATCTGGGGAGATTACATGATACGGATCGATAACACAGACTCTGCTCCCATCACCTTTAATATGGATCCCTCCGTCTTATTTCCGGAGCTTTCCGATCAGCTGCAGCTAACAAAAAAACTGTTTCTCACCAAAGGACTCATGGTAACAGGGATCATCATCCTTCTCAGCAGCATCTGCACTTATTTATCAGCCGTCAGGCATTACTTCCGCTTCGCAGACTCAGCCAGAGGTAACCAAATAGAGGTCCAGAACCTTTCAGAGGCTCTTGAAGTTCCTGCTACCAATGACGAAATTTCCCGCCTGACAATTTCATTTACAAAATGCTCGCACGCCTGGATGAGGCCTTTACTGCACAGAAGCAGTTTTCTGCCAATGCAGCCCATGAGCTTAGGACTCCTCTTGCCGTTATCCAGACAAATCTGGAGGTCTTTGCCCGCAGGGAAACACCTGCTTTAAGGATTATCAGGAGATTTTTGCCATGCTCCAGGAACAGACCGGGCGACTTTCCCATTTGGCTGAAATCCTCCTAGATATGACCGGTGTACAGACTGTTGAACGTTCCGAAAGGATCTCTCTGGCAGCACTGACGGATGAGGTTTTCTGCGACCTGGCTTCTGTAGCGGAACAGAAGGATGTTGAACTGATCCAGCAGGAGGGGGACTGCATTATTACCGGAAGCTATCTGCTGCTGTATCGCGCTGTGTACAATCTTGTGGAAAATGCGATCAAATACAATCACTCCGGTGGAAAAGTAACCGTAAATATCCATCCTTCCGAAGAAATAACAGATACATCCACGTCTGTCAATTACGTCTTTCTTGAAGTCTCCGACACCGGAATCGGCATTCCTCCCGAATATCAGGAAAAAATCTTCACCCCGTTCTTCCGTGTGGACAAATCAAGAAGCCGTGCTATGGGAGGTGCCGGCCTGGGGCTTGCACTTGTCAGCGAAATTGTCCGACAGCATAACGGACAGGTAAAAGTACTGGAAAGCAGCAAAAAAGGCAGCATGATCGCAATCATGCTGCCAGTCTGAACATGTTTGTATTACATTTACTTTATATACTCATGAACGCAATCGCTTTGCGATCTGCGTTCAAATCCGAGTATATTTTTTCAACAATACTGTCTGTATCCATTTCGCAGGTAATAGCCTGTTCCCTGAGAACTGAAGAAAAATCTTTTTCTCTCCACCATCTGCGCATATCTTTTTCACCAAATTCTCTGTTTCTTGTATTATGTCGTCTCACGGTTTCTTCAAACGACAGATCAAAATAATCTCCCATCCGCCTGTTCTGCATTTCATATTCCAGGATGATCTTTCCCACACTCTGGGCAATATCCACAAAAGAAGCTCCCTTCCACCGAATGTAAAACAGCGGGAGCTGAAGCGCATTGGCTTTGTCGATCATCTCCTTCGAGACGGGTTCTTTATCATCGGTGATCGAAATCCCAAAGCCGGAAATACCAAGCCCATACAGTTCTTCCATGGCTTTCCCGGCTTCTTCCAGGTCAAACCGGACATAGTCTACCACACACAGGGCAAAATTCCCCTGGTTCATATGCTCCTCAAAAGGCCGGGTCTGCACCATATAGGTCCATGTGACAGGTCTTGTGAGACCTTTTTCCCCGGCGATCAGCTCCACTCCGTCCAGCTGCAGCTCCAGTATATCCTGACAGGTGATCATATGCATCAACTCCTTATTATTGCAGTATTTCGCACGCTCTCATCCATAAACAGGCAAATACGATATCTGATTTTCTCATCCTTCAGTTATCCTAGCAGAAATATCTGATTCCGGCAACTCAAAAAAAGCCTGGAAGAAATCAGCCACAGGCATTTTATTTCTTCCAGGTTTTTCTGTTTTCTGATTCTCAGTCAGCTGTCTTTGATCCGGCAGCTGATACAGCTCTGCATCCAGTTACATTCAGACTTATTCTGCCTGTGGTTTGCTTACCTGTGCTGTATCATCCTTTACTCCGGCAGATTTTTCGGCATGCTCTTTCACAAGATTCCGTCCAAGTAGAGTCAGGCATACCAATGCGATCACTGCAAAAACAGCTCCGATCCCAAATACCACGTTCATCTCATAACCTTTGCTGCTCACCAGACCGGAGATTGCCGGTGCGCCAAAGGTTGCAAATACAATGCCGAACATGACAAATCCGTAATTCTCCCCAGTGTGCTTCATTCCGAAAATAGAGCTTGTCAGAGACGGGAAGCTTCCCATGATGCCGCCGTAGCAGCCGTACATCAGAACAACAGCAACCGTTACTGCCAGGGATCTTGATACAGCGAGAACTCCCATAGCGATCACTGCCACGATCAGCACTCCTTTGATGCAGACGATCCTTCCCACTTTATCTGCCAGTGTCGGAAGCACCAGTCTTGCTCCCGCATTGACAATGGATCCAAGCATAACGGCGCTGACTGCCACTGCAGACGGAATCCCAAGGTCGATCTGGTAGGTCTGGGATACCGGTGAAACCATAAAATAAGAAATCAGTCCAAAGAACATGGTCGCAAGAAGAAGATAAAAATTTCTTGTATGCATCATCTCTCCGGATGTATACTGCTTCATCTCCGTTGTCCCGGACTTTGACGCAGAGCCACCTGCGTTCACCAGACTCTTAACGGGTGCCTGAAAAAAGAATGCCGCACAGGATCCAGGAAACTGCAATGACTGCCCCAATGATCAAAAAGGTTTTCTGCACGCCTTCTGCCTCCAGCAGCTTTCGACTCAGTGGCGCCAGAAAAAATCCACAAAGTCCGTTGGCAGTTACCACAACACCGGAAGCAAATCCGGTACGGTCCGGGAACCATCTCTGCACGGTTGCCAGGATCACCGTGTAGATCATTCCCTGTCCGAATCCCTGCATCACTCCATAAGAGAGATACATAGGAAGCGGTGTGGGAACGATCAGAAATGCGGATGCCAGGATTCCTGCCGCAAAGATCCCGCCTCCGATCCATACGATCGTCTTTTCCTTAAAGCGGTTCTGCATCCTTCCGCCTACGATATTTCCGAATACAAAGGTGCTCAGTGCCAGATAAAAGCACATGGATGCCTGTCCCTGACTCCAGCCTGCCTGCTCCATCACATAGGGCTGGTAAATAGACCATACATGAGGATAGCCTGTAAAAAAGATTGCAAAAGTCCCGAAAATCATAGTAAGCAAACGCTGTCTCTTCAACTTTCCAGTCATAATACCCTCCTTCGAACAGCAAAATCGCGTGCATTTTGTTATACATGCGTGCTTATTGCGTGTTTATCTTGTTTTGTGTATAATATCACACGCATTTTAATTATGCAATGTTATTTTCTGTTTTTCCGCTTTTTCGCATTTTATCTAATTCACCGTATATTCCTTTGTATATTATTTACAATTTTCGCCTTTAGAGTGCAAAAAAGCACGCGTGTATATACGCGTGCTTTTTATTTGAAAGTTTTTTCAGTTCAGAAGTTCTGCCATAGTTTCCAGAAGCCGGGATATCTCAATCGGTTTCGCAACGTGACCGTTCATTCCTGCCGCAAATGCAGCTTTACGGTCTTCCTCAAAAGCATTGGCTGTCATGGCCACAATGGGAATCTCTGCCCTCCTGTCTTCAAGTCTGCGGATTACCTTCGTTGCCTCATATCCATCCATATGTGGCATCTGGATGTCCATAAGGATCATATCATAATAATCTGCCTGATTTCTCTTCAGCATATCTATGACAATATCTCCATCCCCGGCAAGCTCTGCCTCTATGCCGTAATCTTTCAGAATGGTCAGAATGATCTCTGCATTCAGTGCATTGTCTTCTGCCACCAGGATTCTTTTTCCTTTCAGCTCTTCTGCACAGGTAACTTCTGTATTTTGCATTTTTTCTTCTTCCTGTTCCTTAATTTGGGCTACAGGATGTGAAAGAACAACTGTAAATCTTGTTCCTTTGCCTTCTTCGCTTTCAACAGAAATCCTTCCATTCATCATTTCCACAAGAGATTTTACAATGGAAAGACCAAGCCCGGTTCCGATGACACCGGATTCCGAAGATGTTTTTTCTCTGGAAAAGGGTTCAAAAATATGTTCCAGATATTCCTGTTTCATACCGATGCCTGAATCTCCAATCACTGTTCGAAATGTTGCACAGCCCTCTTTTTCCGGCTCGATCTCTGTAATGGTCATCACAACTTTTCCATATTCCGGAGTATACTTCACTGCATTCCCCAATATGTTTACAAATATCTCTTTCAGTTTCAGGGGGTCACCGATTACATTCTCATGAGTGATCCTCAGATTTTTTTCGAATTTCAGATGTTTTTTCTCCAGGGTGCCTTCTGTGATGATCTTAAGATCTTCATAAAGGCTTCTGATATTGCAGTCAGATTCCTGCAGCGATTCCTTTCCGCTCTCGATTCTCGCTGTCTCCAGAACATTGTTGATGATCTCAAGAAGATAGTTACTGGACTCTTTCAGCTTATAGAGATAATTCTCCGCCAGTTCTCTGTTATCCCAGTGACGTTTCATCAGCTCTGAAAAACCAATAATGGCATTCATAGGTGTTCTGAGATCATGAGACATATTAAAAAGAAAAGCCGTTTTTGCACGGTTTCCCTCTTCTGCCCGTTTCAGTGCATCTTTCAGCATGACCATTCTGGATACATCCAGAAATGTGGTGACAATAGCCCGTTCTCCGTCCGGTGTTGTAAATATCTGGGTTTTTGCCATTGAATGACATTCCTTCTCTGTATCTTTATTGATAATGCATTCATATTCCACATTATCATCTACATTCCGAAGTGCTTTCAGCTTGTCAATAGTGCCGGGATCCGGATAATATACTCCCCTTATGATCGGCCCCAGTTTGGACTGTACTTCTGCAATATCTGTATATCCATAAATCCTCAGTGCCTCTGCATTCATATGTATCAGCCTATGTCCCGGAAAGGTATATGCCATCAGCCCACAGTTCTGCACATCCAGAAGATCTTTATAGTAATCTCTCTGAAGAAGATGTTCCTTACGCAGCGTATAATTCTGTTCTGCCAGCCGTTTCTCTGCCATCTTTTCTTTTTCCATCCGGACAGTCCGGGAAATATCCTGATGGAATCCTATAATACAGACTCTGTCTTTTTCCACAAAATCTCTTTTTCCGCTGCAGCGGACATACATTTCGCCACTTATCGGATGAATATAACGGTAAACGATCTCTGTACGCTCCTCTGAAAGTTTATCAGAATATTCCAGGAACATTTCCATATCATCCTGATGAATATGTGCTCTGTGGAACAGAAAACGCTCCTCCGGAGTCATATCTGCTGAAATCCCCATCAGTTCATCTGTAACAGAATCCGCATAAAAACGTGGAGTCACCCCCTCTTTCTCTTCAAATTCGATCTTCCAGAATCCCAGTCTGGACTCTCTCAGAAGCTCCTCCATGTCACATCCGTCTAATAAACTCATTCTCTCCCATACCTTTCTCCCCGCCTGTTATCAGTAAAAACTGCAGCCGTTCCGTCCATGCTCTTTCACATAATAGAGAGCCTTGTCCGCATCTTTGAAAATACTTTCTCCCGGATTCTCTCTGTCTGCAAATGCTGCTCCCACACTCAGGGAAACCGGTGGAAGATCATCCTCCGGGTTCAGAAGAAGGGCAAAAGAGCTCTTGCCTTCATCATATATCCTGAGGATCTTGTCAAAATATCTTCTGTTCAGAAGTTCTGTCAGAGCATCATTCTCAGCTTCATGCCGGATCAGTTTCTGCGTCTCCTGAATATCCCTGTACATGGTGTTATAGGTTTCTGCCAGATTCTGTAATTCCGCTGCACCGATCACAGGAAAAATTTCACCGTTCTTAATACTCTGGTTGTAGCTGAGAAGAGGCTTTACTATCAGTTTTCGTATTATTACGCTGATGATCACGATCAAGGCAACCAGAACTGCCATACAGCCTTCCAGTTTCTTCACGATTTCTTTGGAAATACGAATAGATTTTCCCTGAACATTTCTGGTAGTGTCTGCAAGAAGTGATTTACATTCCTGACATTTGTTGGTAATCCGTTCTTTGGCAGCCTGATAACTGTTGTTGCTTACAAGCAGCTAGGCTGTACGCATCCTGCCGGCAGAAGAAATATCACTTTCCGGATATGACAGTTTGATATCCTGAATTTCCTGCGGCCATGCCTCCCTGGAAAGTCCGGTGTTTTCCACTACCAGGCGCATAGCCTTATATTCAGTGGTCATTAATTCTTCAGAGTTCTTATACGCATCCTGGAGCAAATAATACATTTCTGTTTCGCCAAATTCTTTTTTTACGGACTCCAGGGAAGCTTCTCTTTTTTTACCGGTTTCCTTCTCTTTAAAATAATTATCCATGTACTGCTTCTCACCTGTCATGGTATACAGCCGTACCTGGTCCGTCAGATAATCAGACCCCTCATGCATCAGTTTGGTCGCATCCTCGCAGGTAATATACTGTTCTGTCGCTGTCTTGATGGTATTGAATTCCCCCCAGCTCCACACAGCAATTCCCAGAAATACAAATGTGAGAAAAAAAGCAATCACCGTGCTCCAGGTGCTTACTTTTTCAATCCGGATCTTTTTCTTCCTTTTTCCGATCCCCCCCCGGACTTTTATCGTTACTGTTTATTTCACAGCCAGCATTTTTATGCGTTATGCACGTACATATAACATAAATTTTACTCTAATTTGTTTATTATGTCCAGTTCTTTAGTGGAAAAAGTGCGCAAAAAGACACACTGTAGTAATTTACTCGGAAAATCTTTTATTCATGGAAAAGGATCTGGGAAAAATATCGGATCTTTCCGTCATCTGTCCAACAAAGCATGTTTACCGCATCTGCCATTTTCTGGGCATTTACGCAATAGGCAGACATACAGGAATTATGTTTGTACGGACCTGCACTCATGATAAGAATGTCTGTTTTTCCTGCTTCTTTTCATTTTTTCTGAAAGCTTTTCGGTAAGTTTGTTGTGAAAAAGCTTCGCCTTCTTATAATCCATAAGGCTGTCCTGGGTGGTCTGAAGCACCAGTGTTTTTTCATATTTAAGGGCACGTGCCTTCATCTCTTCCACAGTTCCGCTCTCCGGCGGACATGCAGGGTTCTTGTCATAATTACCGCAGGCATTCTCCTCACAGAAGACACGGTACTCCGGCATAAAAACCAGATTATCTGTATCCATCACCGCTGCATCGGAAAAACCCAGTGTCTTCGCTTCTTCTGTAAAATCCATGTTGATCGCTCCTCTGATTTTTTATACCATCTATAGTGCCACATTTTTATCTGCTTTACAAGATACAACACTGGAATTTCTGTGACCTTCGCTCACCAAAAACACCTCGCGGAATATTGCCAGTGAACAATAACTTACTGTTCACTCCCCATGTCATATACCTCACCCGTGAAACCGTACAGAAAATGCGGCAGATCACTCTGCCGCAAGTCTGATAAATTCTTCCATCTCTCTTGTCTTAAACTTATTCTTATGGTAAAAGATCTGCCGGTACATGGATATCTCCACATCTTCCACATGAAGAAGAGCGATACGTCCTTTCCTGATATCCCGCTCCACAGCCAGATAGGGAAGGAAGGAAAGTCCGTGGTTCTTTTCCAGCATGCGGATGATAAAAGCGGTATCGCTGATCTCCAGTACCGGTGACAGGGCCTGCTTCTTAAGCGCCAGCTGCTGATCCAGGGCCTGGCGATAATTGGCATCTTTTCCGTGAGAAAAAAAGGCTCTTCCAGGATATTCTCCATCTTCAGCGTCTTTCCCGCAAACTCCGAATCTGCAGAGGCCACAAATACTACCGGCTCCGCCTTCTCCATGACCTTCACCCAGTTCTGGTCCCACCTTGGAGTATCCAGTATATAAATAAGATCCAGCCCGTTATGCTCCATCATCCGTATCAGCTGCTCCGGTGTATCAATAGTCACCTGCATATTTACTTTCGGGTGAAACTCACGAAATTTGCTGAGAACAGCCGGAAGCTTTGCTGTGCAGAGAGATTCAATCGTCCCGATATGTAATGGATTTTTCAGTTCCGCATCATCATTCATTGACTTTTTTGCTTTATTTACATCATATAAGATCCGGCTTGCATGCCCCATAAACTCTTTTCCGGACGGAGTAAGCACCACACGCTTTCCGGTTCTGTCAAAAAGTCTTGTTTCCAGCTCATTTTCCAGAAGACGGATCTGAACAGTGATCGCTGACTGAGTGTATCCCAGAACCTCTGCTGCCCTGGAAAAGCTCTGAAGCTGTGCTACATGTACAAACGTCTCCAACTGACGGATTTCCATGATTTTCTCCCTTTTACTATGAAATTTTTTCATCGTGATGATGAAATCTGTGAATTTGCCTTATTTTTATGTCAATGTTACAATACAATCACGAGGACGTCAATCGTATTTTTGTGCAAAATGAATAAATTCATACTTAGGAGGAAAGAATCCAAATGGAAAAGAAAAAATCAAGATCGGACTTGTGCCGAAGCTGATCATTGCCATCATCGTAGGTATCCTGTTCGGCCAGTTCCTTCCGGAAGGCTTCTGTCGCTTTGTTGTAACCCTTTCCGGATTTTTCAGTACCTTTCTGAAATTCGTCATCCCGCTGATGATCCTTGCCTATGTGACCATGGGTATTGCGGATCTTTCACAGGGTGCAGGGAAGCTTCTCCTGATCACAGTGGCTCTGGCTTATGGCTCCACTCTGATCGCAGGTTCCGCATCCTATCTGGTATCATCCAGCCTGTTCCCGCACTTTATGAGTGAAGGTGCACTGGATCAGATCGCAGCTACCGCAGACGCATCCCTGACACCGTTTTTCTCCATCACACTGGAGCCGGTCATGGATACTCTTTCTGCTGTTGCTCTTGCCTTTGTCATGGGACTGTGCCTCTCTTCCATGCGTGGAAAAGAAATGGGAAACAGCCTTTATAACGGAATGAGTGACTTTTCCAAGATCATTGACAAGGTCCTTCATACCATTATCATCCCGCTGCTTCCGCTTTACATCTGCGGAACCTTCACAGATATGACTATTTCCGGAAAAACCTTTGCCATCTTAAGCATCCTCTGGAAGGTATTCCTTGTTGTTATCATCATGCACCTGATCTGCATTACGATCCAGTTTGTGATCGCAGGTACTGTCAGCAAAAAGAATCCTTTCACTCTGATCAAAAATCAGATTCCGGGATACACAACTGCTCTGGGAACCCAGTCTTCCGCAGCTACCATCCCGGTCAATCTGGAATGTGCCAAAAAAGACGGCGTGTGCGAGCAGATCCGCAACTTCGTAGTACCGCTCTGTGCAAACATCCACATGGCCGGTTCCATGATCACCATCACAGCCTGTGCTACTGCAGTCTG
>ENA-OUNH01000413-OUNH01000413.1-human-gut-metagenome-genome-assembly--contig:-NODE-413-length-13345-cov-3.118021_pt1 | contig 13345 bp, 17 predicted proteins | sample MGYA00242806_ERZ504814 | MGnify/ENA primary metagenome ERZ504814 (study PRJEB26092, sample SAMD00036389) | human gut metagenome | host: Homo sapiens | study: EMG produced TPA metagenomics assembly of...
GCTTTGATCTGTTTTCTTGTTTCTTCTACTGTTTTTGTTACCTGCATTGTTCTCTCCTCTTTCTCAGCCGCTATATACTATGGCCGGGTTTGTCGATTTCGAGATAGCCTCTTTTCTGAATTCACTTTCCTCTTATTTTATAAGGCATTATGTCCACATTGGACACATACCTAATCTGTAATCTGAGTTTCCTCTATTACGGATTTTTTCAGGCCATATCTTTCAGCAGTCCGTGTTTCTCATAATTGGTCACTCTGCTGATCTTGTTTTCTTCATCTACAAATACTACTGCAGGCTTATGTGTACGGGCTTCTTCCTGCTCGTACTGTGCGTAAGCCATGATGATGATCTTGTCACCTGTGCTCACGCATCTTGCTGCTGCTCCGTTCAGGCAGATCATACCGCTTCCGCGTTCTCCGCAAATGGTGTATGTCTCGAAACGGCTGCCGTTGTTCACATCTACGATCTGAACTTTTTCATATTCCAGTATTCCGGCAGCTTCCAGCAGTTCCTCATCCACAGTGATGCTTCCCACATAATCCAGTTCTGCCTGGACAACAGTTGCTCTGTGGATCTTTCCTTTTAACATTTCTATTGTCATCTTATATAAGTCCTTTCCTGCAGGGAAGTGCATAAAAAAGCGCCTCAGGGTATACTTCGACCCTGAAACGCTTCTGATTGATCCCCTGTATGCTGAGTCCTGTTTTTTATCATAAATACAGGCTCTTATCTTTTATAATTCATATATCCGTCCGTTCCCATTTCCCGGGTTACGGCTGGTTATTTATATAAGATTCCAGTGATTTCAGCCAGAGTATAGTTTTGAGTCCAAATACTATCTCTGTGGGGTATTATGACATTGTGATAGTTATTTGTCAATAACTGAAACCTAATCCGGGTTTTTATTTATGCAAATGCACATCCAGCTGATTATAAGGAATCTCAATTCCATAATAATCAAAGTCTTCTTTGATCCTCTGGTTCAGTCTCCATCTGGTGTCCCAGTAGCGGTCTGTATCTACCCAGACACGAAATCCCATGATCACAGCACTTTCTGCCAGCTCATCTACAAATACTACCATCTCTTCGTCTTCTCTTGTGTCAGGATCTTCTGTCAGGATGTCTTCCAGGATCTCCTTGGCTCTCTGTATGTCTGCGTTGTAAGAAATCCCTACTTTGATCTCCAGTCTTCGCTGATCCCTTGCCGTTACGTTGGTGATGGTTGTGTTGGAAAGCGTACCATTTGGGATCACGATATGCTTGTTGTCAATGGAAAGAAGCGTTGTGTAACAGATCTCGATCTTGGATACTGTTCCTTCGCTTCCGTTCTGTCCGTTGACAACAATGTAATCTCCTACCTGGAATGGCTTGAACAGAAGAAGCATCATTCCTCCTGCCAGGTTTGAAAGTCCGCCCTGCAGGGCAAGACCCAAGGTAACGCCGGCAGTTCCAAGAAGTGCTGCCAATGATGATTCCTTCACTCCGAAGCTTGTGGATATGTTAAAAATCAGAAGTATATAAAGCACGATCTTGACCAGGGATGACATAAACTGAGCAACACCTGTGTCCAGTCTGGATTTTGTCAGTGATTTTCTGACGAACTTTACGATCCCTTTAATGACGGTGCTTCCTACCCAGAAAGCCACGATGGCCAGGACAACCTTGATTCCGAATTTGGTAATATCCGGAATATAATTTTCAAACATCTGCTTGTACTGGTTTACCTGATTTCCTACCTCCTGAACGGTCTGTACTGTACTGTCCAAATTAATTTTCCTCCCGTCTGATATAGTCAACCTCTATTGTCCGTATCCTGTAATATAATAATACAGCAGCGATTTTTTCCTGTAAAACCGATTTCTCCGGCTTTATAAGGAATAAGTTATAATCGCTGCTGTAACTGTATCATAATTCTGTTGTATTTCTATCCGGTAATGTAATGCAAAACATTCCCGTCTGCTTCACTCTACTGAATATTTCTTTTTATTTACTGATTCCTTTCATGGAAAGGCTGATCCGCTTCTTCTTCATATCCACACCAAGAACGCGCACATCCACAATATCACCAACGCTGACTGCTTCCAGCGGATGTTTGATGAATTTCTCGCTCATCTCTGAAATATGAACCAGTCCGTCCTGATGTACACCGATATCTACAAAAGCTCCGAAATCAATTACATTGCGGACAGTTCCTTTAAGAACCATGCCTTCTTTCAGATCCTTCATATCAAGGACATCTGTGCGAAGGATCGGCTTCGGCATCTCATCACGTGGATCTCTTGCCGGTTTTTTCCAGCTCTTTTACGATATCTCGAAGTGTCGGCTCACCGATTTCCAGTTCTTTGGCCAGTTTTCCGTAATCGCGGATCTGTCTGGAAATGCCGGTAAGTTTACGCTCTGCCACATCTTGTGGTGTATAGCCAAGTTTTTCCAGGAGTTTTTTTGCTGCATCGTAGCTCTCAGGATGAACACTGGTTGCATCCAGAGGATTTTTGCCTCCCGTGATCCGTGTGAAACCTGCACACTGCTCAAAGGCTTTCGGGCCAAGTTTCGCAACTTTGAGAAGTTCCCGTCTTGTCTGGAAACGGCCGTTCTCCTCACGGTAAGCTACGATATTCTTTGCGATAGCTTTGCTGATTCCGGAAATATATTCCAGAAGGGAAGCCGATGCTGTATTGAGATCTACGCCGACTTTGTTCACGCAGTCCTCAACAACTCCGTTCAGTGTCTCGCCCAGTTTCTTCTGGTTCATGTCATGCTGGTACTGACCGACACCAATGGATTTCGGGTCGATCTTTACAAGCTCTGCCAGCGGGTCCTGGACACGTCTTGCGATAGATGTGGCACTACGCTGTCCCACATCAAAATTCGGGAATTCTTCCGTTGCAAGCTTGCTTGCGGAATATACGGAAGCACCTGCCTCGTTGGTGATCACGTACTGAACTTTTTCCGGGATTTCCTTAAGAAGTTCCACAATGATCTGCTCTGACTCTCTGGATGCGGTTCCGTTTCCTACGGAGATCAGAGTTACGTGATATTTGCTGATGAGTTTTTTGAGGGTTTCCTTGGCTGCACGGATCTTGGTTTCATTGGTAGGCGCTGTCGGATAGATCACAGTGGTATCCAGAACTTTTCCGGTCGGGTCTATCACTGCCAGCTTACATCCTGTACGAAATGCCGGATCCCAGCCAAGAACTACCTGTCCTGCAATTGGAGGCTGCATAAGAAGCTGCTCCAGATTTTTGCCAAATACGTGAATGGCTCCGTCCTCTGCACCTTCCGTTAATGCACTTCTGATCTCACGCTCAATGGCTGGGCCGATCAGACGCTTGTAGCTGTCCTCCACCACTTCCTTCAGAACCGGGGTTGTATTCGGATTGTCACGGACGATCACCTGTTTCTCAAGATAGCGGATGATATCTTCCTCCGGTGCCACGATCTTCACTGTGAGGAATTTCTCCTTCTCACCACGGTTCAGTGCAAGGACACGATGGCCTGCCAGTTTCTTCACAGGCTCCTCGAAATCATAGTACATTTCGTAAACAGACTGCTCTTTCTCATCTCTTGCAGCAGAACAGACAGTTCCTTTATCCATTGTTTTCTTACGGATATAAATACGATAGTCTGCCTCATCGGAAATATGCTCTGCGATAATATCTTTGGCTCCATTGATAGCATCTGCCGTTGTTTTAACCTCTTTTTCCTCTGAAAAGAAAAGCCTTCGCCTCTTCTTCCAGCGGTTTCTTTGTCATCTGAAGAAGAATGATATCTGCCAGCGGCCCGAGACCCTTCTCCTTGGCAATAGTAGCACGCGTGCGACGTTTCGGACGGTATGGGCGGTAAAGATCCTCCACTACTACAAGAGTCTGTGCCGCTTCGATCTGCTTTTTCAGTTCCGGTGTCAGCTTGCCCTGCTCCTCAATACTGCCAAGGACCTGAGCTTTTTGTCCTCAAGGTTTCTTAAATAGGTAAGTCTCTCATTAAGATTACGAAGCTGTTCATCGTTTAATGTACCGGTTGCTTCTTTACGGTATCTGGAAATAAAAGGAATGGTGCAGCCTTCGTCGATCAGCCTGACTGCTGCTTCTACCTGCCATTTCTCAACGTTCAATTCTCTGGTAATTACCTGAATAATATCCATTTTTATCTTTCTCCCGTTGTTACAGATTTGTCTTGGGCTGCATTCCCCTTTTTACACAGCTTCAGACATTTATTAAAGGTCAATCTGTGCGATCACGTTTTTCAGTGCATTGGCACTTGCATGAAGTTTCTCAGTCTCCTCTTCAGTAAGAGGAACGCGTACGATACTCTTCACACCTTCCGGTCCGATAGATGCCATTGTACTAAGACATACATCCTCAATGCCGTACTCTCCGTGAAGCATAGTTGACACACTGACAATTGTATCAGATGCTGCAAGAAGAAGCGAGCAAAGTCTGCACACAGATACTGCTACTGCATAAAAAGTTGCACCTTTTTTGGCAATAACAGTTGACCCTGAAGTATGAACATACTCCAGAACCTCTTCCTTGTCAAGTGGTGGCATATCCTTCTGATCCTCATGAGCGATCTTATCAAATTCATCCAGAGTTGCACCTGCCACAAATGCTCTTGACCATGGTACAAAAGAAGTATCTCCATGCTCGCCAAATACATAAGCGTGGATATTTTTCTCAGAAACTCCATAATGCCTGGAAAGTCTGCAGCGGAGACGTGCAGTATCCAGAGCTGTACCGGAGCCTAAAATCTGGCTCTCCGGAAGTCCGGAAAGCTTCGCAAAAGCGTATGTCATAATATCACACGGATTGCTTACGATAATATAAAGTGCTTTAGGAGCCACTTTTACGATCTCCGGAGTGATGCTCTTCATAATATTAACGTTAGTCTGTGTCAGTTCAATTCGTGTCTGTCCTGGTTTTCTGGCAATACCGGAAGTGATGATTACAATATCTGAGTCCGCAGCATCCGGATAATCTCCCGCCACAATGGAGATCGGTTCACGGAAACTGGTTCCCTGTTCAATATCCATGACCTCTCCTTCTGCTTTCTGCTTGTTGATATCGATCAGTACGATTTCTGAGGCAATGCTCCTCTGTGATAATGTGTAAGCGATGGTTGCTCCTACACTTCCTGCTCCGATGATCGTAATTTTACTACTCATGTTATTCTCCTTTCAGCGTTGTTTGTCATATAAATAACAATTATAAGTACACACACTAAAACATATCATAAAATCAAGATCCGTGCAATAAAATTATAACTATACTTCTTAAGTTACGCGCCATTAATTCGCGATATTTTTCAATTATTTTCAATGTATATTCTGACTTTTTTTATATTATTCTGTATATTTCCATGTTATTTTTTATCGAAATAACCTCTTGAACGGATATTTGCAATCCTGCTGAAAACTTCCCTGATTCGGTTAAATTTTTTCTAATACGGAAAAACCCCTGAATTCCAGAATATTTTTTCTGAAATTCAGGGGGGGTCTTTTAGTCAATCGGATATTCGCAATCCGCTTTCGCTACTTGCTCATAACCGAATAACTGCTCCGCAGTTTCGGTTAAAATCAGTTTTTCGCCTGGTTTAATGCTTTCTGTGCTGCTCCGATGATTCCCTCTGAGGAGAAGGTTGCGCCGCTGACTGTATCAATTCCGTCTGCTGACTGATTCGCCATGATCTGGGCATAGATAGTTTCCCATGCCGGATCAAAAAATTCCGGCGTGTCGTTGTTGGTTTGTGTGATGGACACTATCTGACCTCCGCTGATAGTCACTGTCAGTCTTGTTTTCCGCCATATCCGAAAGCAGCTGCTTCATATGTTCCGTCTCTGTACAGGCCTGCAGGGGTTGGCTCAGGTGCTTCGGTCGGCTCCGGCGTTACATTGGGATCATTCGGAACAGGTGTTGTGTTCGGATCATCCGGTGTCGGTGTTATATTTGGATCATCAGGCACTGCTGTTGGTTCCGGTGTGGCAGTTGGCTCAGGCGTTGCTGTCGGTTTCGGTGTTGCAGTTGGTTTCGGAGTTGGCTTCTTCGTTGGAGTCGGGGTCACTTTTTTTCCATATTCTGGATTTTTCGCTTCCTTCAGGGCTTTTTTTACAGCTTCCAGAATTCCCTTTGAAGAATAAGTTGCTCCGCTGACTGTGTCAATATCATCCACGGAATCTGAGCCTACGATCTGCTCTTTCAGAGCACTCCACGCTTTTTCAAAAACATCGGAGTATCTGTATTCTCCTGTTTTACAGATGTGATCACGTCATTTTTGATAGTGATAGTTACTTTTACATCTCCGCTGTAGCCTTTTGCAGACGCTTTATAGGTTCCGTTCAGGTACTGGCTCGGACTATTCGGATCAGGTTTTTTGGTCGGCTTCGGCTTTTTTGTCGGAGTTGGCGTTGGTGTGGAAGTCGGTGTCGGTGAAGGGGTTGGCTGACTTGTGCTTCCATCTGCTGCCTGGGATAAAGCATTCTGGACTGCCTGGATGATTCCGTTGGAAGAATAGGTTGCTCCGCTGACTGCATCTACATTCGGTGTGTTTCCGGCGATCATTCGGTCAATAACGCCTTTCGCTGACGCAAAATACGATCCGGTTTCTCCGGAAGCGTCCAAAATATCAATAGCTGCGATCTTTCCGCCGCTTACTGTCACGCGTACAGTGATCGTACCGCCGAATCCGGTTCCGGATCCTTCGTATGTTCCGTCTTTATAGCCGCCTGCCGGAACATTGGCCACTGGTGTCTGAGTGGAACCCTGTCCTGCTGCGCCGGCATTGCTTTTTGCAGATTCAGATACAGTTCTTTTTCCGGAGCTCTTTTTTGCAGCTGTTTTTTTTGCAGATTTTTTTGAAGTCTTTTTTGAAGCACTTTTATTGGATGTGCTTTTCTTATCTGCTGCTATACCGGTTTCGGAAACTGAATTATCTTCTTCCTCATAGCCAAGATATTTTTCCAGCTCAGAAGCAGACATTACGGTCGTATCTGACTTCTGAAGAGTTTCTGTGTTTTCATCAGAGCCCTGAGCCTTGATACCTGAAAATGCAAGTGCCGCGATCACAGCTACTGCAGGGATCAGTTTTGGCCAGGGTATCTTCGGGTCATTATTTTCAGATGGCTTTTTTTCTTTCAGATCTTTTTCCATGAATGCTTTCTCCCCTCTTTATGCGGCTTCTGCCAGGCATTTATTTCCGTACCGATAGGCAGACTTCTGCCGCAGATACATAAAATGCTCTGCGGCAGAGGTACTTACCAGGTATTTACTTAACAATTACCACAAATTTCTTTGTAATGCCGTTGCATTTAACTGTGATTGTAGCTTTACCTTTTTGATTCCTTTAACAACGCCTTTGCTTGTTACAGTTGCAACTTTCCTGTTGCTGCTTGTGTATGTAACTTTTCCGGCTGGTGCTGCCTTGGATTTGATTGTTGTTGTTTTGCCTTTTTTGATTGTTGCGGAAGATTTTGTAAGGCTGAATGTCGGATTCTTAACTGTCAGCTTGTATGTTGCTTTCAGTTTTCCGCTTGTTGCTGTGATTGTTACTGTTCCGGCTTTCAAACCTTTTACAGCACCTGTCTTGCTGTTTACTGTTGCTACTTTTGTATTGCTGCTTGTAAATGTTGCTTTTGCATCTTTATCGTTGCTTGTTGCTTTCAGGGTTACAGTCTTTCCTGTGTATACAGCTGCTGTCTTTTTATCCAAAGCTGCAGTTACTTTAATAAGCTCTTTCTCTGCTTCTTGAAGATGTGAAAGTGCTTCGTTAACCTCTGCCTGGCTTGCATCTGTCTTTGCAATAACTTCCTCTGCCTCAGCAAGCTCACCTGCAAAAGATTTCCATGTTGCAACAGTGTAATCTGCCTGTTTCAGTGCTTTTGCAGTCTCAACCTCAGCTTTGAGATCTGTAAAGTCTGTCGGCTCTACCTGCGGCTCTACAATATTCTCTGTTGTTGCCTGGAATTTATATGTATAATCATTGTATCCAAGTGCGTATACAGTCAGTTTCCAGTAACCTGTTCCGTCTGTTCCTCCCGGAAGTTTGCAACGTGCAGATTTTGTAAGGCCAAGCTGGATTCCCATTTTTTTGTGCATCCAGTTATCTGCTGCAAACTTAGTTCCGTAAGAAGCAAGAGGTTTTGTTGTGTATGTGGAATCATCTCCATAGTAATCCCAGCGTACAGCCTGCATGTTTGCACCAAGATCTCCATAATTTCCGTTGATATCTACACGAAGAAATTCACCATAGCTTCCATCTGCGGTCTTTACTGTCGGCTCAACATCTGTAGCTGTTTTCAGAGCCTGACCTTTGATACCAGATGTTGTTCCATTGGATTTTCTTGCTGTAAATGTAAAACTGTCGCCATTCTTCTCAGCATATTTCAGACCATTGGTATCAGCAGTTACATCAGCTATAAGACCAACATAGGACTGAAGATTCATCTCGCCGTATCCACCGGAAATTGTCTCACCAGCGTTTACAACATTATACTTCTTGCAGAAGTCTGCATAATCTGCAGTTTTAACTGCTACCGGAACATATTTCAGACCATATACTTCATAATGATCCATCTCATATTCTTTTCCGTCTTTTGTGAGAAATCCTCTGTTCCATGTAGCCTCAGAACCATCTGTGAGAACGATAGTCTGATTATCTTTCCAGTAGGAAACAGCAAATTTTGTTCCGTCTGTTGCAATAATAGTTGCCTCTGTCTGATAACTTCCTCTGTGAAGTCCGTGATTAGCAGTTGCTCTTGTTACTGTATCAAAAGCACCTTTATCAGCCTCACCTTTAAGGTCAAGCTCATCACTGGAGCTTGTGTTTCCTGCATTATAAACGCCTTCAGCAGCCCCAGTACTCACCCCATGTAAGTCCTGCATATACATACTGATACTCACCTTTCAGCTGGCTCTCATCAGAGAAAGCTTCCTCTGTATCATCGCCTGCTGAAAACTCATCTTCTCCATCGGAAACAGGATCTGCTTCCTCAGCTACAGCATCTTCCTGGATTTCAAGATCATCAGCTGCTTCGTCCTGCTGAATATCCTCTGTCATCTCTTCTGTTGTATCCTCAGCAGCTTCAACCTCTTCTGCGCCAAAGTCCTCGACATCTGCTTCCTGAGCTTCTGCTTCGGAAACGACTGCCGTATCAAAATCTGTTGCCATTACAGCTGTCGGGAAACTTGTTGCTGCCACTGCAAGACTCAGGATGCATGGAGCTGTTTTTTTCAGTAGATTCCACTTCTGCATTACTTATTCCTCCTAAAAATATGAAATATTTATAGAAAACCTTCCATAACAATCCCGCCTCGCCCTGTTTTCGGTCCGGAATCTGATTCCGAAATTTCGGAAATTGTTACAGGCTTTACTATCTCTTTTATTCTGTGATATCCTCCACGCTGTAGATATCCTGAAGAAGGCTGAATCGCTCCTTCATTCCATCGGTGAGGTACACATGATGGTCTTCATCCACAAAAAGTCCGTCTGCGCTGTACTTTTTCAACAATTCGGAGCCTTTTTCCACACCTAATACAAAGCATGCTGTGGAAAGTGCATCTGCTTCCAGTCCTGTATCGCATACAACGGTCACTCCGGCTACTCCGCTTTTTGCCGGATATCCGGTGGACGGATCCATTAATGTGATGATATCTCACACCATCTTCGATAAAATATTTCTCATAATCTCCTGATGTGGAAAGAAACTCTGTGCCGTTTATGGCAACCACACCAAGATACTCATCGTCATTTTCAGCCCGCGGATCTGTCACTGCCACATTCCAGGAAGAACCGTCCGGTTTGTTTCCGTAAGTCATGACGCTGCTTCCGCCAAGATTTATAAGTGCTGCTGTTACATCCTTCTGAGTTTCCAGATATTCCAGAACAGCGTCACATCCGATACCTTTTCCGGCTGCACCAAGATCAAGGGAACATCCTTCATCCATACTGATGTTATTTCCTGCCAGCGAAACTTTTTCGTAACCGGAATCCTTCAGAACATTCCTGATCTCATCCTCTCCCGGAATCCTCTGATCTTCCCCGCCAATATCCCACAGCCGGATCAGCTTCCCGATCGTCGGATCAAAAGCTCCGTCAGAGTCTCTGGCAATTTTGAGTATCCGCTCCAGATAACCGGAAAGTTCCCCGGAGATCTCCGTATCTTTTCCGTCAGATGCGTTCACCTTATAGATCTGTGAGTCCTCATTCGTCCAGGAAAGAAGGTTCGTTTCCACATCCGTCAGCACGGATGTCAGCTTGCTGTTTATATCGTCTCCTGTGGTATAAAGTGTTTCGGATACCACAGTATCCATAGCAAAATCTGTATCTGTATATGTCTGTATATCTTTATCTGATGCAGCCAGGCACATGGATGGAATCACCATTGTTGTTCCCGTAAATACTGCTGCTGCCAGAAAAGCTTTCTTTTTCAGAGCATGATATTTCATAGATTATTTTTCCTCTGTTGTTCCTATGTGAATGTTTTTTCTGGGGCATGTTGCCGCACAGGCATGACAGCAAAGACATTCGCCGGACATTGCTGTGTCACCGTCAATGTCCAGATGCGCAGGGCATCTTTTTTGCAAAGTCCGCATTTCGGAGGGCATTTCTCGCGATTTCTCTTAAAAAGTGCTCCGGGCAGGATCGGCATCAGTGCAAAAACCGCTCCCATCGGACAGAGAAACTGGCAGAAAAAACGCTCCTGTGTGCACATTCCCACCATGATCAGAAGCAAAAGGATGATTCCCACCAAATATGTACTGTTTGGAAGCCTTCTGGCTGTGAGCATGGAAAAAACATCCCATGGGCTGGTTCCTGTAAGCTTTCCGTATACGCCTGTGAGGCAGGAAAGCAGGATCAGGGTCAGTACGATATATTTCACTTTCTGAAGTCTGTGAACCATTTTTTCAGAAAGGGCTGGTTTCTTTTTTTATGAAAACATTTCGTCCAGATCCAGGAAAAGCCTTCATACATGACATCGCCAAAAGATCCGAATGCACAGGCATATCCGCAGAAATGTCTTCCGAAAAAGCATGTAAAGATCAGAAGTGCTGCTGTTACGGTCAGAAAAGAATTCCACTCCACCGGCTGTCCGGCTGCAATGGCGAGAAAAATCGATTTGATTCCTGCAAAGGCTGTGGAAAACAGAGACGGGGCCACTATGAAAAACGCCAGCTGAATCCCTGCACGTATCAGCCTTACATCCCGCTGTCTTTTTTTCATTCGTTTTCCGCCTTTCCAAGCGCTTCATCAACAGCATTCAGGATTCCTGTTGAACTAAAGGTTGCACCGGATACAGTGTCCACATCTGTGCTCTGGGCACTGATAACGGAATTGATCACGCTTTCTGCCTGTGAAAGATATGCGCTGTCCTCGCCGGGTGCGCTAACTACATTGATGGATGTGATCTCATCACCGGCCAGTGTCACCTCAACCTGGATCGTTCCGCCGTATCCCTCAGCTTCACCTGTGTAGGTACCATCTTTATATACGTAATCAGAATCTGTTGTTATGTCATCTGTGGTATTGTCATCTGCTTCACTGCTGTCTGCTGATGCACTGTCTGTTGTATCGCTGTCTGCCGCAGTATCTGCTGCGGATGCTGTCTGATTCTGAACCCGGCTGGTGTAGATTGTCTCCAGTGCACTTAAAAGCTCACTCTGCTGATTCTGAAGAATGTCCACTTTATCGGTCAGAGCTGTGATCTCTTTCTCATTCTCCTCAGCCTTCATACTGCTGTTGTAAAAAAGCACAGCCATGATCACCAGAAGAACGGAGATCACTCTCATGTAAAATTCTGGTTTTCATCTCTTTCTCCCTTGTTTTTATTTATAACGAGTAAAGCGGACATTCGCAATCCGCTTCGCTACTTGCTCATGAACGCAGTCGCTTCGCGATCTGTCAGTGGAAGCTTTCAACTCCCACTGACATAAGCATCCCCCCTCACTCGCCGCTTAGTGCTCCGCGCACTTGAAGCGGGGGAATGCTTATCTGCGTTCAAGTAAAATAATCCGTCAAGCAAATATCCTTTATTTCAATTACATTATAAAATGCCAGATACGACACTCCCTGACAAATATGGCACTCTCGGAAATGACTATAGATTCCTTAGTTTCGGGGGAGCCCGAAAAGTTATATATTATTCACTTACATATTTAACTTAGTTCTATTTAATCTCATTTTGTAAATTAGACGCTTCTAACTTACAGGTAGGTATTATAGCACCTATTTTTTCCTTGTCCATACTTTTTGTTAGTACGTTATAACTTTTTTATTTTGGATTCTATCTGCCTGAATAAATGATTTCAATTTTTCTGGTTATGGAGCGAATAACATTTTTATAGTTAGATATATTTAACTTGTATTTGCCTTTTGAATGGGAGTATGATATTATTTTTACGAATCTGTGATAGAAATGGAGATTTATTTTGAAGAAAAAAGAAACGATTTTTATTGCGTCCATACTGGTGATCGCCGGGATTCTGTGGCTTGGTTTCCAGATTTCAGGACAGCGTTCCCATAATACGATCCGCATTACTGTTGATGGAAAAGAATTCGGGACATACTCACTAAGCAAGGATCAGGTGATCCATATCGGAGATACCAATGTCTGTGAGATCAAAGATGGAAAAGTCACCATGATCGAAGCCACCTGCCCGGATCATTACTGTATGAAACAGAAGGCAGTTGACGAACACGGCGGTTCTATTATCTGCCTGCCGAATAAAGTTGTAATAGAAGGAAAGGATTCTGCTGAGCCTTCGGAATCTGATGATTCACCGAAGATCGATGCAGTGACATAAGATTATGAAACGAAAAACAGCTTATCTTGGATTGTTTGCTGCGGTTGCCATTATATTTGGATATGTGGAATCACTGATCCCCGTCTTCGCCGGAATTCCCGGTGTAAAAATAGGACTGGCTAACCTGGCGATACTTTTTATACTGGACCGGTATTCCTGGCGGGAAGCTGCACTTGTATCGGTTGTCCGCATACTTGTAATTGGATTTATGTTTGGAAACCTGTTCAGTATTGTATATAGTCTTGCCGGAGCAGCACTCAGCCTGCCTGTGATGAATTTTCTGAAAAAGCATTCGGAGTTCAGCCTGATCGGAATCAGTGTCGCCGGAGGCGTTACCCATAATATCGGGCAGCTGATCGTTGCTATGATCGTGGTCAGCAACACCAGTCTGATGGTGTATGCACCGGCACTGCTTGTTGCAGGTGTGCTCGCCGGGATTGCCATAGGTGTGTTGGTAAAGGAAGTTCTGGGGAGAGTTCCTTTGAATCCTTAGTTTTGTATGTTTTACTTTTTGGATTTATTAGTTTTACTTTGTGAAAGTGGGGAAAACCGTG
>ENA-OUNH01000414-OUNH01000414.1-human-gut-metagenome-genome-assembly--contig:-NODE-414-length-13338-cov-4.980698_pt1 | contig 13338 bp, 13 predicted proteins | sample MGYA00242806_ERZ504814 | MGnify/ENA primary metagenome ERZ504814 (study PRJEB26092, sample SAMD00036389) | human gut metagenome | host: Homo sapiens | study: EMG produced TPA metagenomics assembly of...
CTTTTAATTTATTCCGAGTGTTCTCGTTGTCGAGACCATCTGACATCATATTAATACCGAGAACATAAGAGCCTTCCAACTGTGCGGAGGCTTGAGCCGCCTTTTTTGACTTCGGTGTTGCTCCTGTAACTGCATCAATCATAGAAGGCGGTGAATGTAAAATGACACCAAAACCTACAAGAAAAACAATCGTAACAACTAACAGAATCAGTTTTCGTTTCACATTTCCACCTCATTTCCTATTTTTTCAAAATTCTCATTGCGTTCAAAACAGCAATTATGGTAACGCCTACATCACCAAATACAGCTTCCCACATTCCCGCAATACCAAGAGCGCCAAGAATCAGGAACACACTCTTAATCCCAAGAGCAATCACTATATTCTGCATGACAATCTGTTTTGTCGCTTTTGCTACTTCAATCGCGTCCACCAGCTTAGACGGTTCATCTGTCATCAGAACTACATCTGCTGCTTCAATGGCCGCATCCGAACCAAGCCCACCCATTGCAATACCAACATCTGCACGGGCAAGGACAGGAGCGTCATTGATACCATCACCAACAAAAGCCAATTTGCTTCCCGGTCTCTTTTTACTATCTAAAAGCTCAACCTTTTCCACTTTTTGGTCAGGAAGCAGCTGTGCATAATATTTATCCAACTGCAATTCTTCTGCAACAGACTTCCCAATTTTTTCATCATCACCGGTAAGCATGACTGTTTTTTCCACGCCGATATGTTTCAGGTCAGAAATTGCTTTTTTACTGTCCGGCTTCACTTCATCTGTTATCAAAATACATCCTGCATATTGACCATCTACAGCCAAATAAACTTTTGTACCTGCTTTTTCACAGGTTGTGTACTCTATACATTCTGTATCCATAAGTTTCGTATTGCCAGCAAAAACTTTCTTTTCCCCTGCCATTACACTGATTCCATATCCTGAAATTTCCTTATAATCAGAAATCACTGACTGATCAATTTCTTTTTCATAAGCAGCAAGAATAGATTTTGCAATAGGATGGTTAGAAAAACTCTCTGCCTCTGCCGCATACTCCAGAACCTGTTCTTTTGAAAATCCATTTGCAGGCAAAATATCCGTCACATTGAAAACACCTTTTGTAAGTGTTCCGGTTTTATCGAACACAATAACGCTGACATTATTAAGTGCCTCTAAATAATTGCTTCCTTTTACAAGAACACCTCGTTTAGATGCTGCACCAATGCCGCCGAAGAAAGTCAGCGGGATTGAAATAACCAATGCACATGGACAAGATACCACAAGGAAAACAAATCCTCTGCGAATCCACTCTGTCCAGCCTCCGCCAAGAATGATCGGTGGCAGAATCGCCAGAAAAGCTGCTAAGATTACAACCACAGGTGTATAATAACGTGCAAATGTAGTAATAAAATTTTCTGTTGGTGCTTTTCGGCTTGACGCATTTTCCACAAGATCAATAATCTTTGAAGCCGTAGATTCACCAAATGCTTTTGTTGTCTTAATCATTAAGACACCCGTCTGATTCATACAACCGGAAAGTGCTTCGTCTCCTTTATGAACACTTCTCGGAACTGATTCTCCTGTTAAGGCCCTTGTATCCAGCATAGAATCTCCATCCAATACCACACCGTCTAATGGAATTTTTTCACCAGGCTTTACAATAATAATCTCACCAATGGAGACATTTTCTGGAGATATGGTAATCAATTCCCCATTTCTTCTTACTGTAGCAGAATCTGGACGTATATCCATTAAGTCTGATATAGATTTTCTGGAACGCTTAACAGCCAATGACTGAAAAAATTCACCTACCTGATAGAATAGCATAACAGCAACTGCTTCTGGATATTCACCAATGACAAAAGCCCCAATCGTAGAAACACTCATCAAAAAATGTTCATCAAATACACGCCCCTTTGAAATGTTCCTCACAGCCTGCCATACAACATCTCCACCAAGAATAACATAAGAAACAATGAGAAAAGCTAACTCGATAGGCAGTGGCACTTTCGCAAAAACAGTCAATGCCATACCAATGGCATAGATTGCTGCACCAGTCGCTAAACGAACTGTCAACTTCTTATCCTCATTGTTATAGGATTCATTGGCCTCCTGCTTTTTTTCCGGTATATAAGATTCCTGTACAATTTCAGAAACTTCCACATCTGGCTCATGGCCATGAACAATCGTTTCAATCTGACTGGCTATCGTATCTGCGGCTGTCTGAGCAACATTGATTGTAAGCGTCTGCTTCATCAGATTTACCACTGAGGATTGCACTCCATCCAACTCTCCGACTTCTTTTTCAATTTTTGCGGAACAATTTGGACAGTCCAACCCTTTTAATAGAAATATGCGTTTCATGATAATCTCCTTATAATTTGTTTAATTGTTCAATTACTCAACTATAATGTTAAAAATATTATTTCTACCAAAGATGCTCAAATCCCTTGTCAATAATCTCTTTCACATAATCATCTGCCAGCGAGTAGTAAACTATCTGTGCTTCTTTACGGAATTTTACCAGATTCGCAAGGCGTAATGCCTTTAACTGATGCGAAATTGCAGATTTTGTTACCCCAAGTAGCACTGCAAGATCACATACACACATCTCACTCTGTTCGAGAGCGTGTAAGATTTGTACTCTAGTTCCATCTCCAAATAGCTTAAACAAAGAAGCCAACTGGATATAATCATCTTTTGGCTGCATCTTGGATTTCACATCATTCACAATATCCTCATGAATTACATTGCAATTACAAATATAAGACGTTTTTGGCATATATTCACCTCCAAATAATAATAGTCGAACAACTACTCAACTATTATTATACTTATTTTTAAATTTATGTCAATAAGCTGATGTTAGTTCCCCATAAATTTTACAATTAAAACCAGCTCTTTATTCTTTTCTTTATCACATCTCATTTCTGGATTAAACGCTTATTTTAATTATCAGATTTTTCCTTCTAATCTATATTCTTAAGGTTCCAGTTGACTCATTTGATCCCAAGTGCCTTAAGATTTCCAACCTGTTACATTGAAATCCATCTTTAAGTTCCATTATAATGATTCTATTAATTCGCCATATAACCACCTACTTAGCCATTACTTCAAAATGATTTAAATTCCATTATGATTCTATTAATTCATCAGATGGTATCAAAGAATGTACATGTAAGACGTGATTTAAATTCCATTATGATTCTATTAATTCAGCAGTTTGGATTGATTGCAATGAGATTATTTCAATTTATTTAAATTCCATTATGATTCTATTAATTCCCATTTGGCATGGCCAGCTCCAATACCCTTAGCAAAATTTAAATTCCATTATGATTCTATTAATTCAGTAGACCGTCTGATATATCGGACTACATCGTAAAAGATTTAAATTCCGGTAGAAAGGAGGTACTTACATATGCATGTACAAGAAATTTAAATTCCATTATGATTCTATTAATTCTATGGTGCTGATTGATTCTGATAGGCTAATGGAAAGATTTAAATTCCATTATGATTCTATTAATTCGACTGCGATCCACAGGGAAATGCAAGCTATTTTTAATTTAAATTCCATTATGATTCTATTAATTCTATATCCAAGCGTTATGATAGATAATTTATATCCAGTATTTAAATTCCATTATGATTCTATTAATTCCTAATCAAAATAATAACAATAATCATCTTCATTCATTTAAATTCCATTATGATTCTATTAATTCCTTAGTTGCATCTGGTTAATTATGGATATGTTTTAATTTAAATTCCATTATGATTCTATTAATTCCGGATGCCAGAACAGAAGCTGACAAAAAGACGACCGCATTTAAATTCCATTATGATTCTATTAATTCCCGTCCCAAAATCATCCCCTTATTTAAGCCAAAAAACGTCTCTATTTTGTCGACCTCTTCAAAATTCAACATTTCTTTCTTGTCCCTAATCATATATTTCTGTAACACCTCCTATTTTAGGCGTTTTCGCCTTCTGTCGATCCCCTATATTTTTTGCACTATCATGGGTCGACAGAAACCCCTAATTTTTCAAGTTGATTTTGTTCGACACATTCTATTATGAAACTTATTTGCTAAATATGCAAGTTAAATACACGCATTCATTATATATACTTTTCGAGCAAACACTATACAGTCATATATGCATCAAATATCACCGTCTGAATAATCCAATTTATCGTCATTTTTATAAAAGTCATGCCCACGCGAGAAAATTTCCGTGGGCATGACGTGGGCACAGCTATTTTTAGGTCTTATTTCAAAAAATAAAAATTAGGCACTTTTATGCAAAATGCCTAATTTTTATCATGCGTTTCTATGAATTTTTGTGTAATTCCTTAGAATTTACCTGCTTTAGCAGCTTCCTCGATGTAAGCTTAAAAGTACGAGTTTATGCGGTTTGTTTGGTGTGCTTATAGCAATAATGTAGAAATAGTTTAATTCCTACAACGTTTATTTTTGGTTTTCAAATTTATCAAAAGTCATTCTATATTTTTATAATAACTTACATCATACCTGAAAGCAATCCTTTATTAATTCTTTCTGTTAGAATATAAGGCTGCACAAGTTTTTTTTGCCACAGTATGTTCCTGTTGTTCTCCATCCTAATTGCTTCCAATATCTCTTGAGCTGTGCTGTGGTCATTCTTCCCCAGATTCCATCCACTTCAATGTTAGTTCCAGAAGTCAGTGAATTTAGTTTCTTCTGCATCCACTTGATTGCTCCTTTGTCGGATGTCTTCTTTACTGCAGTGTACTTTTCCGGGTCATAATCTGGTCTTGCAAATCCACGGATCACACTCTTGCTCCTTGTTCTTCTCATGACTACTCCACCATTATCGTCGCTACTCCTTGATGTATTTCCTTCGATCGTTGTATATGTACCGTCTGAATTTGCTTTTTCAACAATACCAATGTGAGATGCTCTACCTTTTCCAAAATCCATCAGACAAAGATCTCCTGCCTGTCCAGTGGAGTGCCAACGATCATGTTTTTTATAATAGTTTTCTACGTCTGGGCAGTATGCTGTCTTTTTACCGCCAAAGAACAAATCTGATGCATCACACATCTTAAAAATATCCCATACAAATGTACAGCACCAAGGATAGCTTGATCCAGATACCACTCTTCCATAATAATCGTTATTGAATTTGACTTTGTTACTGTTTGCTGGATTTTCTTTTGTTCCGAGATAACTTACTGCCTTTTTAATAATTGTACTTGCTTTTGCCATTTTATTTTTCCTCCTAATCTGGTAATTCTTCTGTCATATCTTCTAAAAACTTCTGTATGTAATTTCTAACTCTTACCGGTACTGGTAAGCCACATAATGCTGCATTTTTTAAAATACTGACTGCCTCATATAATCCGTCCATAAGTGCAAAAAATTCTGACAATCCTAACTTTTCCACTCCCAGGAACTGTACATACTGTTGGGGTACAAGACTTAATACGTTAATGTGTGCTATCATATCAATTCCCATCAAAAAACAAATCGATATCAGCATCGTGACCTTTCTGATTGCTCCGTCAATTCCAACACAACTGTTGAATTTATGTTCTTTGATTGCTCTGCATGATCCTAAGACCGTATCTAGGCAGACTTCAATCATCACAATTCTGAAAAACATATTGTTGCTTAGTAACATAATAAATTCTTTCATCATTTAAATCTTCCTTTCTTCTTATTATATTTGCGCATAAAAATAGGGCCCATAGAGGTCCTGCTCTGATTTCCATATTCTCTTTCATTCTATTCTTCTACCTCTGCATCCTGAATCTCATAAAACTTATTTGTGAACTCTGCAATATCTTTTCTGATCTGCACTTTATTCGCTTTGTAAAGATCGCGATCCTGGATTGTCTGGTTTACATTATCATTACCTGCTCCGTCTGATGTTACATTTGCGGATAAATAAACTACCTGTTTATCTACATCCCCATCCTTTACTGTGATTGTTCCTGTAAGTGTTGTGCTTTTCTTTGTTTCTAACATAGTTATGCTCCTTTCATTTTGCATAAATATAGGCATCAGCGATTAAGCCAATGCCTAAGTTAATTGTTTTATTGTTTTTTCTGCCTGCAATAATCTTATCTGCAGATCATTGATGATTGCTTCTTGCATGTCAATTCGACCTGCTTGATATATTAAATCTTTTCTGGTCTTTTGGATCATAAAGGTGTTTGCTCCGATCAATTCATCATATGCTAATGTGTAAACTTCAGTCATGTTATTTTCGCCATATGTTTTTTCGGCATACTCTGGGTCTATATGGTGCGTTGCACATATTCCAAATTGTTCATTGTGAGATTTCCCATAATCGTTCAAAACACTATTTACATTCTGTGCCTTGAAACCTATGTGATAGGAAATGTCGGTGTCATCTTTGAATCTATACTTAATCGGTTCCAATTGCATATAACTTTTAATGAAATCATCGTCAAAATGTCGAAAATCTTTCTTGATTCTTTCGTCAGAGCTGTTACGGAATCCTTTTCTGGAGCTAACTCCTGATGTTTCTATATACATCATTCCAGAGCCTGAGTCATTATTTACATAGAATGCATGATATCCAGCATAATAGTAAACATTGTTTGTATTATTATAGTTTCCACAACTTATATATGCATCATTTCTATCTCTCCATGTATAATGTCCACCAGAAGCATTATAAATCCAACCACCTGCAATAAAATCCGTTGCATATAAATTTCGATAACATTCAACACCATCAGAAACAGATTTTAAATAATAATCTCCGCCAATACCAAATTTAAACCATGTTGAGTAAATATTTGTATCATTCGCTGTACCTTGGACCGATAAGTGTCCATCAACTAAGCCATTGCAGTATCTCCTGCATCGCCTAATATTTACCAGTTTTTATATTTCCATAATAGTTGCATTTTCAGCCACAAAACTTCCATCGTAACCAACTCTAAAAGGAGCAGAATTGCTATCTTCAGCGCCAGCCCAGAAAGCCTGATTTCCGCCAATACCAGATGCATTGCTTCCGCTGTTTGTCATCAGATATGTTGACGTAATATCATAGCGGCCAATCTTACCTTCCGTAGCTGTAATCTGTCCACTAAACGTACCAGTCGCACCTATCAAGTTTGCACCTGTTATCGTGCCTGTTGCGGTGATATCTTTGGCAAATATACTATTAACGTCGATTTTGTCTGCTGTAATGGAACCAGCTGCGATTCTATCAGCACTGATATATCCAGTTGTAATGATTCCACCATCAATAGTGGTTTGATCTGCAATCATTTGTTCAGCAATTATCGCACCACCTGGCAGATCTGCACTTGCTCCAGACCAAGTTACTAATACTCCGCCTCCGTATGGATTATCAAATTTAATAACACGACCACCATCCCAAGAGTCTGTTTTGGCTAAATATAAATCCCATGTACTGGTTGCGGTTTTAATGATTCGCCATGCTCTTGCAGGAGTTCCTGTTTGTTTAAAACTCCCCATTCCAGGGTCTGTGTTTCCTGCGTTACTAAATCTGATTCTACATTCAGTGTAACCATGTTCCCTATGGTTAACGCCAAAAATAATATTTTGATTGGCATAATTCTGTTTTACTTGTAGTGTTGCTATTTTAAAAAATCCTTGTTTGTTTCCACCGCTACTAAAATTTAAATATGAAACATTCGTTTTATTATTTATAGTATCTTTCAGAGATTGATCAAAACTATTAAAAGTAACCTTCCCAGTCAACTTAATATTATTAGCAATAGCAGTCAAGGCATTGTCTGTTAATGCTAGATTGCTTGATGTACTTTCACCCTTAACAATCCACTCAAACTTCTTAGCGGTCTGATTAGCAATAGTTTCTACATTTACGATCTTTCCATTTACATCTTCTGGTGCTAATGTGAAAGGCGTGGCAGAAGTACCACGTTCGATCTTTAAACAGATTTGTGAAATGTCGGAAGGAGTAATAGCTGACTCGTCTTTATACCTTACAATTACAGCAATGTATTTAGCATCTTTCATATCAACAGTTCTTGGAAAATCGCTCCAAGCAGTGCTAACATAACTACTCCCTAGCCACTTTTTGTTAACATCAAAAGCAGTGATCCAATGTTGAATTGGCTTTTTAGATTGATTGCTATAAGCGTTTGAGATTGTAATTGTTCCAGAAACAGGAACTAATTCTTTAACACGTATTCTTGTTGTCATAGAAGACTTGTTTGTATCGTAATCACAACCTACATTTGTTTTGCTGTCTTGGAAACTTCCTTGCTCCCAATTAGAAGGAAGATTACTTACTAAGTTCTGCCCGTTGATCTTATTGTCTTCAGGAGCTGGTGTCCAATCGGTTGATTTGTTGCCTTTTTCTACTTTGAACCAATCTAAATAAACATTTCCGCCAGCTACACCTTGCGATAAAAACGAATAAGCTTCTATTTGGAACGCACCGCTTATCTTTGGTGTAAATTGCCAACTAATAACCGTATTTTCCTTAGATTTAGTGGACTTCTGTATTGAGTCTTTCCAATCATTTCTATAAAGAAACACAACTAATGATCCATCACCATCAACAACTCTGCCACAAAACGATATTGTATATGTTACACCTGCTTGTAAGTCAACGCTTAAATGTCTACTTACAACAGCATAAGAAGACCCTTGTTTTTGCGGTTTGGAATCTAATACTAAATTTCTTCCACCAATTTCTAAATTAGCAAGATTCGTTTCTGTACTAGAAACCCTTGTAGTCAATCCCGTCAGGCTTGTTTCAACTTTCGTGACTCTTTCCTGTGTTCCAGCTAAATTTGATTTAACCTCAGATACAGTCTGCGTTGTTCCTGCTAAATTTGATTCAATCGTATTAGCTTTCGTTGTGACAGCTGTGATCGAGTCATTTTGATTGTTTAGAATTGTTGTATGTTCGCCGATCGTAGTTTTCATACTGTCCACGGTAGCTACAGTAGCGTTATATCGACTTAACAAAGCATCATAGTTTCCTTTGATCGTTGTATCTTCGGAAATCAGACTTGATATCTGTCCCTTCATCGTACTGATGCTTGTTGTGTGAGATGTTGTGATCTCTGTGATGTTGTCGATCTGAGATTGTGTATCTTCTGGTGCTGGTGTCCAGTCAGTAGCTTTTGAACCTTTTTCAAGTTTAATATCCCACAAATGAATAGTGTAAGCATCTGTTCCGTTCGAATATTGATTAACTCTTAATTTATATTTGGCTGTAACGGCTGGAGTAAATATAACATATCCTTGTCGCATATCAAAAAAGTCATTCGTTGTATCACTACATAACCATAACGTCACAAGTTTTTTAGACGGATCTTGTCCATTTGTATCATGGTTCGCAGTCCAATTTCCATCAGTTTTTGCTTGTAGTACATATTTTTTTCCAGCTTCAAGTTCGATAGAGGTAATAATATTTTGATATACAATCCACCCATCTGCTCTTGAATCCGTCTTTTCAAAAGGTGCGTCTTTAGTATAAGAAGAAACTCCAGTCAATAAATTCCTACCACCGACCTCTATATTATCCACAGCACTATCAGCATAGCTCTTAGCACTGCTCAACGCACTGTTTGCCTGTTCTAAGGCATACTTCTGTGCATCGGATAACTTACCATCCGCATACAGCTTAGCACTGCTCAAATTATCTGCTACTGTTGTTTCCATTTCATTAAACACGACGTCTAACGTCTGGTTCTTATCGTTCATAACGATTGTAGAAGATTTCAGTTTCGTCGTAGAACCATTCACTTCCTTGATTACACTGTTAATATCCAGTTTCGAACCAGAAATATTTGCATCATCCGCTACAATACCATCTCGAATAATCTTTCTCTGAATCGTTTTCTCCGTAGCTCCAAGAGCATCCCAGATCAGATTCCCATTCTTATCCCAGACAGACATGCTGTAATCGTTTGAAGCATCTTTTCCGATCTGGACCCTGACACGGTTTGCATCAGAAATCTGAATGGTATTATCACTCCATTTTGACTTACCATCAGAACTATGTACCGTCAGATTTGTTGTATTAATGTCCATACCTGTGATCTTATCAAACGACAGATTCTCAATCATTGCATTTTTGATCATGCCGTTTTCAATCGTTGTATTCTTTGATGTCAATGTTAAGTTCTGAATGTTGTCAGATGTAAGATTGCCGTTTACTAACGTGTTGAGATTAGCATAACTACTTTCCAATACTCCAACTCTGCCGACTGCTGCATTAAGGTCCGTGATCGTAGCTTTTGTTGCAACTAATTTATCGATCTCTGCATCTTTTGTTTTCAGCTTTGCAATCTCAGCGTTGGTAGTATTTAAATTCGTAATCGTTGCATAGGTAAGTTTTGCATCTGTAGCTTTTAGGTAATCAGCCTCAATATTCGCAATTCTAGCATTTGTCGCGTTAAGATTCGTCGCGGTTGCTTCTTTAAATGTTGCATGGTCAGATTCTAAGGTGTTAATTTTTGCATTTGACGCCTGTAAGTCATCTGTGAATGTCTGTTTAAAATTTGCCACATCAGTTTTTAAAGTTTCAAACTCACCTGTTTTAAATTTCAAAACATCTCCAGACAGATTCTTGATCGTTGCATTTGTCGCTGTAAGATTATCCACCATGAGTTTTTTTACAAATGCTAATTCGTACTCAACTCGTTCTGCCATTTCGGTTATAGGACCTTTTGTGTCAGAATCATCTTCCTCGGCGGTATTCCCATAACTTGCAATTGTCTGCATCAATCCACCGTCATAACTTGTTATCAATGATATGATCGGTATTGTGAATTTCATGCCATCATTTTTTACAGCAGTAATAATATCTCCGATATCAAGTCTCGTATCTCCGATAAATCTTAATGCTGCAGGTGTGAATACTAAGCCTTGGACAGTATTGTAAACACCGTCTAATATATTCTGTGTCATAACCGGATTTTGCATACTTATGCCGGTAGCTCCTGATCCAGATAAAAGTGTCTGATCTGAGTTATCACATGTCAGTCTTTTGATACTGAAACTTTCTTCTGTTTCTTGCAGATCGTTATAAAATATATTGCTTGGAATCTCATATGAAATATCCTGATACCATCGAAACTCGATCATTCCAGTTCTTCCACATATAGCAAATTTGCCAAATAATCCTGCGATAAATCCGATGGTTTCTTTGTATGTATATCCATCAAAAGGATTTACATATGTTGTGATCACTTCGCTTTCATCGGTTTCTTCGTTGTAATCACCTTCCTCAATGATCGCTCTTTGATTGATCTGGATTCCTCGCTGTAATGTAGATGTATCAATCGCCACGCCTGTCATCGTGCTGATTTCAGCCAATATATCTACTGCATCCGTTGGATAACTTAATTTAGAATAATATGCCCCATTGCATCTGCTTGCTAATCTATCATATGCGGTAAACGTAACCTTGTTGCTTTCAATCTTGGGATTCTGGATCGTATATAACCCCATCGGCATATACTCCATCTCTCCATCGACTTCCACGCCGATCTCCAAACTAACTTCTTTTCCAGACAATGCAATTCCTTTATTCTCGATCGTTGCCTGAACATAGCTCGCCACCGCACTCCCGATCGTTATTTCTTCCGCACCAGACGTTATTGTAAAATTCTTTACAGATTCTACTAATACTTTTTCATTCTCCAGAAGCCTTGTATTAAATTTTCTGTTTGACCCTGCTATTGCATCGCCAAATTTTTTACTTGCCTGATACATATAGCATCACCTCCGGCTTAGTCTTCGATCATAAACATCAGGTCTTCAATATCGGCTACAGATGGGATGTCATAACGATCTGCATTTTCACATCGTTCAAGTTCGGCAAATGAAACTTTCATGATATCGATATCAGTATCTACTTCCTGCAGTTCTTTGATTTCTTCATTTACAATCTCTTTGCTTTCATCTGTCATTTCATACTGGTTTTCTTTCACGATCGGCTTATCGTCCTTATCTTTTTCTGCGTATCGTTCACAAATCTTAAGGCGGTTTTCATCATATTCTTCGATTGCTTTTCGGAATGCTTTCATATTTTTAGAAATTGCATATCCTAATTTTGCTGTGTAAACTTTGCTTGACTGTTTCACTAATCCTTCGTGGATTCTCATAATCTCTTTTAACTTCATTTCCATCTCTCCTATTTCTGCACGATCTGAACGCTCGCACTTTTATAATAATAAATACCATCCCCGATATACCCCAGATGTTCTTTTGTAAGAGTTCCGCGGTATACAGTGATGGTATGTGTTGTTCCCATGTCTCTAAATGTGATCGGAAAGAATCCTTTCACAAGATTATTTTTTATCTTCTTAACATCGGACTCTGTGAGGACTCCCCACTTGATATCCAATGTCTTTTTCTCTGCAATTGCTTCTCCAATCATATCTCCTGATGATGATCGTTCGGTATTGGCACTCCAGATGATCTCATCCGAAGTGCTTAGCTCAACCGGCTCTGGCAATGCAGCGTTTCCACATGTCAGTGTTGCCATCTTATTTCTCCTTAGATCAGGATCGGTCGTTTGCCGGCTCTGATATCTGCGTTGTTGTTGTCATTTACGGTTTTGGTTATTTTCTTGCCATCCAGGTAAACATCTGTATCAATAGATTTGACAGCATTGATCAGTTCCATGAGCAGGCGGATGATTTGATCATCTTTACTGCTGCCACCAGATAATTCTGCTGCTTTCTTTGCCATGGCAATCATCTTGTCTTCTGGAGCTACAACCTCGCCCTGATGTCGGTTATCTCCGATCATCGCTAGCTGTGGAGTGTTTTTCTTTACGTAGCCACCTTGTGCTAATTTTGGCACCCTGCCTTTGATGTTTACTCCCGGTATTTTGTTTATTACACCAATCGCTCCATTTATGGTGCCAGCAATTCCATTCCATGCCGCTTTCAAAGGTCTAGTAAAAACGTCTTTAAACTTAGCTACTAACGTTGTGCTTGCTTTTGATCTTAAATAACTCCACGCTTTTGATATTTTAGATACACCCTTAGAAGCAAGATTTTTAATTTTAGCTTTTAAGGTTACTGTTTTACTTTTGATTGTATCGAATGCACCTTTTACAACATTAAATTTTTTTTGTCTTAATTGCATCATATGTAGCAACTACTGTTTTCTTTATATCGCCAATTTTTAGATATAATTCCACTCTTAACGCCGGACCACCAATCACTAGCGGTTTCCAGTACACCTTTAACTTTTGCTTCGATACCTTCTACTTTCTCAGCAGTCTTTTTGTTTTACACCAGACCACCAATCTCTTGCAGTATCTAACGCACCTTGAACCTTAGCTGCAATATCTCCAA
>ENA-OUNH01000416-OUNH01000416.1-human-gut-metagenome-genome-assembly--contig:-NODE-416-length-13303-cov-5.073467_pt1 | contig 13303 bp, 13 predicted proteins | sample MGYA00242806_ERZ504814 | MGnify/ENA primary metagenome ERZ504814 (study PRJEB26092, sample SAMD00036389) | human gut metagenome | host: Homo sapiens | study: EMG produced TPA metagenomics assembly of...
AAAACAAGCCTCTTGGTCTTTTTCTATTTTATTTTATGCTTGTTCTTGAACTCCCCTGACAGATTTTCTTCAAAACTCTTTTTAATTTCTGTCTTGCCTGCGGACTTTAAGTTTCTTGGCACTTCGATCTGAATGGTTACATACTGATCTCCGTGAACGGATGAATCTTTCATCGAAACGATTCCCTTGCCTCTCAGACGGATCTTGGAACCTGACTGTGTTCCCTCTTTGATCTTGCACATAACATCTCCGTACAAGGTGTGTACCAGTGTCTCTCCTCCGAATACAGCTGTTGTATATGGAACAGATACGGTTGTATATACATCCATACCTTTCCGCTCATATCCAGGTTTCGGAGCAACTGTTACTTTCAACAGAAGATCTCCGGCTTCACCACCACCGGTTCCCGGCATTCCCTTTCCTCTTAAGCGGATTGACTTTCCGTTATCAATACCTGCCGGAATATGAACCTTCAGTGACTGTCCCGGTTGTCCCGGATTCTCCGGATTACTCAGGGTAATAACCTTATCTCCACCAAATGCAGCCTCGTCAAATCCTACAGTGATACCTGCCTTGATATCAGAACCTTTTGATTTAAAGCTTTCACCTCCAAATCCTCCGGTAAATCCTGATGTCCTTCTACTGCGTCCTGAAGTACTTCCTCCATGGAACATATTTCCGAAAATGTCACCAAACATGTCATCCATGTCGCCACCTTCGAAATGATACTCCTGATATCCGCTTCCCGGTCCGCCATAACTACGGTAAGTACCGCCTCTGAATCCACCGTTTCCGCCGAATCCTCCAAAGCCACCTGCACCTGCATTTCCATATCCGGAACCTGCGGAACCACTCTGGTCAAATGCAGCGTGACCGAACTGGTCATACAGTTTCTTCTTCTCCGGATCACTCAGTACAGAGTACGCCTCCGTCACTTCTTTGAATTTCTTCTCCGCTTCTTTATCCCCAGGATTCGTGTCCGGATGATACTTCTTCGCCAGCTTACGATATGCTCTCTTTATTTCTTTATCCTCTGCGCCCTTTGACAGCCCAAGCACTTCATAATAATCTCGTTTCATTCTTTCCACATCCTTCCGAATCTCTTGTTGTTTTGAACATATATAGTTTATTATTTCTCTGTGTTCTACTTGTAATATAGCAGACATTTTTCAAACTGTCAATACAACAAATTAGATTTGTCTGGTTGACTCCGTCACTATTGAACTATCACTTCTCGTTTGAATAACCAAGTGCTTTTGTCTCTTTATTGTTGAGGACACATGTAAGGCAGGAGCGTTCCGAATACACTTTGTTCCGTATGTTAGTAAAAGCCAGACAGACACCACTCACGGTAACTGCTCTGGCTCTTAGTCAATAAATGTATCTGTTCCATTTACAGGAATCCTAACAGACAAATCAAATTTTATTTTAACAACTCTCGCAACACCTGATTCACCATTCCTGGGTTTGCTTTCCCCTTCATGGCGCGCATTGTCTGTCCAAGCAGTGCTCCGATTGCTTTCTCTTTACCGCCTTTGAAGTCTGCGACTGCCTGTGGGTTGTCTGCGATCACTTTAGCAGCTGTCTCACGGAGTGCACCTTCATCGTTCACCATCTTAAGCCCGTGTTCTTCGACATATTTCTCAGGATCTATATCCTCCCGGAAAATCTGCTTGAATACATCTTTTGCCACAGAACTGTTAATGGTTCCTGCATCCGCAAGATCAATTAATTTTGCCAGGTTCTCCGGAGAGAATGTTAAATCTTCCGGCTCCATTCCATTGTCTTTCATCAGACGGAAGGTCTCTCCGATCAGCCAGTTTGCAACTTTCTTCGGTTTCTCACAGATTGCTGTTGTTGCCTCAAAAAGATCGGCCATTTTCTTAGAACCTGTGATGATCTCTGCGTCATACTGCGGAATATCAAACTGTTCCTTGTAACGCTCCAGCTTCTCCGTACGAAGTTCCGGCTGCTGAGATTTGATTTTCTCGATCCATTCATCACTGATCACGATCGGAACAAGGTCCGGTTCCGGGAAATAACGATAATCCTGTGCATCCTCTTTGGAACGCATTGCATAAGAATGCTCTTTGTTGTCATCCCAGCGTCTTGTCTCCTGTACAACCTGTTTTCCTTCTTCGATCAACTCAATCTGTCTCTGACGTTCGCCTTCAATTGCATGTGCGATTGCCTTAAATGAGTTCAGGTTCTTCATCTCTGTTCTTGTACCAAACTGATCGGATCCGACTTCACGGACAGACAGGTTGACATCTGCACGCATAGAACCTTCCTGAAGCTTACAATCAGATGCTCCTAAATACTGCACGATCATACGCAGTTTTTCAAGATAAGCAATAACTTCCTCCGCGGAACGCATATCCGGTTCAGATACGATCTCTACAAGTGGCACACCGCTTCGGTTATAATCGACAAGTGACGTATCATCCCACTCATCATGAACCAGCTTACCTGCATCTTCTTCCATATGCATCTCGTGGATTCTTACTTTCTTCTTTCCCGAACCACTCTCGATCTCTACATATCCATCTCTGGCAATCGGGAGATACAGCTGGGAAATCTGATAGTTCTGCGGGTTATCCGGGTAGAAATAATTTTACGGTCAAATTTACACACCTGTGTAATCTTACAGTTTGTTGCAAGACCAATCGCCATAGCATATTCTACGACCTGTTTATTCAACACCGGAAGCGATCCCGGCATACCGGTACATACCGGACAAGTGTGTGTATTCGGTGCGCCACCGAATTCTGTGCTGCATCCACAGAAGATCTTTGTCTTTGTAGCCAGCTCAATATGCACTTCCAGTCCAATGACTGTCTCATACTGCTTTGCCATTGTTAACGCACCTCCTTTTCTGACATAAGACCGACATTTGCCGGTGTTTCATGCATCTTCTTTGTCGCACACTCATAGGTATATGCTGCACGGATCAAAGTTTTTTCTTCAAATACATTTCCGATCAGTTGCATACCGATTGGAAGTCCTTTGCTGTCTTTTCCAACCGGAACGCTCATTCCCGGAAGACCTGCAAGATTGACTGAGATTGTATAAATATCTCCCAAATACATCTTCATCGGATCACTTAAGCTCTTTCCAAGCTCCGGAGCAGTTGTCGGTGCTGCCGGTCCGAGAATGATGTCATAATTACGGAATGCACGGTCAAACTCTTTCTTGATTAAAGCTTTTGTTCTAAGTGCCTTCAGATAGTAAGCATCATAATATCCTGAACTTAAGACAAAAGATCCAAGCATGATTCTTCTCTTTACTTCAGGACCAAATCCTTCTGAACGTGTTTTCTTGTACATGTTATGAAGTCCATCGTAATCTTCTGTACGATAACCATATTTTACACCGTCAAAACGTTCCAGGTTAGAACTTGCTTCTGCATCTGCGATCGTATAATAAGCAGGGATTGCATATTTTACAAGACGCAGATCAAATGCTTCAACAATCGCACCCTTTTCTTCGAGTACTTTTGCGGCTTTCATCACAGCATCATTTACTTCCGGATCCAGACCTTCTCCCATATAATCTCTTGGGATTCCAATACGGAGTCCTTTCACATCATCAACGAGCGCTTCTGTGAAATCACAATCATCACGCTCCATAGAAGTGCTGTCTTTCGGATCATGAGATGCAATCGCCTCAAGAATTGCCGCACAATCCGATACATCTTTCGCTACCGGTCCAATCTGATCTAAAGAAGATCCATATGCGATAAGTCCATATCGGGAAACGGTTCCATAAGTTGGTTTTAGTCCGACAACTCCACAGAAAGAACTCGGCTGACGAATGGATCCGCCGGTATCAGATCCAAGTGCATAATAACATTCGGATGCTGCCACTGCCGCACAGGAACCACCGGAAGAACCTCCCGGAACATGCGCTGTGTTGTGCGGATTGCGTGTCGGTCCGTAATAAGACGTCTCTGTTGTACTTCCCATGGCAAATTCATCCATATTTGTCTTACCAAGGATAACCACTCCTGCTTTTCTGAGGTTCTCAACTGCCTCTGCCGTATAGGTCGGTTTGAAGTTGGAAAGAATCTTTGAACTACATGTGGTAAGCTGTCCCTCGATACACATATTATCTTTTACTGCAACCGGAACTCCTGCAAGTGGACCTGTCAGTTCGCCCTCATCTATTTTCTTCTGAATCTCCTCCGCCTGTGCATAAGCACCTTCTTCATCTATCGTCACAAAGCTATGAATCTCTGACTCCGCTTCTTTGATCTGTCCAATCACTGCATCGACTGCTTCTCGTACAGTTACTTCTTTTGCTTTGATCTTCTCGCCCAGTTCAAGGGCTGTAAGTTTTAATAAATCCATCTGCTCTCACTCCCTTAACCAATTGTCTTCGGCACTTCAAAACTGTCCTCTTTACGAAGTGGTGCATTCGCAAGTGTTGCCTCTTTGTTATCGCCATTTGTCACCACATCTTCACGGAACACATTCTGTACCGGAAATACATGAGACATTGGTTCAATCCCTGTTGTATCAAGTTCATTTAATGTATCTATATAATCCAGCATCTGCTCCATGTCTTTTTTCGCTGCTTCTTTCTCTTCCTCTGAAAGTTCCAGCTTTGCAAGGATTCCTACATACTCGATTGTTTCATCGGATATTTTATTTGCCAATTTAATCATCCTTTCTTTCTACTCTGTCTTTGCTAATCCTGACAATTTCCAAAATTAGTATCATAAATTTCTCAGCTTATTGCGACCTGTAGCGGTACATATCATAGAAACTGTCATAATTCTGGTTTTTTACTGAGCCGGACGGCGTCAGGATTAAGTCCCCATCATCCACTTCCAGCTCCGTTCCTTCCGGGAAAACTGCATTTCTATAAGATTCTGATCCATCTGTATCATAAAACCAGAGTCCATAATTTTCATAATTGAGATTTTCATTTTCCTTATCATAAAAATCACCAAGATAAATCTTGTAATGAAGCTCCGCCCAGTCGACTCCTGATGCCTCGGTCACATCATACCATCCTGCCGGGAAATCTGTTCCCGCCGTATAAGTGTTTCCGGCTTCCAATGTTACCTGTTCCGTCAGCGGATTTTCTTCCAGCCGCATCTGTTCCGTCTGTGCATTCTCAGAATGAAACTGGACAACCAATCCTGTATCAATCTTCAGATGACCTCCTGTATACAGTCTCACATCATCCAGATAATCTCCTGCATCCGTATCTGACTCATCTTCACTAAAATAAGAATAGTAATAAATCGAATTCTCAGGATCATCCTGCTGCATGGAGCCTTCTCCTGAGACAAGCTCCACTTCATAAGTCCCTTCCGGGATCTGTGCTCCGATTTCATACTCCCCATATCCTAATACACAGTCATAAGTTGCTCCTGTTTCAGAAAGTTCTCTCGTTGTATTCATATATGGATCATACTCAGACTCCACTTCGCTGCCATCATCATTCCAGTCATAATCTGAGGAATGGAAATCATCCCCAAATGAGGAAATGAAATCACCAACGGAACCTGCAATGCTTGTAAATGATACGATTGCCACGATAATTCCCGCAAGAATTCCACTGATTTTCCTTGCTTTTTTCTGTTCCTCATAAGATCCTGTATGAGCCTTCCTTGCCGGATTAAATACCGTCGGCCCACCCAGCTGCATCTGCCCTGTCTGTGGGATTTCCATCCGCGGATTTTCTTTTTGCTGATATTCTGTCTGCGTTCTTTTCCGTCCGTTATGACTCTCACAGAGATGTCCCGCATCCTTCTTTTTCTCCCGGTTTTTTTGTCTCTCCAGTGTCATTCTGTCGTTTCTGGGAATATGTCATTTTTTTCTTGCGGTCAAAACTACTCTCATTCAGCCTGTAATTCTTTTTGTCTAGCTTTGTGTTATCCAGCCCGCAGGAACTGCAACGGCCATTAATTAATTTACCTCCGCAAAGATAACATTCTTTTTTCTTAAACATAAAGATCCTCCCTCGTTTCTACTCCTTAAGTTTCTGACCACAACATCCTGTGGGCAGTTCTCTTTCTCAGTTCAGACCTTCACATCCAACTAGTTTTTTCGTTCAATCCAGAGGATTGACCCGTTTTTGTATTTTCTTCTTATGGTTCCAGACGACTTAAGTCTCTTGGGAATAATGTTGTTTCTCTTACATTGTCTTCGTTCATCATCTTCATTGTCAGACGTTCCATACCTATTCCAAGACCTCCGTGTGGTGGCATTCCATGCTTGAATGCACTTAAATACTGCTCCATGCCTTCATCTGTCATACCTCGCTTCTCCATCTTCGCAAGAAGTTCATGATAATCATGAATACGCTGTCCGCCGGTTGTGATCTCCATTCCTCTGAAAAGCAGGTCAAAACTGAGCGTGTAAGTCGGATCCTCCGGATCATCCATTGCATAGAATGGACGTTTCTTTGATGGATAATGAGTAACGAATACAAAATCTGCATCCCATTCTTCCTTCGCATAACGGCTGATCAATGTCTCTTCCTCTGGTTCCAGGTCAAATGGGTTCTTGATCTTTCTGTCATACTTCTCGGATACCAGTCGTTTGATCTCGTCGAATCTTACTGCCGGAATATTATCTGTCTTCGGTACTTCGATATTCAGAATCTGAAGTTCTCTTGCATACTCTTTCTTCAACAGCTCCATCGTATACTGAAGAAATCCCGTTTCCATTGCCATGATATCTTCAAATCCATCAATATATCCCATCTCGAAATCAAGGCTTGTGTACTCATTCAGATGACGCTTTGTGTTGTGTTTCTCTGCACGGAATACTGGCGCTGTCTCAAAGACTCTGTCGAATACTCCGACCATCATCTGCTTATAGAACTGTGGGCTCTGCTGAAGGATCGCCGGTCTGTGGAAATACTCCAGACGGAAAAGGTTCGCACCGCCCTCTGCACTTTTGGCACCGATTTTCGGAGTATGGATCTCTGTAAATCCTTCTTTATAAAGGAAATCACGGAACCCTCTTACGATTCCTTCCTGAATTCTGAACTTCGCACGCTCTCTGATATTTCTCAGAGAAATCGGTCTGTAGTTTAATTTTGCTTCTAGAGATGTGTTCAGCTTCCACTTTGCAATCGGAAGCGGCATTGGCTCTGCCGGCTCACTTAAGATCTTCAATTCACCAAGGCGAATCTCAATCCCATTCGGAGCTTTCGCAGACTCTGCAAGCACACCTGTTACCTCTACTGTATCTGCTTCCTTCACATCTTTCAAGTCAAATTTGGAAATATTTTCTTCATATACACACTGAACAAGTCCTTCTCTTTTTCTGAGAATAATGAATGCAATTGTTCCCATATCACGGATCGTATGGATCGCACCATTTACTTTCACTTCGGTTCCAATTCTTCCCTCTTCGAAAAGTTCACTCAGTTCCAATGTTTCCTTCTTTTTTACGCCTGTTACAAATTCCATTTTACTTCTCCTTTCAGATTCCAGCATCCCGGGAAGAAGTTTTCTAAATAAAAAAGCCCCGGGATACATCAGTATCCCGGGACGGAAATTACAATCATAATATCCGCGGTACCACCCGCATTGAATCTCAGTCTTCACATTTCAAATCTTATCCCTGTGTAAGCCAGATTCCACTCTTTGCATGTAACGTATGCTCCACGTGCTGCCCTACCTCATCTGTTCAGACAGCCAGCTCCCAAGTGTTCCCTTAATCCGCTCCGCTGTCCGGCGCTCTCAGTCGGTGACGCCAACTTCCTGTCAGTTTCTGTGAATCAGAGTCTTGTTCTTAGCCTTTTTCTGGTTCAGCACTTTAGTCTGCTAAAACTTGTTTTCAATATTAGCACAGAGTTTTTTGATTTTCAAGAGGTTTTATTCAAATTGTCACACATTTTAACTTTTCATCAAAACAAGATATTTTCAACCTATCGGTTTTGTATACTTTCACCAATTTCTCCCTGAACTGTGCTTAATGCCTGATCCAGCTGGTTATCTGCTTTTGGATTCTCCTCATCATACTGGTATTCAACTTTCACATCCGGTTCAACACCTTTTCCATTGATGCTTCTTCCATTTGGAGTATAATACTCTGCAATCGTCACTTTCAGACAGGTTCCATCTCCCAGATCCATCAATTGCTGCACAACACCTTTTCCATACGTTGTCACTCCGACAATCTTCGCTGTTCCATAATCCTGTACTGCACCGCTGAAGATTTCAGATGCGCTAGCACTGTACTGGTTTACAAGAACTGCCATTGGTTTCTTAAATTCATGAGTTCCGTCACAAGTGATTTCGTCTGTCTTTCCATTCTTGTCCTTTGTCGATACAATTGTACCTTCCGGAAGAAGCAGACGCAGCATATTTGTAACTGTATCAAGACTTCCGCCCGGGTTGTTTCTCAGATCGACAATAAGACCCTGCATTCCCTGCTTTTCAAGATCGTCCAACGCTTCTTTAAACTGGTCATACGTTACTGTATCAAACTCAGACACTCTGATATAGCCAATCTGGTTCTCCTTCATCTCATACGAAACTGTCTTCACTTTGATCGTATCTCGTGTGGCAGTCAGTTCCAGTTCTTCTCCGTCTCTGAGAACTGTAATCTTTACATCTGTTCCCTTTCCCCTTTGATCCAGGACACCACCGTGTCAAGCTGCTCATCACCAACCTCGTGGTCATCGATTTTCTCCAGAATATCTCCTGCTTTCAGTCCTGCTTTCTCTGCCGGAGAGTCTTCATAGACATTTACAATTGTGGCATAGCCCGTATCCGCATCTTTTGTCAGCGTTGCACCCACACCTGAAAATGTTCCGCTTGTTGATTCCATCAGAGCTTTCGTCTCATCTTCATCATAATATACAGTGTACTTATCTCCCAGTGCACTCGTATATCCGGAATAAATTCCTTCTGCCAGCTTATCTGTATCAATTTCATCTTCATACAGATAATATTTATCAATCAAAGTATTCAGCTTATTCAGTTTTTTGATACCTCTTTTTCTGTCACTTTACCGGATGCATAACTGCCGGCTGTGTTCGTAATGACCCTGAATCCCCCAAGGAGAAGCAGGCTGACAAGAACTGTTGCAAGAATTCCGGTAACAATCCCGGCTCCATATCCCTTTTTCTTTTTCTGTTCCATTGTCTGTCCCTTTCGCTGTTATTTAAAGAAAAGGACAAAGCAGAATCTTCCACTTTGTCCCCCTTTATTCTTTGAATCACTTTCATGTAAACATGAAAGGAAGATTTTGAATCCCTTTGTCTTACATATAATTATTCGGATTCACTGGTGTTCCGTTAAGCTCTACCTGGAAATGTAGATGTGCTCCGGTTGAATATCCTGTAGAACCAACATATCCGATCTGTTGTCCTTTTGCTACTCTCTGACCGGCACTCACACAAATTGAGCTGTGATGCATATACTTTGTCACCAATCCGTTTCCATGGCTTATAACAACCCAGTTTCCCGCACTGTTGCTCCAACCTGCCGTAATGACTGTTCCGGCTGCTGCTGCATATGTAGGTGTTCCTGTCGGTGCGGCATAATCATTTCCTTTATGTGGTCTTGAATCGAAAGATCGAACCTCTCCAAAATAACTGGACTGATACGTCATTCCCGGACATGGATGTGTAAAATATCCACTTCCGCTCACCACGTTTCCGCTGGAAGCTGGTCTGGAACTACTGCTTCCGTTACTACTACTGCTTCCGTTACTACTGCTGCTTCCGCTATTGTTCTTCTTTGCCGCCGCAGCAGCTGCAGCAGCCGCCGCTGCCTGCTCTTCCTGAAGACGTTTTGCTTCTTCTGCTTTCGCCTTAAGATCTGCAAGAAGATTTGCATTATCTGTAATCTGATCCTGAATCTCAGCAATCTGTGCTTCCTTGCTGCTGATCAGTGTCTGCGCCTCTGTCTGCTGACTCACCAGACTGCTCTGCAATGTATTGAGTTTTTCATACTCATCCTGCAGTTTTGCTTCTTTCTCTTCTACAGCCTTTACTGTATCCTGAAAAGCTGTAAGCATATCTCTGTCATAGGAAGAAAGCTTTGATACATACTCCGCTTTATTGAGCAGATCACCAATATTGCTGCTGGACATCAGTATCTCAAGGAACTGGGTATTACCACCCTCATACATGAATTTGATTCTCTTCTTCATGCTGTTATACTGATCATCCTCATCAACCTTCGCCTGTACAAGCTCTTCCTCAGCTGTTGAAATTTCAGTTTCCTTGGCACTTAATTCTTCCTGCGTCTTGTTCATCTGCTCAATGATGGAATTAAGTTTCGCAGCAAGTGTATCTTTTTCAGCCTGAGCTGCACTCTTCTGTGATTGCAGCTCATCTGCTTTTTTCTGCGCTTCATCAATTGTCACAGCACCGGAAGTAATTGTCATTGACAGCATCATTCCGACTGACAGAACCAGTGCTGTCACCTTTCTCATCCGTCTTTTCATAGGTATCTCCTATTACACTCTTAAGTGCTTACGAACAGTGAAGTAACTTCCGAGGAATCCAATTCCAATTCCCATTACCAGCCCAATCGGCAGCAAATAGATATATACATTTCCAACCGGAAGGAATGTGATGATATTCTTCAGAATACTAAACTTCTCCATAATATATACTACAGCCTTGTCATAAAGGAAATATAACAGGGCAAGCGGAATAACTGCACCGAATAATCCGATGATCAGACCTTCGATCACGAATGGTGATCTTACTACAAAGTCCTTCGCTCCGATATATTTCATGATTGCAATCTCTTCTTTCCTGACTGTAATACCTGTTGTTACCGTATTACTGATCAGGAAGACTGATACTCCGAGAAGAATTGCGATAATTGCAATTGAAACATATGCAACAAGCATATTCACACTGGAAAGTGTGTTCGCTACAACATCTGACTTATTGACCTGTCTGACTCCGTCCAGACTCTGTGCAAATTTAACCAGATCCTGCTGCGTAGCTGAAAGAGACTTACTCTTCGCGATCAGATCCTTATTATCACCTTTTACCGTCTTCATGTAGACTTCATAGTTATCCGAACCTGCCAGCGGGTTATCATCCTTAAAACCTTCTGCAAGTTCCGGGTTGTCTCCAAAATACTCTTTCTGGAATTCTGCCCATGCATCATCTGCTGACACATACTTCACTTCTGAAACATCATCACGGGACTCAAGCTGTTCGCCAATCTCTTTCTTCTGTTCCTCTGTTGCGTCATCATTAAAGAAGACGGTGATCGCAACACCTTCTTCTGCACTTTTGATAATATACTGGAAGTTAACAAGTATCGAGAAAAACAATCCAAACAGGAAAATACATGCTGACATCGTCGCTATGGATGCGAGTGAAAACATCTTGTTTCTCCAGATATTCTTAACGCCCTGTTTTCCAACGTATCCAAATGTACTAATCCTCATTTATATACCCACCTTTTTTCTCATCACTGACGATTACGCCCTGCTTCATAGTAATGACGCGCTCGTTCATCTCGTTTACGATCTCCTGGTTATGTGTAACAACAAGTACTGTTGTTCCACGCTCATTCGCCTCTTTCAGCAGACTCATGATCTCCCATGAGTTTGTCGGATCGAGGTTTCCTGTCGGCTCATCCGCCAGCAGAATGGCAGGTTCATTTACAATTGCTCTTGCAATCGCTACTCGCTGCTGCTCTCCACCTGAGAGTTCCTTTGGGAATGACTTGTATTTCTGTGCAAGTCCTACCAGTGACAGAGCTGCCGGTACCTTCTTCTTGATCACACGGGTCGATGTCTCAGTCACGCGCAAAGCGAATGCAATATTCTCATAAATATTACGATCCTTTAGAAGACGGAAATCCTGGAACACAACTCCAAGTCCTCTTCTGTATTTAGCAATGTTTCTGTGTTTCATACGGTTCAAATTCTGGCCGTTGACGATAATTGTACCCTCTGTCGGATTCAGTTCCTTCATGATCAATTTGATCAATGTAGACTTACCTGATCCACTGTCACCAACGATGAATACAAATTCTCCGCGCTCAATCTTCACGGAAACTCCATTCAAGGCTGCGTGACCTTTGGAATACTCCTTCGTCACATTCCTTAATTCAATCATATGTTCCTCCTAAAACTTATCTATACTCTTACGGTTCTAGTACTCTAATGTCTCCATATACTTCATATACTTTACTACCATTAAGGCAATTTTGAAAGTAATGGCGTCCTCAAACACACGCAGATCCAAACCGGTACTCTTCTGAAGCTTATCCAGTCTGTATACCAGTGTATTTCTGTGGATATAGAGCTGTCTGGATGTCTCTGATACATTAAGGCTGTTCTCAAAGAACTTATTGATCGTTGTCAATGTCTCTTCATCAAAGTCATCCGGAGATTTTGCTTCGAAAATCTCTTTGATAAACATCTTACAGAGTGGCAGTGGCAGCTGATAAATCAGACGACCGATTCCAAGTGTTGTATAAGCAACGATATCCTTCTCATCAAAGAAAATCTTACCTACATCAAGTGCAAGTTTCGCCTCTTTGTATGACTTGGATACTTCCTTGATATCACTTACGATGGTTCCGTATGCAATATGGATCTGCTCGTCGCCTCCCTCTGCCTGGAGCGTATCCAGCATCTCTTTCGCCATCTTCTCAAGTTCCTTATTGCCATCCTTATCTGAGAGTTCTTTCACAACAATAATATTCTTCTCATCAACAGCTGTGATAAAGTCTCTTGACTTTCCTCCCAGAAGATTTCTCACATTATCAAGTGCAGCACTGTCTTTCTCGTGCGATGTTTCAATAATAAAGATAACACGTTTTACTTCTGTGTCAATATGTAATTTTTTGCGCGATTGTAAATATCAACCAAAAGAAGGTTGTCTAAAAGAAGATTTTTAATAAAGTTATCTTTGTCAAAACGCTCCTTATAAGCTACAAGCAGACTCTGGATCTGAAATGCCGCAATCTTACCGAGCATATACACATCTTCTGTCTCGCCATCTGCAAGCAAAACATATTCCAAACGCTGTTCGTCAAAGATCTTAAAGAACTGGCATCCCTGGATCACCTGGCTGTCTGCCGGGGATTCAACAAAAGAAAGAACCGCTTCCCCACAATCTTTTGCCATATCAAATGTTGCTGCAAGTTCCTTGCCTTCTGTGTCGAGTACACAGAAATCAACCCTTGATATTCCCTTTAATCCTTCAATAGTGTTTTGAAGTATCTGATTTGAAATCATCCTTTTTCTCCACTCTGTACGATGTATTGCTGATTACAGCAAACTGTAAGTAGTAACACGCATGTGCATATTCCACAATTTTTTGTATGCATTATTTATCCGTACACATA
>ENA-OUNH01000417-OUNH01000417.1-human-gut-metagenome-genome-assembly--contig:-NODE-417-length-13230-cov-3.589407_pt1 | contig 13230 bp, 20 predicted proteins | sample MGYA00242806_ERZ504814 | MGnify/ENA primary metagenome ERZ504814 (study PRJEB26092, sample SAMD00036389) | human gut metagenome | host: Homo sapiens | study: EMG produced TPA metagenomics assembly of...
TCACCGGCAGCGGCGACAAGCTGGATGAGCGGCTGGCCTGGGTGCGCCAGCTTTTGGAAAGCCAGCGCTCGAGTGCTGATGCCACCGACCTGCTCAGCGACATCAAGAGCGACCTGCTGCCGGAGGAGGTATTTGCTTTACCCCGCGCGGCGATGTCATTAACCTGCCGGCCGGTGCCACGACCATCGACTTTGCCTACGCTATTCATTCGGCCGTCGGCAACCGCATGATCGGCGCAAAGGTCAACAACCGCATCGTGCCGATTGACCACAAGGTCCAGACCGGTGAGATCATCGAGATCATCACCGGCCCTGAAAACCGCGGCCCCAGCCGTGACTGGCTCAACATCGTCAAGACGAGCGAGGCCAAAATAAGATCCGCAACTGGTTTAAAAAGGAGCGGCGGGAGGAAAATCTTCAAGAGGGGCGCGATGCGCTTGAGCGCGAGATGCGCCGCAACCTCATGACGCTGAGCGATGAGCAGCGCCCCGTCTTTATGGAGGCACTGGCCCGCCGCAACCGCTGCAACAGTGTGGAGGAGATGTACGCCGCCATCGGCTACGGCGGGCTGCAGCTCTCCCGCATGCTGCCCAAGCTGAAGGAGGAGTACACCAAGCTGCAGGCCACCGAGCCGCGGCCGGTCACGGTCGAGCTCAAGCGGATGCACTCCTCCGAGGGCGTCGTGGTGGAGGGCATCGACAACTGCCCCATCAAGTTCGCCAAGTGCTGCTCACCGCTGCCCGGCGATGAGATCATCGGCTTTGTCACCCGCGGGTTTGGTGTCTCCATCCATAAGCGGGACTGCGCCAACGCCCGCGAGAGTATGCGCCACCCCGAAAATATCGACCGCTGGGTCCGCGCCTACTGGGATGACGAGGCACGCGAAAGCTATAAGGCAACGCTCGATATCGTCTGTATGGACCGCCCGAACCTTGTCTCGGATGTGGCGCTGGCGCTGGGCGATATGCGTGTGCCCATCTACTCGCTGACAGCGCGCGCCGCCGAGCAGGGGCGTGCCCGGATGAGTGTTACGGTGGGCATTACCAACACCGAGCATCTCAACAGCGTTGTGGCCCGCCTGAAAAAGATCAAGGATGTCGTCAGCGTGACGAGAAACTAAGTTTGAAGGCCTTCCCCTGAGGGGGGAAAGGTGCCCCGAAGGGGCGGATGAGGGGTAAGCTTTCCGCGATAACCCGTGAATGGATAGCTACCGCAGCGCCGCCCCTCATCAGTCGCCTACGGCGCCAGCTTCCCCCAAGGGGGAAGCCTTACAGGGAAGGAGCACCCTATGCGAGCAATCATTCAGCGCGTAACCCGCGCAAGCGTTACGGTCAACGGCGGTGAGCCGCGCGCCATCGGCCCGGGTCTGGTCATCCTGCTGGGCGTGCGTGAAACCGATGAGATCGATATTGTGCCGAAGCTGGCTGACAAATGCGCGCACCTGCGCATTTTTGAGGACGAGGACGGCAAGCTGAACCGCAGCGCGGTCGAGCTGGGCTATTCGGCGCTGGTGGTGTCGAACTTCACCCTGTACGGTGATACGGCCAGAGGCAAGCGCCCAAGCTTCAGCCATGCCGCCAAGGGGGAACTGGCGGTGCCGTGCTATGAAAAATTCCTTGATGAGATGGACCGGCAGGGTCTGCAGGAGGTCAAACACGGCGAATTCGGCGCGGACATGCAGATCGACCTTGTGAACGATGGCCCGGTGACCATCGTGATCGATACCGACGAGTGGAAAAAGTAAGCAAAATTCAAGGGAGGACGCAATGAACATCCAGCATATCCACGGCGTTCCGCCGCTGTACACGAATACCTTTTTAATTATCACGAACGCCAAGCACGGCATCCTGATCGATGCCGCCGCCGAGCCTGCCACCTATCAGAAGGCGCTGGAGGAGGCGGGCGCAACGCTGAGCCATATCCTGCTGACCCACGGTCACTACGACCATGTGGGGGCGGTGGCAGCCCTCAAAAAAGCAACCGGCTGCAAGGTCTATATGGACCCGGCCGATGCGGCGGGCAGCCAGCTGCTGCCCCTGACACCCGATGTCATCACGGACACATGGCCGGCTGGTGACGAGCTTACGATCGATGAGCTGACCTTCAAGATCTACCACACCCCCGGCCACACGCTGGGCGGCGTCTGTCTGTGGTGTGATGGGGTGCTGTTCAGCGGAGATACGCTGTTTGCCGGCTCCTGCGGGCGCACGGATTTCCCCGGCGGCAGCATGCGCCAGATGCAGCAGAGCCTCTCTCTGCTGGCGGCGCTGCCCCTGCCCGATGAAACAAAAGTCCTGCCCGGGCATGAGGATTTTACCACTCTTGGGCAGGAGCGCCGCTCCAACCCCTATATGAATGAGGCATGGTTTTGATGCAGATCATTTTACGCGGCCCCGCAGCGGGCTATGAAGCCGAGCATACCGCACGGCTGTTTTCCCCGGTGCGGAGAAGTCGGAAAATCTCCCGCAGGAGGGTGATTTTGTGCTGGCGCAGAGCCACCAATGCACCGATCTGGCCCTGCTGCGCCTCAACGGTAAGCTGCAGTGGCAAACCGCCCTGCGCCCGCAGGGCGAGGATGCGGAGTACGCCCTGTGCCGGCTGCTGTACGGTATGCTCTGCCGGGCAACCGGCATCACGCCGCCATGGGGCATGATGACTGGTGTGCGGCCGGTGCGCATCATTCACGACATGCGCGCAGCCGGTGCGGGTGAGGACGAGATACGCGCGCGCTTCCTTGACCACTTTGGCTGCGCGCCGGAAAAGTTTGCGCTTGCGCTCGGCATTGCCGACCTGCAAAAGCCGGTTCTGGACGCCGCTGACCCGATGGACTGCAGCGTCTATGCGGGCATCCCGTTCTGCCCGACCCGGTGCAGCTACTGCAGCTTTGTCTCCCGCACGGTGGGGGATAAAGCCACCCGTGCGCTTGTGCAGCCCTATGTCGATAAGCTTTGTGAGGAGCTGACCGCCATCCGCCGGACCGCCGACCGCGCCGGGCTACATATCCGCACCTTCTATATCGGCGGCGGCACGCCCACCAGCCTGAACGCGCCGCAGCTGGAACAGCTGATGTCCCACATCGCCAAGACCTTTGATTTAGCGAAACTGGACGAATACACCGTTGAGGCCGGCCGCCCCGACTGCACCGATGCTGAAAAGCTGCGCATCATCAAAAAATACGGCGCGACGCGTATTTCGATCAACCCACAGACCTTCTCGGACACGGTCTTGCAGAACATCGGCCGCCGCCATACGGCGCAGGATATTATCGACTGTTTTGCGGCCGCGCGCGCTGCAGGGCACACCAACATCAATATGGACCTGATCGCGGGTCTGCCGGGGGACACGGTCGAAGGCTTTGCAGCCAGCCTGCGTCAGGCCATCGCGCTTGCGCCGGAGAACATCACGGTCCACACGCTGACCCTCAAACGGGCGTCCAACATTGTGGTCGAGCATCGCGCTGCTGACTATGCCGATGTTGCCGCCATGCTCGACAGCTGTAGTATGCTGGCCGAGGCCGGCTACCGACCCTACTATATGTACCGCCAGAAGGGCACGCTGCAGAATCTGGAAAATATCGGCTGGGCCAAGCCGGGTTTTGAGTGTCTGTATAATATCTATATTATGGAGGAGGTCCACACCATTCTTTCGGCCGGTGCGGGCGGCTCCACCAAGCTTGTCATTCCGGGGCAGCGCCGCGGCAAGATCGAGCGCATCTTCAACTTCAAATATCCCACCGAGTACATCGACCGCTTTGCGGAACTGCTTGACCGCAAAAAGGCCGTGGAGGATTTCTATGCACATTACGCATCGCAAACGCTTCATCAGCCGTGACCTTGTGGCACTGGCCGCGCGCAGCCCGCAGGAGCTGGCGGCCCTGAGCGAGCAGCATTATCACGACCAGATCGAGAGCATCGCCGATGAGGTGCTGGCGGCAGGCCAGCGCATCGTCATGCTGACCGGCCCGTCCGCTGCGGGCAAGACGACCTCGGCCCATAAGATCGCCGGGGCCATCGCGGCGCGCGGTCACAGCAGTCAGGTCGTCAGTCTGGATGATTTTTATATCGGGGAGGGGAAATACCCCAAAATCCCGATGGCAGCGATGATTATGAGAGCCTTGAGTCACTGGATCTGGAGCGGCTGCATCTCTGCCTGAAGGAGCTGTACAAAACCGGCATCTGTGAAGCGCCGGTGTTTGACTTTACGCTTCAGCAGCCCAGCGGCACCCGCATATTGATGGCCCGGGGCGGTGTGGTCATCATCGAAGGGTCTGCACGCCCTGAACCCGGCTCTGACCGAGGAGCTGGCCCGCCGGGGCCGCCCTCTGCCTGTATGCGGGCCTGCGGGAGGAATACGCCGACAGCAGCGATGCCTGCTGCCTGGCCCAACCCGGGGACATCCGGCTGGCGCGGCGCATCGTGCGGGATTACCTGTTCCGCGGGCATGGGGCCGCCTTTACGCTGGGGCTGTGGGGCCATGTCTGCGCGGGCGAGGAACGGTTCATCAAGCCCTACAAGCCGCGCGCCAACCTGCTGCTGGATACGACCCACACCTATGAGGTCTGCCTGTGGCGCACCGTGCTGGACGCGATGCCTGCCGACCCGGAGCTGACCCCCGTACAGGCCCGCCAGCTGGATGCCCTGCGCGCAAGGTTTGACGCATTTCCGGCGCTGGGCACCGAGCTTGTGCCCCAAAACAGCCTGCTGCGGGAGTTTATTGGTAAATAATGCCGTACAATTCACGGAAAATATACATTTGCGCGTTGCAAACCGCGCCGCAATAGGCTATAATAGACCTAAATCGCACGGCACAGATGCCGTGTTCAGGCAAGAAGAAAGAGGTGCTTGACTATGTTTGAACTGGATATTGAGATGCTGAAGGAGCAGGGCCTGCAGTTGGTGGATTCCGCTAAAAAGCGGCGCAGGATCTGGCAGACAAGGGCAAAAACAGCTGGATCTTCTGAACCAGCAGGCACGACTGTCCAAGGCACAGCGCCAGCTGGGCGCTCTGGTCTACAGCCTGCACAAGGCCGGTGAGGAGAACCCCGCACTGGTCGAAAAGTATATCGACGCCGTGGCAGAGGTCGAGAAGGCCATTGAGGAGATCAAGGCCGGCATGACCGAGGACGAGCGCGCAGAGGTCGAGGCACAGGAGGCCGCCGACGCCGCCGAGGATGCCCCCGAGCAGGAGCAGGAGGAGGAAATCGAGGAGGAGCCCATCCAGCTGCGCGGCGAGACCAAGATCTGCCCCGTCTGCAAGGCCGAGGTCGATGGCGATGCGCTGTTCTGCAATCATTGCGGCGCACAACTGTAAAAATAACACTGCAGCGAAAAAAAGCAGCCGGGGCGGACGGTGAACGCTTGACAAATCCGCCGATTTGTGTAAAATGTAGCGTATTGCATTTCTGTGAGCGCGGAGAAGGTCTATGAACGCATACCCCGAAAAACAGCAGTATACGGCAGACGACCTGGTAGCGATCATTGCGATCCTGCGGGATCCGGACTGCGGCTGCCCATGGGACAAGGTACAGACCCACACCTCGATCCGGATGAACTTCCTTGAGGAAGCCTACGAGGCAGTGGATGCCATTGATTTGAACGACCCCGAGCTTCTCTGTGAGGAGCTGGGCGATGTGATGATGCAGGTGGTCTTTCACGCGCAGATCGAGCGGGAGGCCGGTCACTTTACCTTTGACGAGGTGTGCGACGGTGTCTGCCGCAAGCTCATAGAGCGTCACCCGCATATTTTTGGCGGGGACGAGAGCATAAAAGATTGGGATTCGCTCAAGAATAAGGAAAAGGGCCGTCTGACCCTCGCAGATGATCTCGAAAGCGTCCCCAAGGCGCTGCCTGCCCTGATGCGCGCCGCCAAGCTGCAAAAGCGTGCTGCCCGCTACGGCGTGCAGACAGAGTCGGTAGCCGATACGGTCGCTGCTGCGGCTGCGGCAGTTGAGACCGCACCAGACAAGGCCCGGGCGGAGCAGGCGATGGGGCAACTTCTGTTTGCCGCTGCGGCGCTTGCACGCAATGCAGGCATCGACCCGGAGCAGGCCCTGCAGAAATGCAACGCTGCGTTTACCACAGCGCACGCCGACAACCCAGAAAGCTAAGAAGTGAGCCGAGCGGGACGGAGCTTTCCGCAGCTGCTTTTTGCTGATATAACACTTTGGAGGTATAATACCATGACGAAAGTTGAACTGATCGCCGCTGTTGCGAATGAAGCTAACCTGACCAAGAAGGACGCCGAGGCTGCTGTCAACAGCGCCTTGAACGCCATCACCAACGCCCTGAAGGAGGGCGACAAGGTCGCACTGGTCGGCTTCGGCACCTTCGAGGTCCGTGAGCGCCCTGCACGCAAGGGCCGCAACCCCCAGACCGGTGAGGAGATCACCATTGAGGCCTCCAAGCTGCCCGCTTTCAAGGCCGGCAAGGCCCTGAAGGACTCTGTTCAGTAAGTAATGGTCCGCTCCGCCCCGCCGCGCTTCTGCGGCGGGGCGGTTTTGTATCGAAAGGAAAACGTCTATGCGTCTGGATAAATACCTGAAGGTCAGCCGTGTCATCAAGCGCCGCACCCTCGCCAACGAGGTCGCGGACGCGGGCCGTGTGCTGGTCAACGGCAAGCCCGCCAAGGCCAGCTATACCGTAAAGATTGGCGACATCATCGAGGTCACCTTCGGCAACCGCCCTGTCAAGATCCGCGTCCTGTCCGATGTGGAGCAGAAGGGCAAGGATGTCGCACGGGAAATGTTTGAGATCATTGAGGAATAATGCCCCGCTGCCCGGCGCGGGGTTCTAAACGCGGTGCCTGCCGCATACAGTATCACTGTAACCAAGCAGGGGAGGGACCGCCATGCCGGAAACAAAACTGGAGCCGCGCGCCGGCCAGCCGCAGCAGCAAAGCCACGGCCTTGCCCTGCGGGACCGCCGCCATCTGGCCGTGACCGGTGTCAGCCGTGTCATCAGCTGTGATGAAAGCGCTGCTGTGCTGGAAACGCCGCTCGGCAATCTGACCATCGGCGGGCAGGAGCTGCAGATCGGGGAGCTGTCCACCCAGAGCGGGCAGGTGCAGATCTCCGGCAGGATCGAATACCTGCAGTATGCGGAAAAATCAGCAGTCCGGCGGCGGTCTGCTGGCGCGGCTCTTCCGTTAGATGGCCCCGTCACCCGCCCCGTGGGCGGTGCTGGGGGATGTGCTGTGGTGCCTTGGGCTGGGCTGCCTGCTGGCGGGCGTGCGGGATGCCGTGCGCCTTGCACTGGGGGAGGGCGCGCTGCGCTGCTTTTTCCGGGATATAGCGGCCTTTGCCGCAACGGCGGTGCTGGTCTGCGGCTTCGCTGCCGGGGCTAGTGCGGGCGGTCTGGCCCGCTGGTATATGAGCGCCGCGCTGCTGCTGGGGGCTGTATGCTGGCACTGGACCGTGCAGCCCGCCGTACACCGCTGTGCAGCTGCAGCCGCCGCCTGCCTGTTGGCACCGCTGCATGCGGTGGAGAAAACTGCCGTCAAGCCCCTCAAAAAGCGCCTTGCCGCCGCCCGCAGCTGCCGCAGAGAGCGCAAAAAGGCAAAAAAGTCCGAAAAAAAGCAAAAATCCGCTGAAAAACAGTTGCAAAAACCTTCGACCATATTATATAATTAGCTACAAGTGGTTGTGCGTGCATTTTTGGGAAAGGGGGCATCCCGCTATGAGCAAAAATAAGGGAAGGTCCCAGCGTGGGTTCCTGCCGTGGTGGATCACCGTTCCGGTGTTTCTGATCGTCTGCGGCTCGCTGTTCATCAATCTTGTGCAGTATCAGGTGTCCATTGCATCCAAGCAGCAGGAGCTGCAGTCTGTGCAGAACCAGCTGAGCACACAGCTTACCGAAAACGCCGAGCTGTCCGGCACGCTGGATCAGGGCGAAAGCGCTATTATCGAGCGCTACGCCCGGGAGCAGGGCTACGCCAAGCCCAACGAGCGCGTCTTTGTGGACATCAGCGGCAAATAAATCGTTTTCAGCGGGGACGCTTTGCGGCAGCCCCCTGGCATAAAAATTACATTTAAAGGGGTATCATAGTTTGGCATTACAAGTTGGGGATATTGTCGAGGGCAAGGTCACTGGTATCAAGCCGTTCGGCGCGTTCGTTTCTCTGCCGGAGGGCAAGACCGGTCTTGTCCACATCTCCGAGGTTTCCTACGAGTTTGTGCAGGATCTTTCCACGGTGCTCAGCGATGGGCAGACGGTTTCCGTCAAGGTGATCTCGATCGCACCGGACGGCAAGATCGCATTGTCCATCAAGCGCACCCAGCCCGCGCCGGAGCGCGGCCCGCGCCAGCAGCACGGCGAGCGTACGGCTGGCGGCAATGACCGCCGCCCGGCCCCGCGCCCCAAGCGTGAGGAAAAGCCCCGCGTCTGGCAGCCCAAGCCTGCCGCGCCTCAGGGCGATATGAGCTTTGAGGACATGATGGCCCGCTACAAGACCCGCAGCGAGGAAAAGATTGCGGATCTCAAGCGCGTGACGGAGAACCATCGCGGCGGATATTCCCGCCGCCGCGGCTGATACCGGCCGCGAAAGCCAATACAATGAACGGCCCTATCCTGACGGCTGTCAGCCGCCGGGCTGGGGTCTTTTTGCAATTTTACAAAATTTCTCTTTTGGCCCCTCTGCGAGGGGGCTGGGGGAGAGAGCGTTGAAAACGCCCGGAGCCTTGCAGCAGGGCACAGCTCTCTCCTTCCGGCCTTCGGCCACCTCCCTCGCAGAAGGAGGCAAGAACAACACAAGAAAGGACACCTATGTCTACACTTTACACGATGGTCGCGCCCTGCTTCTTCGGTACTGAATCCACGCTGAACTTTGAGGTCAAGCGTCTGGGCGCACAGAATATTCAGGTGACGGACGGCCGTGTGGCATTTCAGGGCGGGGCGGATATGATCGCGGCTGCCAACCTGAACCTGCGCACTGCTGAGCGCGTGCTGCTGCTGCTGGCCACCTACAAGGCCACTACCTTTGATGAACTGTTTGACGGCTGCTACGCCATCGCGTGGGAGGAGCTGCTCCCCGCCAACGCGGCCTTCCCGGTCAAGGGCTCGAGCCTGTCCAGCCAGCTGTCCAGCGTCCCTGCCTGCCAGAGCATCGTAAAAAAAGCCATCGTCAAGCGGCTGATGAACGGCCATAAGGTCGGCACCCTGCCGGAGGACGGTGCGCTGTACAAGATCCGCTTTGCGCTGCGCAAGGACACGGTGGAGATCTATCTCGACACCTCCGGTGACGGCCTGCACAAGCGCGGCTACCGCAAAACGCCACGCTGGCGCCCATCAAGGAGACGCTGGCCGCCGCCATCGCCGATCTGGGCCGCGTGCGCCGTGACTCTCTCGTGCAGGACCCGTTCTGCGGCTCCGGCACGCTGGTCATCGAGGCTGCGCAGAAGGCGCTGAATCTGGCCCCCGGTCTGCGCCGCCGCTTTGCCGCCGAGCATTTCGACTTTGTGCCGGCTGACCTCTGGGCAGAGCAGCGCCAGAAGGCTCTTGCGGAGGTCCGCAAGGACGCCGCCTTTGAGGGCATCGGCTATGACATCGACCCCGCTGCTGTGGCGCTGGCCAACGCCAACGCCAAGCTGGCCGGTGTGGGGGACCGCTGCCGCTTTGAGGTTGCGGATGTCCGGGATTTCCGTGCGCTCGACAATGCGGTCGTGCTGACCAACCCGCCCTACGGCGAGCGTCTGGGCGATGCCTCCGAGGCGGCAAGTCTGGCGCGCACGCTGGGTCAGGTCTGGCAGGCGCGCCCTGCGCAGGGGCTGTACGCCATCACGGCCGATGCGGATTTTGAGCAGCACTTCGGCAAAAAGGCTGCCCGCCGCCGCAAAATTTACAACGGCATGATCCCGTGCCAGCTCTATATGTATTTTGAGCAGCCCAAGCGGGAGAGGAAGTAAGCCATGGAAGACCTGAAACTGGCGATCCTGATTGATGCGGACAATATCTCGCCCAAGTATGTCAAGGTGATTTTGGACGAGGCTGCAAACTTTGGCGTTGCAGCCTGCAAGCGCATCTACGGCGACTGGTCCGATGTGCGGCTGAAAAGCTGGAAGGATGCGCTGCTGAACAATTCCATCATCCCCATCCAGCAATACAGCTACACGACCGGCAAGAACGCTACAGATTCCGCCATGATCATTGACGCGATGGACCTGCTCTACAGCGGCAATCTGGACGGCTTCTGCATTGTTTCCTCGGACAGCGATTTCACCCGGCTGGCGGCCCGCCTGCGGGAGGCCGGCAAGCTTGTCATCGGCATGGGGGAGAGCAAGGCGCTCGGCCCCTTTGTCAAGGCCTGCGACCAGTTCAAGTACCTCGATCTGATCCTCGACCACGGTGATCTCAATGAGGCGGAGGGAAATGCCCCGGCCGCCCCTGCTGCCGAGACGAGCGCCCGCGCCGCTGCGGGGGACGACACCGCCATCAACCGGGATTCCATCGGCCGCATCATTCATGGTCTGATTGATGAGATGGATGACGGCACCGGCTGGGTGCGCACCTCCCGCGTGGGGGATCAGCTCATCAAGCGCTACCCGGATTTCGATGTGCGAAACTTCGGCTCCAAGAGCCTGAACAAGTTCCTGACCTCGCTGGCGGAACTCGAGGTTGAGGAGCGCATCCTTGCCAACGGCAACCCCATTCAGTTTGTGCGGGTAAAGCCGGTGCCGAAGCCGGTCAAAAAGCCTGCGGCCCGCCGCACCGCCAAGCGCACGCCCCGCCAAAAGAAATAAAACCAGCCCCAGACACCGCTTGTCTGGGGCTGTTCGCTTATCTCTGCAAATATTCTGTGCTGACCCAGCCGTATTGCTGGTCGTACTGCACCAGCGCCCAGCCGGGGGCACTGGACATCGTACCGTAGATGCGCAGCCGCAGATAATCGGGAATTTTGCCGATGATGTCATACCCTGTGCCCGGCCCGGCGCGCAGGTTCAGCCGCTCGCCGTTGGTGCGGGTTGTAAAAAATATGGCGTCCGTCCGCGCGGGCGGGGTGTCGGGGACGGTAATATCTGCGCCCAGACTGTCCAGCAAAAGCCGCCATGGGTCAGGCTTTGTCATACCGGGAATGCTGTATTCGTGCCAGCCGTCAGTCTGCCTGATCCATGCCGTGCCGCCGTCCCACACAAGGCCGTCATACACACAGGGGACAAGCTCCGCCCCGGTGCTGTCGAGCAGACCGAATTTCCAGTCACGGCTGACAACCGTATAGCCATTCAAAAGCGGTGCAGCCCGGGCAAAGACCCGCGGCTCATCGGTGTAGCGGTTGGGCCTGTACACGCCGTCGTAGCAGGGGGCGGTTACTTCATGGCCCGCTGTATCCAGATACACCCATTTGCCGTCCCGCTGTGCGGGGGCCAGCGGCGCGTCAAAAAAGAAATCTGCCGCACTGTAAATACATTCGTTCGCAGCTTTGCTGTCTCTGTTTCGATAAACATACTGCTCGCCGCCGATGTAGTTGAACCCAGCCGTCCCCCTCGGCCTCCAACTCACCGTCCCGGACAGGCACAAGGCCGTTGACGCTGCCGCTGAAGAGTAGCATGTCCGCATCAGTCGGTGCTCTCAGCTCACCCGGGCCAAGGGAGCCGTAGTAGATATGCAGAGCGTTATCCTGTAAATCGACAAAGCCCAGATACCCGCCGCCGTCATGGGCGTCACAAAGGGTGCCATCGCCGCTGGCCTTTAACCGGGCGTTGTACTCTCTTTCCAGCGGGTCGCTCTCCTTCCACGCAAGCCCGTCCAGATACCCGTGCCAGTGGTGTTCGTCAATGTCACATTCAAACAGCGGCTCCGGCGCACGGCAGGGAAGCACTTCTGTACCATCGCTGCGCATCAGGCCCCACAGGCCGTCCTTGCACATCGTGTAATAGTCGGTCTCGGGGTAGGTCTGCATGGCACGCTCATAGTCGATCAGCCGAATGTCGTCATAGTCCAGCACTGCCGCGCCGGTCGGCTCCAGTCCCTGCGGCGCAGCGGCTGCGGGGGCTGGAGTCGGCGCTGCTTCGGCGGTTTCCACGGTGGCAGCTGGCGCAGATGCGGAGATCGCATCCCCGGATGCCGCCCCTGCGGCACACCCGGCCAGCAGCAGGGCAGACAGAACGCAGAGCAGAAGCTTCATGACAGAACACCGTCTTTTTCTTTGATTATACCACATGCGCCCCGCACCGGAAAAGTCCGGTGCGGGGCGCGTGTGCAGATTTTACAATTTATTCGTAGGTGCGCCGCCCGGCAAAGACGCACAGGGGGCGCTTGGCCTTGCCCATGCCCATCAGCTGCACGGCGGCAGCCAGGGTAGCACCGGCGCTGGTGCAGGCGGGTACGCCGTCAAAGAACAGTACCTCCCGCGCGGCACGCTCGGCATCGGCCGAGGTGACGGTCAGCACGGTGTCCACCACATAGGGGTTGTAATTCTCCGGCACAAAGCCGGGGCCGATGCCCGCGATGCTGTGCTGGCCGATGAACCCGCCCGAGATGGCGGCGCACTCGGCAGGCTCCACGGCCACGATGCGCACCATGCTGTTCCATGCCTTTATGTACTCGGCCACACCGGTGATGGTCCCGCCGCTGCCCACGCCGATGACCACAGCGTCGATCGCATCGCCCGCGTGCTTTAAGATCTGCGGGCCGGTCACCCGGCGGTGATACTCGGGGTTATCATCGTTGGAAAAATAGTGGGTGTAATAACCGCCGTATCGTTTGGCAGTGTCCTCGGCGATGCGCTCCATGGCGCGGCGGCCGCCGCTGCTGCAGGCAATGATGCGCGCGCCCAAGTCCTGTAAATGCTTGCGCCGTGCAATGGGCAGGTTGCTCGGCACGACAAGGATGCAGGGATGCCCTGTGGTTGCACAGCTGACGGCCAGCGCCGCGCCGAAGCTGCCGGAGCTTACCTCCACCACCGGCATGCCGGGCTGTAGCGTGCCGCGCTCGGTCGCAAAGGCCAGCATCGTCTCGGCCAGACCGTCCTTGGAGGTGCCGGTCGCACCGCCGAAATCCAGATAGGCGAGGATGCCTGCCTCCAAACCATGGCGGCCGGAGTAGCCGTCCAGCCGCACGACCGGCGAACGGTAGACCTCCTGATAATAACTGCGCAGGATGGGCACAGACAAACACCTCACTTTCAAAAACGACAACATTTTTATTATAGCATAGTTCGGGGCGGTTTGCTATGGATGGAGAGAAAATATTGCGGCGAAGGGGGGGAGGCCCCTCAGGCCTCGCAGGCTCGGCCAGCTCCC
>ENA-OUNH01000418-OUNH01000418.1-human-gut-metagenome-genome-assembly--contig:-NODE-418-length-13211-cov-2.765133_pt1 | contig 13211 bp, 20 predicted proteins | sample MGYA00242806_ERZ504814 | MGnify/ENA primary metagenome ERZ504814 (study PRJEB26092, sample SAMD00036389) | human gut metagenome | host: Homo sapiens | study: EMG produced TPA metagenomics assembly of...
AGCTCAGGAAGATAAGCAAAGGCCCTTTCGGAAATACTTGTGATCCCGGGTTTTATTATGATCTTTCTGATTTGGTTTTTGATAGTTTTCCAGGAGGAATCGCTGGAGAAGGAAAACCAGCTTTTTGTTGAAGAAACCGGGTACCTGTTGTTTCCTCTGTGGAAATAGAAAGTGGTCCGTAGCCGGAGATTGTAAGGATACCGTTTTTGAAATTCCAGGTTGCGTTGTCACCTGCGATATGGTAAGTTTTTTTGGCAGCTTTTCCGTTGTCGGAATTAATGGAATAAAAGTTCAGGGTGTTGGAGCTTGAAGCATAATAAACGACATTGGAATTCTTTACCACAGGCTGACAGTCAGAAATCGGAGCAGCTGTTGTAAACTCTTTGCTGAGGCTCTTTCCCTTTCCGTCCACAAAAAGATAATGAAGGGTGCTGGAAGAGAGCGGATCATTAGCGGAAGAGTTTTTCTTGTTATCGTCGGAGACGTATTCCTCCCAGGAAATCATAAAACGGTTGTCATTTATTTTGGCGATTTTTACGCCCGCAAAGCTTTTTCCTCCGCCTGTAAAGTTGGTAAGCTTCCTGGTTGTGGTTGCTTTTTCGGAAAAATTAGACATTGGTGTGACGGACAGATAAAGATTATGAGGCGTGTTTTCAGATACCTTATCATATTTGGACTGATCGATGGAAGTGCCGATGCATAATACACTGTCAGAGGAAACCGCCATGCCGTCAACGCTTGCGTAGCAGGCCAGTGCCCACATAGAAGTACGTGAGCCTCCGTATGGCAAAAGCTCTATGGTGGTGCGGTCAAGTGTATTGCTGTCATATCTGGAAAGCTTTGTACATCGTGAACCCTCACTCTGCTCCAGTACGTAGAGATAAGAACCATGTGATTTGATATACTGTGCAAGGAATGCCACAGATCGCAGGAAACGATCTTTCCTTTCATGGTTGCCTGGTCGATCTCGGCCATAAGGAAGCCCTGATGTCCCTGACCGACAGAGGAATCTACATATCCTTCGTGACCGGTAACAACATAGAGTTTGCCGTTGCTTTCTGTCATTTCCACACAGCCATAGTTAAAGGGCGTGCGGACCTCACCGCCAAAAAGCTCAGGGTTACTGGTAATTGCTGCCGCACCGGTTCGTTTCCAGTTTGCATCGTAGCGGATGACGCGGATAACCTCAGCGGAATCGTTTTCTTTGTTGTTTGTCCGGCCTTCTACCAGATAATATCCGTCAGATCCGGCATAAAAGCCACCCCACAGCGGAAGCTCCATGTTGATCTTGCGTTTGCTTTCTGATCTTCAGATTATTATCATAGTATTCAACGCCAATTAGAATTTTTCTGGTGGAAGACCCTCATGTATCCGCTGGAAACAGGAACAAGGTCAGAGGTACGGCGTAACCTGACATTGAGATTGTCCTGTGCGGTTGGCGTAAGAGAGCCTGCCCTGGCTGTCTGCGGAAACAGGATGAGACAGAAGCAAAGACAGCAGAACAGAAATAGCAGAGATGTTAATTCTTTTAGCTTTTTCATAAGTTTCTCCTTTGTATGTGTTTTTAGATGATCTCCTGTTTAGATTATAATTCATGGGACAGAATTTACAATACAAAATCGGGCGTTATGTAACTCCCGGTTCTCAGGATTTCTGTAAATTCTGTTCACAAAAAACATCTTGCGGAAATACTGCCGGTGGGCAGTAACATCAGAAACAGGAACCTTATGGAAACAGGGGGCTTTTTTCTTGACAGTTTTTTGTTGATATTGATAAAATATATTTCAGTATATAGGTTAAAGGGGCATTGGTTTTGATCTAAATCAATGTCTTTTTATTTTATGTATCACACATATTACACCAGGGAGGTAGAAAGATGTTAAAAGTATGGATCGCAGGTGCCAACGGACAGATCGGACGGGCGCTGAATGATGTTCTGGATCCAATGCAGATCGAGACTCTGAACACAGACCTTGACGAGCTGGATATTACAGACACAGATGAAGTGATCAACTTCGGTTCCATTAACCGTCCGGATGTGATCATCAACTGCACCGGTATCACAGATACCGATGAGTGTGAGAAGAATCCGGAACATGCATACCGTGTCAATGCACTGGGAGCAAGAAATTTAAGTATCGTTGCAAGAAAATGCGGAGCAAAGATCGTACAGCTTTCCACAGATGATGTCTTCGATGGAAAGAGCAAAAAACCGTATACAGAGTTTGACGATACTAATCCGCTGACTGTTTACGGCCGTTCCAAGAGAGCGGGAGAGAACTATGTAAAAGAGTTCACACACAAACATTTCATTATCCGAAGCAACTGGGTATATGGAAAAGGCGGGCACAATTTTGTAAACCGTGTGCTTGAGACTGCAGAAAAAGGTCAGGCACTTTCCGTTGCTTCTGATCAGTTTGGATCACCGACCAGTGCCAAGGATCTGGCAAGAATGATCCTGTATCTTATCGATACCAACGAATATGGAACTTATCACGTAACCTGCAGCGGTGTATGCAACCGTTATGAGTTCGCAACAGAGATCCTTCGCCTTGCAGGAAAGGAGATCGAGCTGAGATCCGTGCCGACAGAGCAGTCAGATCTTTCTTCTGTCAGACCGCCGTATGCCGTTCTTGATAATTTTATCCTCCGTATCATTGAAGTGTATGATATGCCAGACTGGAAAGCATCATTGAAAGAATATATGAATGAAAGAACGGAGGATTAGGATGAAGAAAAAAATATAAAAAGAGAAAACACAGCAGAAAAAGAAAATGGGTCTTACCACGAAAATCTTTGTGGCGCTGATCGCGGGTGCGATACTGGGAATCATTCTCTGTTACCTGGTTCCTGACAGCAGCTTCAAAAAAGACGTGATCGTGGAGGGAATCCTTTATGTGATCGGACAGGGATTTATCCGTCTGATGAAAATGCTGGTTGTACCGTTGGTATTCTGTTCCCTTGTCTGCGGAAGTATGTCCATCGGTGATACCAAGAAGCTTGGAACCGTAGGTGTGAGAACACTGGTATTTTATCTGGCGACTACAGCTCTGGCTGTTTCGGTTGCTCTGACGGTAGGTAATCTGATCAATCCGGGTGTGGGACTTGATATGAGCTCTATTCAGTCCTCCGCTTCCTCTGTGGAGACTATGGAGGCTACCTCTCTTACGGATACCATCCTGAATATCATTCCGGACAATCCGATCAATTCCCTGGCAAGCGGAACCATGCTTCAGGTTATCGTATTTGCCCTGATCGTGGGTGTGATCCTTGCGAAAATGGGAGAGCGCGCAGAGACAGTAGCGAACTTTTTCAGCCAGTTCAATGACATCATGATGGAGATGACCATGATGATCATGGCACTTGCACCGATCGGTGTATTCTGCCTTATCAGCAGAACCTTTGCAAACATCGGTTTCAGCGCATTTATCCCGCTGGCAAAATATATGATCGGTGTTCTCCTTGCACTGGCGATCCAGTGTTTCGGCGTATACCAGATCCTGCTGAAGATCTTTACAGGACTGAATCCGATAAAATTCATCAAGAAATTTTTCCCGGTTATGGCATTTGCGTTCTCAACAGCTACATCCAATGCCACGATCCCGATGTCCATTGATACCCTGTCCAAGAAAGTGGGTGTTTCCAAGAAGATTTCTTCGTTCACTATTCCGCTTGGAGCTACCATCAACATGGACGGTACCTCCATCATGCAGGGTGTTGCCGTTGTATTTGCAGCGCAGGCTTTCGGTATCCACTTAAGTCCGATGGATTATGTGACAGTTATCGGAACTGCAACCCTTGCTTCCGTAGGAACTGCCGGTGTACCAAGTGTTGGTCTTGTTACTCTGACCATGGTATTTAACTCTGTAGGACTTCCGGTTGAGGCAATTGGTCTGATCATGGGTATTGACCGTATCCTGGATATGACCAGAACAGCGGTTAACATTACCGGTGATGCAGTCTGCACAACCATCGTTGCACACCAGAACGGTGCACTGGATAAAAACGTGTTCAACGAATCAAACTAAATATCCGGTTCAAAAAAAGATCCGACCTTGTCGGGTGAGATAAAAACGAAAACGGCTGTACATATCGTAAGAGCGATATGTGCGGCCGTTTTTTACTGGATCAGGTAAGTCCCCTGCTTATTCCTGTTCCAGAACACCCATGACAGAGGGTAGTTCCAGCTGCTGATAGGTGTGAAGGATCTTTTCCAGCTCAAAGATAGCAGGGGTAAGAAACTTATTCTTGTGATAGACCAGCTTGAATTTCCGGTTCCATTCCCCTGCTTCGTTGCAGAAGACCCGGACTGAACGGTGACGGATCTCATGATGCATAAGACGGATGGACATAACAGAGAGCATCTGGTTATACAGCACTGCGTTCAGCAGTGCCCGCGGACTGTTGGCTTCCCAGGCAGTCCGGATCTTCAGATCATGGCGAAGGGTGTAATCCTCAAAAAGCTGTCTGGTACCGCTTCCATATTCCCGGACTGCAAATTTCTGGTTGTTCAGCTCCTGGACATGGATGCGTCCTCTGCGGTAAAACGGATGCTTTTTTCCGGCGGCAAGGACCAGACAGTCGTCGATGATGGGAAGAACGACAAGGTCCGGGGAATGAATCTCACCTTCTACCACAGCAGCGTCCAGCTCAGAACGCAGAAGCTTCTGTTCGATATTTTGCGTGTTGGTGACAAAGGAGTAAACGTCAAGGTCCGGGATTTTTTCTGCAGATCCAGGATAATGGATGGGGTCAGGCAGGTTCCCACAGTGAGGGTGGAGCCAAGCTTCAGGGTGGAAGACTGTCCCTGGTTCTGCATCAGCTCTTCCAGCTGCTGAAACTGGCGGATCATTTCACGGGCATGGGGAAGAAGAAGCTTTCCCCGTTCTGTGAGATAAAGCTTTTTTCCAAGACGTTCAAAGAGCAGTCCGTTATAATGAGTTTCCAGTTCGCGGATGGCCTGGCTGACTGTTGGCTGAGAGAGATAAAGATGCTTGGCGGCAGCACTCATAGAGCCCTGTTCCGCAACAGCTGCAAAAACAGTGAGATGGCGGATGGTCATGTGGGATCTCCTTTTATTGTAAATTGATATATAGGCAAAACCTATTGTTTTATAAAATAATATCATTTTTCAAATATATCTTCAAGTGGTATAGTAGGAAGTACGTGAAAACGATTTCAGTATTACGAAATACAGGGCACAGATATCGGGGGAAAGTATCGGAATGCCAGTGAGAACAGGAGGAGGAAATATGTCAGCATTAACTGTAAGCAAAGATGAAGAAAAAAGACTGAAGGGTCAGGGATTTTAAATAACCGGGGAACGGATGAATTTTCCGCACGGGTGATCACCGTAAACGGAAAGGTGACAGCAGCACAGCACAGATGCATGGCGGAAGCAGCAGAGAAATTCGGCAACGGAAATCTTACCTATACGACCAGACTTTCTGTGGAGATCCAGGGAATCCCCTATGAAAAGATCGAAGAGTTTCAGGAATATATTGCGAAAGAAGGCCTGGAGACTGGAGGAACAGGAGCAAAGGTCCGGCCGGTAGTATCCTGCAAGGGAACCACCTGCCAGTATGGACTTCTGGATTCCTATGCAATTTCAGAAGAGATTTTCCGGAGATTCTACAAAGGCTACCGTCAGGTCGCACTGCCGCACAAATTCAAGATCGCAGTAGGTGGATGCCCGAATAACTGTGTGAAACCAAATCTGAACGATGTGGGGATCATCGGACAGAGGATCCCGCACTTTGACAGCGAGGCCTGCAAAGGCTGTAAAAAATGTGCCATTGAAGCTGCATGTCCAAACAAAGTGGCGAAAGTCGTTGACGGGAAACTGCACATTGATGAGGAGCTTTGCAGACATTGCGGAAGATGTGTGGGAAAATGTCCGTTCCATTCCATCCCGGACGGTACCTACGGATTCAAGATCTATATCGGTGGACGCTGGGGAAAGAAAAATTCCCATGGAAAGGCGCTGAACCGGATCTTTACGTCAGAGGAAGAGGCTCTGGATGTTATTGAGAAGGCAATCCTGCTTTTTAAGGATCAGGGATTAAAGGGAGAGCGTTTTGCTGAAACTATAGAACGAATTGGATTCGAAAATGCAGAAAAACAATTATTGGAAAATAATCTCCTGGAAAGAAAAATGGAAATTTTGTCCAAATAGAGATATAAAAAAACTTCCTATTATATAAGCTGTCTGAAACTGAAAAAATGCGAGCAATAATATAAAAATTTTATCCCATTTATATAAATTTTTATTATATCACAATATTAACAAAAAACTAAGTGAAAATTCTATTTGAAATATGCAAAATAATGTGATAAAGTATTAACAATACATGAACGGAGGTAAAAAGAGTGGAAAACTACATGTATTTGGTGCCGGTGGCAGCAGTACTGGCACTTCTGTTCGCAGCATACCTTGCAGCGAAGGTCAGCAAGCAGGATGCAGGAACAGACAGAATGAAGGAGATCGCAGGTGCGATCGCAGAAGGTGCCCGCGCCTTCTTAACAGCAGAGTACAAGATCCTGGTTATTTTTGTAGCCGTACTTTTTGTACTGATCGGAATCGGAGTTGGAAGCTGGGTAACAGCAATCTGCTTCGTAGTAGGTGCTCTGTTTTCAACAATCGCAGGATACTGCGGTATGACCGTTGCAACAAAGGCTAATGTAAGAACAGCAAATGCAGCAAAAGAGGGAGGAATGAACAAGGCTCTTTCCATTGCATTCTCCGGCGGTGCTGTTATGGGTATGTGTGTTGCAGGTCTTGGTGCACTTGGTGTCAGCGTTGTGTATATCATCACAAAGAACGTTGACGTACTTTCCGGATTCAGCCTTGGTGCTTCTTCCATCGCACTGTTCGCACGTGTTGGTGGCGGAATCTATACAAAGGCAGCTGACGTAGGAGCTGACCTTGTAGGTAAGGTTGAGGCAGGAATCCCGGAGGATGACCCTCGTAACCCTGCTGTTATCGCTGATAATGTAGGTGATAACGTAGGTGATGTTGCCGGTATGGGCGCAGACCTTTTCGAGTCCTATGTAGGATCTCTGGTATCTGCCCTTACACTTGGTGCGGTAGCCGGAGCAGTTTCCGGTGTTCTCTATCCGCTGGCTATTGCAGGCTGTGGACTGATCGCATCCATCATTGCAACATTCTTTGTAAAAGGTGATGATAATTCCAATCCGCAGAAAGCCCTCGCAAGAGGCAGCTATGTGTCTGCAGCACTTGTTATCATCGTGTCCCTGATCCTCAGCAAGACTCTCTTCGGAGACATGAAAGCAGCTATTGCTGTGATCGCAGGTCTTGTTGTTGGTGTCATCATCGGAAACATTACTGAGTATTACACATCTGCAGATTACAAACCGGTTCAGGGAATCGGTGAGCAGTCTGAGACAGGTGCAGCTACAACTATCATCAGTGGTATCGCAGTAGGTATGAAATCTACAGCATTCCCGATCCTGCTGATCTGTGTTGGTATTTTTGTAGCATACGGTGTGGATGGATTATACGGAATCGCTCTTGCGGCAGTTGGTATGCTTTCCACAACAGGAATCACAGTTGCAGTTGACGCATATGGTCCGATCGCTGACAATGCCGGTGGTATTGCAGAGATGTCCGGACTTGATGAATCTGTTCGTGAGATCACAGATAAGCTTGACTCTGTAGGTAACACAACAGCAGCTATGGGTAAAGGTTTCGCAATCGGTTCAGCAGCTCTTACAGCACTTGCATTGTTTGTATCTTATGCGAATGCAGTAAATCTGGATGCGATCAATATCCTTGCTCCTCGTGTTACGATCGGTATCTTTATCGGTGGTATGCTTACATTCCTCTTCTCAGCCTTCACAATGGAATCCGTTTCCAAGGCTGCTTACAAGATGATCGAGGAAGTAAGACGTCAGTTCCGTGAGAAACCAGGTATCATGAAAGGTACTGAGAAACCGGATTACAAATCATGCGTTGCGATCTCCACAACAGCAGCTCTTCACGAGATGATGCTTCCTGGAATCATGGCAGTCGTTGTTCCGGTTATCGTAGGTGTTGTTCTTGGTGTTGAGGCTCTTGGAGGACTTCTTTCCGGTGCTCTTGTAACAGGTGTACTGATGGCAATCTTCATGTCCAACGCAGGTGGTGCATGGGATAATGCTAAGAAATACATTGAGACAGGACATCACGGCGGAAAAGGCAGCGAGGCGCACAAAGCAGCCGTTGTCGGCGATACAGTCGGCGACCCGTTCAAAGATACTTCAGGTCCGTCCATCAACATCCTGATCAAACTTATGACTATTGTATCTCTGGTATTTGCTCCGCTGTTTTTATCCATCGGAGGACTTCTGTAATTAATATTTCAGAAAAACAGTAAACCCATATTTATATAAAAAAGCTCTTTGCAGAAAAAAATCTGCAGGGGGCTTTTTTACATCATGAAAAGGTCGCTCAAGGTGATCCGCAGCAGACAAAAAATCCAGCAGGCAGACCTCTTTCTTACATGATCTGCGGATGTTCTGTCCAGAGCTGGTACAGGATTTTGCCTATGTTTCTTTCGCAGGATTCTGCGTTCGCTCTGCCTGTTCGATCAGAGTCTGGTTCACATCATCCTCGTAGGTACGCATCTGCACCTGCATAGGGGTGGGATCATCAGAAAGTTTGAGATGACCGAAGTGGTTGAAAAAATCAGGACTCCAAGCCCGATCCCGACAGAATAGGAAATCTCAAGGACAGTGAACCCGCTGGAGCTTTTTCCCATAACAAGGGTGTAGAGCTGGTCAAAAAGATTTCCCAGATCAACATCATTATTGAACGTCATAATGGAGAAGGCAGCCCCGAAAAAAGAAACCAGGCATACAAAGAAGATTTTGATGTACCGGAAGATCAGACTGGTGACAGAACTGATCTTGTAGGTGATGATAAAATCTGTTTCTCCAATCGGAGAGATATCAACAGAAGGTTCTGTTTTTTGGATCATTTTCAGAAGGTCTGAGACAGACATTACATAGCGTCCGGGTTTGGCCGGATCCAGGACCATTACCTGCATGACACGGAGACGATTGAGTTTTTTTGCGTCAGCCATGGACAGGGCTGCAATATCCTGGAGATATACGTGTGGGTTAGTGACCTCAATATTCTGATCCAGCTGCAGATATAAGGTATTACTCATGTAAAACATCTCCTTTCAGCAGTAACGCTGTTCCTGCCTGTCTTGCGACAGGCGGTGCGTTCCGCAAAATATTGCCTGTAAACAGCAGCACACCGATTACTTCTTCATTTTAGGCCGGAAGATGAAGCTGGCCAGATAGGAGAAGATAAGCGCAGAAGAAACGCCGGCAGCGCAGGCTGTAAAGCCGCCGGTAAAAAGCCCCAGGAGTCCGTCCTCCTCAATGGCTTTTTTCATGCCTTCCCATAATACATGGCCAAATCCGATCAGAGGTACGGAAGCACCTGCACCTGCGTAATCCACAAGAGGTTTATAGATGCCGGCTGCGCTGAGAACAGCTCCGGTGCACACGAGAAGGACCATAACCCGGCCGGGCATCAGTTTTGTTTTATCCAGAAGAATCTGGACCAGTGCACAGATCAGGCCGCCGACCCAGAATGAGTTGAAATAATTCATGGTCACACCTCCATATGTTCAATGACAACCGCATGGGCAATTCCCGGAATGCTGTCGCCTTCGTTGAAACTTACTTTGGAAAGAAGAGCACCCGTTGGAACAAAAAGTATCCGTTTCCATTCCCCGCACACCACTTTGGGAAGGATATAGGCGGCAAAAACTGTGGCAGAACAGCCGCAGCCGCTTCCTCCTGCGTGGGTGTCCTGAGTTTCACTATCATAGATCAGAATACCACAGTCCTGATGGATGCAAGCGAGATCAATATTCTGTTCATTCAGAAGATCCAGGAGTATTTTTTCCGATCATGCCAAGGTCGCCTGTAAAAACTGCATCGTAATCAGAAGGGGAGCGACCGAAATCAGCAAAGTTCCGGGCAATGGTGTCACAGGCAGCAGGAGCCATGCACCCACCCATGTTCATGGAGTCTTTCAGACCGTAATCCATGACTCTGCCGGCAGTGAGCCCTGTGATGGCAGCACATCCGCAGGAAGAACGAAGAGGGGATTTTCCCCGGGAGGAGCGGTATTTAAGATACAGGCTCCGCTTCCGGTGACAGTCCAGGTTGCAGAAAAAGGCCGCTGGTTTCCATATCCAAGTGGAAAGCGGAACTCTTTTTCCGCGCTGGCAAAATGACTGGAGGTTGTGCATAGAACACGGCTTCCGAAACCGGCAGTGAGAGCTAGGGAACCAAGGGAGAGAGATTCGCCCATGGTAGAGCAGGCTCCGTACAGTCCGTAAAAGGGAATTCCGATTCCGGCGGAACCAAAACAGGTGGCAGCAGTCTGAGCAAGCAGATCGCCTGCAAACATAAGCTGCACATCTTCAGGCATAAGACCGCAGCGATTTATGGCAAGAGTGGCAGCCTCTTTTTGAAGAGTGCTTTCGGCTGCTTCCCAGGTGTCGCAGCCGAACATGGGATCTTCACAGATCATGTCAAAAAGATTTCCAAAAGGTCCTTCTCCTTCTTTCTGGCTCACAATGGAGGCACAGCTTTCAAAATAAATCGGAGAGTTGAAGGAGATGCTGGCAGCACCTTTATGAAGATTTTGTATCATGAGATCACCTCCAGGATTTTTAAAATGTAGTAGAACACGCCAAGAACCCAGGCACTCATGATGCCATAGAGGATGACGGGTCCGGCAATCGTAAAGATTTTGCAGCCGATACCGAATACCTGTCCTTCTGCACGGAACTCAATAGCAGAGGCAGCTACGGAATTGGCGAAACCGGTGATCGGGACAAGGCTTCCTGCACCACCGAATTTGCCGATCTTCGGGTAGATACCGAAACCTGTCAGGATCACACTGAGCAGGATAAGGAGAACAGAACACCAGGTTCTGGCGTCAGAGATATCAGCGCCAAGAGAGTGGGCGGTATCTGTAATAAACTGTCCCAGCAGACAGATCAGTCCCCCTGTAAAAAAAGCTTTCAGCATATTTGAAGACAGGCTGTGTGTCGGGGTGATCTCCTTAACGTATTTTTCGTATTGTTTTTCATCAATATTGCGCATGAAAATGCTCCTTTCACGAAAATATGAATAGTAGATATAAATATCCGTAAGATAAGTTTTACATCCGTTTCTGTGATTACATCCAGCCCTGTGCATAATAAAGAAGGGAACCTAAACTTTTTCCGACGGCAATGGAAATGATTACAAGAGACATTCCCTGGGTGAGTTTCAGTCTTCGGATAAATACAGGGAAAACTTTTGCAATTTCTGCAAGTGCAAGGATCCAGCCGCCCAGGAAGATGCCGAAGAAAACTCCGCACAGTGCAAGAAACCACGGACCAAGAGAAAGCGGGATATGAAAAAGAAAGATCACAGTGCCTGCCACAGTTCCCAGAAGGGACATATCTTCATATAAAAAAATACATTCAGCCGTATGAGTGATCCCTGCATAGCGGGGAACAATGGAAAGGCCGATCAGAAGGCCGGAAACGCCTCCTGCCACAATGATACCAGCACAGAACCCCATAAAGCATAAAAAAACAGTTCAGGCATAATAAGGAACCCTCTTTGATAGTAAAGATAGTATTGGAAAATATAAAAAAATTTATGCGCAGATATGAAAAAATAAGAATATCTGTACATTTTCAGTTACAGATAGTATAATAAAGTTGCCATTTACCCGGTAAATGGCAGACGAATGAAGAAAAATGTGGAAACATCGTAATTTGACCGAATGCGGATTGCGAATATCCGTCTGATATGTTTTCACAGTGTAAATACATTGATCGGCAGAGGAGGACGGATATGCAGGACGCTTTTTCTCGTATGGAATTGCTTGTGGGAGACGCAGGCGTAAAAAAAATCAGCAGGGCGAAGATCGCAGTATTCGGCCTTGGGGGAGCTGGTTCCTGTGCAGCTGATGCACTTGCAAGATGCGGCGTGGGAAGTCTGACTCTGATAGATCATAGAAAAATCATGCTTCCTGATGTAAACAGCCAGATCCTGGCAGTACATTCCACTGTAGGAATGAGTAAGGTTGAGGCAGCGAAGAACAGAATTCGTGATATTGATGAGAATATCCTGGTGCATACTTACGAGACCTTTTACAATGATGAACAGCAGGCATGTTTGATCTCCGGTCTTTTGATTATGTAGTGGATGCGATGGGCACGCTTCCGGCCAAGCTGCTTCTGATCAGCAGGGCGAAAGAAGCACGTGTGCCGGTAATCTCATGCCTGGATATGGGGAATAAGATCGATCCGTCCAGACTGGAGATCACAGATATCAACAGGACAGCTGTATGTCCGGCCGCAAAAGCCATGAAAGCAGAACTGCGGAAACGTGGGATCCGGAAACTGAAAGTTCTTTATTCCAAGGAGCGGCCGGTCAGAGCGAAGATTTTCAGACGCAACCGTAATCATGCGGCAGTTCAATCCAGGGAAGGAAATATTTCTTTTGTGATGGGAACAGCAGGATGTTTTCTGGCAGGGGAAGTGGTACGGGATATTCTTTCGACAGGAATCACCGGACGGAATTAACAGGGAAAGAAAAGGATATTATTGTCCTTATGACGTATAAATAGAAATATAAACAGAAAGACAGAGGAACAGAAATTTTGAATCAGGAAATAAAAAAAATGTTTTGCGAGCTTCTTGGCAGGGATCATGTTTTGACTGATGAACCGATGAAACAGCACACAACTTTTAAGATCGGAGGTCCGGCAGATTATTTTCTGGTGCCGGAAACAGGAGAGGAAGTTGGCGAGATCATAAAAATCTGCAGGAAAACAGATACACCGTATTTATTCTTGGCAACGGAAGTAATCTTCTGGTTGGCGACGGCGGCTACAGAGGCGCAGTGATCCAGGTTTACAGGAATATGTCGGCAGTGACAGTTGAGGGAACAACGATCACAGCCCAGGCAGGTGCGCTGCTCTCCGCAGTGGCAGCAGCGGCTAAGAATGCTTCTCTTACAGGTTTTGAGTTCGCAGGCGGGATTCCGGGAACTGTAGGCGGTGCAGCAGTGATGAATGCCGGTGCTTACGGAGGTGAGATGAAAGATGTTCTTGTGGAAGTTACAGTAATGGATGCAGAGGGAGATTTTGCGATATCTGCGGAGAAACTGGAACTGGGATACCG
>ENA-OUNH01000419-OUNH01000419.1-human-gut-metagenome-genome-assembly--contig:-NODE-419-length-13149-cov-3.632545_pt1 | contig 13149 bp, 17 predicted proteins | sample MGYA00242806_ERZ504814 | MGnify/ENA primary metagenome ERZ504814 (study PRJEB26092, sample SAMD00036389) | human gut metagenome | host: Homo sapiens | study: EMG produced TPA metagenomics assembly of...
ATGAACCTCCTGTGATTTAATATTTGTGGTTTGCAGACCTACATTTATTTTAACACAGGAGATTACTTATATCTAAAGATCTTCCCTCCCCCTGCATAGCAGGGGGTTTATTTTTACTGTCACACAAACAAAGTCCCCTGCGTACGCCTGTTGCAGCTCCGCCGGGGACTTATCTGATTCACCTTTAATAATCTGTAGTACATCTGCGAACTATTTCACAGGGAACACACACATTCTCCTCAATTTGAGATTCATTCTCCAGAAGATCGACCATTCGTTCCACAGTCTTTCTGCACATGATCTGTACAGTTCTGATAGCTGCAGCCACATGATCAGTCAAAATCTCTGGTAATATTCGTAAGCCACTTATTTCTGAAATAGTGGATGAATACCACAGGCATTTTTCGAATTCATCCAGGGTCATTATAAAGTATACCCAGACAGGCGGCAGTTTTAAAACATATGCTGCAAGGAAAGTAAGAGGAACTGCAACAAGCCACATAAATATGGAATCCACGATCATTCCGAACCTGGAATCACCACCGCCTCTGAAGCAGCCACATATAAGACAGGTATTGATACCCTCTCCCACAAGACGCCAGGTGGTCATAACTATAAAAATGCCAAGATAATAAATGGCTGTCTCTGTCAGTTTATCCCGGTAGAAATCAAGTATCATAGGACGGACCGCCAAAATAATGGCACATCCGATCAGACTTACGATAATTGTTATTATCAGCATACGTTTCCCATATTCTCTTGCTGTATCCTTATGGTCTTTACCAAGCTCCTGGCTGATAATGATGGTAGTAGCGTTGGCAAAGCCGCGACAGGCAATGGCACCAATGTTTACCACCATAACAGCAACAGCATTTGCGGCAACCATATCATCGCCAATATGTCCAAGGATCGCTGCAAATGCTGAGCTGGCAAAGCTCCAGACAACATCATTTATTACAGCCGGAGAGGCAATTTTCATAAAGTCCCGAAACAGAATACCTGATTTTGCAAAGAAATATTTTATCCGGAATCTGACATCGGAGCTGTTTAATGAATAGATGAGACAAATCAATACCTCTGCGATTCTGGCAATAACAGTACCAAGGGCAACACCTGTAACGCCAAGCTTTGGAAGTCCAAACAATCCAAAGATAAAGGAGGCATTACAAAGCACATTGACACAAAGAGATACAATGTATGTAACAGAAGGCAGCATTATTTTTCCGACACTTCGAAGAGCACTCATAAAAACCTGAGAGAATCCCATAAACATAAAGGAAAATGAGATTACCTTCAAATACTCACTGCCGGCGGCAATAGTATCCGGACTGTTTGTGAAAATCTTCATGATCGTAGTCGGCATGGAAAAGGAGATAACGAAAAATACAAGAGAAACGATCAGCGAGATCCTCTCTGCCAGGCCGAGAATCTTTTCTACTGTCTTTTTATCCCCCTTTCCCCAGTACTGGGCACACAAAACCGAGGTACCTGTGGCCATGCCGTAATATAAACAGAAAAGAATAAATGTATACTGGTTGGCAAGGGACGAAGCCGACATGGCAGTCTGGCTTACATATCCCAGCATTACGGTATCAGCAACATTTACCAGTGTTCCGATCAGATTTTGGATCATGATCGGAAATGCTAATTTTGATGCATATTTCAAGAAATCTTTTTATTTAACATACAACAGTTCTTCCTTAGTTCTTAGAATTTATAATCCTGTGGCATATCTGACAAAATGCCTGACTGACTCATCTTTCGCAGGCAATCCGTCCATATCGAAGTCCTCAAAATACAGCTCCATCCTGTCATTGAGTGGAAGGAAATTCTCATCTGTCCAGGACCGGTTTTACAGTACTACTCATGTCCTCAGTGAATTCCCATAAGCTATTTACTTATAGAGAACAGTATATCATATACCTTACAAAACCGCGAGGTTTTTTCAGTATTCTCCCTAACATGATCCCATTTGCATCCAGCCGTTCACAGCTCATGTGCTGTGCAGATGCCGCACTTTATGAAATAAATTTTCCCTGAACAGGCGAACCGTCTTATAATATGTATTCCATCTGCCTTTCTTTTGTCCGCATTCCCATTTTCTCATAAAATTTTTCTGCTGAAATATTTCCTGCCCATACATTCAATGTTACTTCATAGCATCCCAGCTGCTTTGCTTCGTTTTTTACATATTCAAACAGGCTTTCCCCAATATGCTGACCTCGTGCCTCCTGATCGACACACAGATCATCTATAAAAAGAGACTTAAACGGCACCATATTGTTTGAAAAAGGCTGCTCCTGTAATTGACAGAATGCATACCCCACACAAACATCAGCCTCATCCACTGCTGCATATATCGGCCTTTTTTCATCTTTCAAAAGCTCTGTCAATTCATCTGCCGTATATTTTGTTGTGTTCGGAATAAAAATATCAGGCCTTATATCTGCATGGATCTGCAGCACCTGCCCTAACAATTCCAGGATTCTCGGAATATCTTTTTCTTCTGCTTTTCTGATGATCATTTTTATCCTCCCTGTTTCTCAACAACTGATTTTATAGGTTCTTTATACATACCATAATACCATCGTGTGGATTCCTGGTAAAGAAAGATCGACGGTTGCAAAAGCAATCCGCCCTCTTCTGTTAGTGTAAACTAACCTCTGTATATAAAAGAAACCATGTGAAAACAAAACTGTAATTTCACATGGTTTCTTTCCCTGTGTATATTCGGTATATCACTTAAGAAAGCTTATAACAATAGCATCATTTTAGACAGGCAATTTTTTTCCGTTCAACCTTCTTTTGCAAAATTCCTTATATTGGAATTATCTTATTTATAATTATCTGTAATGTATTCCGCTCCAGTAAATATTATCTTTCACTATCGTTTCTTGCGGAAGTACTACACCATCCAACGCCCACCTTTTATATTCTGCAAACCCTACACGGTCAATAATATATCCCACATGTTCCTTGCCGCCAGGCGCATTTGGATCAATATATTTTTTTACAAATTTATAGGTGTTCAGGATAACCTTGACGATAGTGTCTTCATCTGCCCAGATCAAAAAATCTTCTCCCAGACGTGGATTTTTCTTTCCAGTTCGTCCCATAAGTGTCAAACGATAATATTTTTTTCACTTCTGGTCCATGCTCTGGTAGGACATTTTGTCACACATACTCCACAGCCTACGCATTTTTCTTCATTGCGCACGATTCTGTAATTATCCATCTTTAACGCATCCACCGAAAGCTTATCACAGCCTTTTACACAGGCGCCACAGGATACACAACGATCAGGGGCATATTGTGGCTCTGTCATACCAATAATTCCAAAATCGTGCATTCTTGCTTTGATACAGTCATTGGCACAACCTGTAAGTGCAATTTTAAAATGAAGATCATTAGGAAATATAGCCTTTTCGATTCTCTTCGCAAAGGCTGCTGTATTATAATTTCCAAAAGGACAGACTCTGTTTCCGATACATGCACAGACATTTCTGGTTCCTGATGCCGAATACCCGATACCTGCCTCATTTTGATTGATCTGAAGATTATCAATGATCGGTTGAAGCATCTCATTAACTTTATCCATATCTTCCATATGGATTCCTTCAATTTCGAATCCCTGACGGGTGGTAACATGGATCTGTCCGTTTCCATATTTTCTGGCAATATCCACCACCTGCTGCATAACATCTGCATTACAGCACCCTCCCGGAACACGCACTCTGGAAGCAGTAAGCCCACGGACCTTTGATACACGGAAGGCATTTTTCTTTAGTTTCTTTGTATTGATATCCATTACAATTTCCTCCCCCTAATCAAACAGTTTTTTACCTTCTGAATAACAGAATACCGGACCATCCAGACAAATATATGTATCATTCATTCGACAATGTCCGCATTTACCAAGTCCACAGCACATTTTTCTCTCCTGAGATATCCAGATCTGTTCTTCCTTCATTCCCAGCTTTAAAAGCTCTGCTACTGCAAATTTCATCATGACTGGGGGGCCGACAACAATAGCTGCGGTCTCATGGATATTATCAAGCTCAAGTTCCGGAATATATTTTGTAACAAGTCCTGTCCTATAAGAATCGTCATCAGCGGAATCCACCGTCAGGATCAGCTCCATCTGCTGTTCCCAGATCTTCAGATCCTCACGGAACAAAATATCTGACGGCGATTTAAACCCAAGGATCGTGTGTAATTTTTTCACTTTCATCCTGATGCTCACCGAAGTAACTGATCACTCCTCTCACAGGAGATACTCCTGTTCCACCAGCTACCACGATCAGTTCTTTTCCCTGATAATTCTCCTTCTCAAAAACCATTTCCATACGGGCCACGCAATAAAAAAACTGCTTCCCTCATTCAATTCAAAAATCTCTCCGGTCACCTTACCAACCTTACGTATGGTCAGGTCGACATAATCTTCTCCTATGCCACTGACAGAAATCGGTGCCTCACCATATTTAGGAATAGAAACTTCAAAAAACTGTCCCGGTCTTACTTCACCCACATATGTCATACGGAATGTATATTCTGTCTCTGTATGCTTCACGATTTCTTTTATCTTAGATAAGAAAGGAATATATTCATTCGTCATCTCACTTTCCCTCCTTTTCTTTCAGTTTCTGAAGACATGCAATATAGGAAATATACTCCGGACAGACATTTTCACAACGTCCGCAGCCGACGCACATATGATATCCGAATCTTTTCTTATGATCTGAAATTTTATGTAATACCTTAAAACGCATTCTTTCACCCTGACTTTGGCGGAAGCTGTGTCCTCCGGCAATATCAGAATATCCATCTACCTGGCAGGAAGCCCATACACGACGACGCTCTCCGGCCTTTGGATTATCTTTATAAAAAATATCCTGCATAGTAAAACAGGTACACGTAGGACAGACAAAATTACAGCGTCCACAGCCAATACATCGACTGCCATATTCCTGCCACATGGAATCCTGGTGAATTATATTTGGAAGTTTTTCCGGAACCTCTACATGAACCTCATTATTTTCCACAAAAATCGGTTTCTCCTGAACATTCTGTCCATAATCCCATAATAATTCTTCCAGTTCTCTGCATTTCAGCTCCATGTAACATCCATTTTCATCCTGAAAAATATACATATCATATTCTTCACAACGATTCGTTCCCATACTTACGCAAAACAATTTTTTCCGGATTCCTTACACCCCATCACAGCAAAAACTGTATTTTCCCGCATTCTTCTGTAATAATAATCCTCTGCACCATTTTTCAAATACATGTCGTCCAGGCGTTTCAGGGCATGAAAATCACAGCTTTTTAAGAAAATCAACCGCTGTCTTGCTGCTCCGTCTGCTGTTTTCATCTCATTCTCCGTAAAATAAAGAATCGTCTCTGAAATCGGAAGCAGTACCTCCTTAAAGCTGTAATCCGACTTCTGATTCCAGACAATCTCTTCCCAGCTGTTCAGCAGACCATAACGAACTATATCTGTATCTGAAAAGCAATCCTGTTCCCTGATAAATTTTCGGTCCATACACATCATAGGATTTCTGCAAAATCTCAAAAATCGTCTGCATCTCATCACTGTTGAGTCGTTTTTCCCCATCAGATACCCCTTTCTCATAATCACATTTTATAAAATTTTGCAAGACCATCAAAATCTATCAGAATAAATCGCTTATTGCCATAACAGATCAGACCTCTGTCCGTAAGAACCTTACAGGCACGAGATACATTTTCCCTTGGTGCACCAACCAGATCAGCCATCAGGGTAATGGTAAGATCAATATCTATCATCACCCCGTCTTCCGTATCTACGCCAAAATCACGACCGAGCTTCCATAATTTTGCAGCTATTTTTCGCTCCATCTGCATGTTTCCGGTCGTATTCTTTAGCTGGTGCCCCATTCGCCAGAGATTTCTCTCATACTCTCTCAGAACAGATCTTGTCAAAGCATGGCTCTGTTCCATAAGCTGAAGAAACTGTTTTTCTGCAATTTCTATCACCTGCACCGGACAGGCAGCCTCACAAAAAAGTGCATTCGGCTTTTTGCTTACAATGCTCTGATTTAAAAGCCGTCCTTTTCCCAGGATAAAAATCACCTTTCGATTTCCATGCTTGGTCAGATTATAAAGCATCACTTCGCCGGAATACACAAAATATACTGTTTTGGTTCTGCTGCGTGAATGAAAAATCACTTCTTTTTCTTATAAGAAACAACTTTACTTTCATTTAAAGCAGGTTCTGCAGAATATCCTTTGGTATTTCTTTAAAAAAATCCATCTTCTCCAGTTCCCTGAGTGTTATCTGTCCCATTGTATCAACCTCACTGGTATAGCTTTTGCAGTTTCTGATAATAAACTACTCTTGTCTCGCATTCCTTTTGTATTATAATGAAAAAGTTTATCGTTTTCCGTGATGTATATCACATTTTTATTCCTGAATCCGTATCATTACAGACAGTCAGCTCAAAATGATTTCTATTTGTTTTTATAAATCCTTCTTTTTGCAGCTTTGATATCTCCGAAGACATTGCCGCACGGTCAATACAAAGATAATCTGCCAGCTGCTGCCGGTCAAAAGGAATGTCAAAGGATAAAGATGCCTGTCTGATAGATACCGCCGACAAATAGGACAACAGCTTATCCCTGGTCGTTCGTTTACCCACATGTGTGATCTTATCGTTGAGGATCAGGATCTTATTTGCCAGGACACCGACCAGGTTACGGATCAGCTTCTGATGATGATCACATATTGTTGGACAGGAAACCAGAAGTCTTTGAACATTTAAAAAAATAATATCACAATCTTCATCTGCTACCACACTGACATTCAGAACAGCTCCCGGGCTTGCTGCATATGGTTCACCGAAAAAATCTCCTGCATGACATTTTGACAGAATATTCCGATGTCCCCAGAGATCTTCCTGAATAACAAGAACACAGCCTGCCACCACAAGTCCCATTACTTCGGTAGAATCTCCGGCTCTGAAAATATAAGAATCCCGTTTTCTGGAGATTGTTGCTGCATTTACACAGTGCAGTATGGATAATATCTCATTATCAGTAAGACCTTTAAAGAAAGGACTGGTTCTTAAAATGGGTAAATATTTTTTCAAAATTAATCCTCCTGTTGGAAATCAAACATACACGTTGTAATTATTATACTATACTCCTAACAGAAACCAAGGATAAATATTACCGGCCGAGGATAAAATAATAAGAAAGATCATTCGAAAAATCACAGAATAAAAGGAGAATACAATAATGGATAAAAAAATGTTTTGTTTTCAGTGTGAACAGACCGTCGGATGTACAGGCTGCACGGGAAATGCCGGTGTCTGCGGAAAAAAAGCAGATACAGCGAAATTACAGGACGAGCTGACAGGTGCATTGATCAGTCTGGCAAACGCTGTCGACGGCACGGAAACTATTTCAAAAGAACCGGACAGATCATAATCGAAGGACTGTTTACTACAGTTACAAATGTAAGTTTTGACAATACTGCGATCGAAAATATGATACAAAAAGTCAGAGCTGAAAAAGAAAGACTGGTTCCTGACTGCAGAACAGAGGAATATGATCTTCAGCAGCTGTGGAATGCCAATGAAGATATCCGCTCTTTGAAGTCTCTTATTCTCTTTGGTATCCGCGGAATGGCTGCCTATGCCTATCATGCAAATGTTCTGAATTATGAAGATGCCGAAGTGAATCAGTTCTTCTGCGAAGCATTATCTAAGATTGGTTATGAAGAAAGCACAGAATCACTGCTTTCTACAGTACTCAAAACAGGAGAGATCAATCTGAAGTGCATGGCACTTCTTGATAAGGCAAATACGGAAACCTATGGAACACCAGAACCAACTGATGTTACACTTACAGTGAAAAAGGGCCTTTATTGTCGTGACCGGACATGACCTGAAAGACCTTCAGCTTTTGCTTGAACAGACAGAGGGAAAAGGAATCAATATCTATACGCATGGTGAAATGCTCCCCTGCCCACGCCTATCCATTCTTAAAGAAATACTCTCACCTGAAAGGAAATTTCGGAACCGCATGGCAGAATCAGCAGAAAGAGTTTGACCATCTTCCAGCCCCGATTCTCTACACTACCAACTGTCTGATGCCTCCAAAAAGCAGCTACGCTGACAGAGTATTTACAACAGAAGTGGTTGCCTTCCCGGGAGCTGTTCATATTGACGAGAAGAAAGATTTCACACCGCTTATTGAAAAAGCACTGGAGCTGGGTGGTTACAAAGAAGATCGGACGTTCTCCGGTATCAACGGCGGTAAAAAAGTGACAACCGGTTTTGGTCATGCAGCCATCCTGTCCCATGCAGATACTGTGGTAGAAGCCGTAAAATCAGGCGCGATCCGCCATTTCTTCCTGGTTGCCGGCTGTGATGGTGCCAAGCCAGGTCGAAACTATTATACGGAATTTGTGAAGCAGACACCTTCTGACAGTATTGTCCTCACCCTGGCATGTGGAAAATTCCGTTTCAATGATCTCGATCTGGGAGAGATCGGTGGTCTGCCACGACTGATGGATATGGGACAGTGTAATGATGCTTATGGTGCGATCCAGGTTGCTGTGGCACTTGCAGATGCATTTGGATGTTCTGTAAATGAGCTTCCGCTTTCCTTCGTTCTCTCCTGGTATGAACAGAAAGCAGTCTGTATCCTGTTAACCCTCCTGCATCTGGGTATCAAAATATCCGTCTTGGTCCTTCTCTTCCGGCGTTCCTTTCTCCTAATATTCTGAACTTTCTGGTTGAAAATTATGGTATTGCACCTATCACCACACCGGAAGAAGATATCAAAGCACTGATGAACCAGTAAAAGTAAATTTCTCAAAGCCTTTACAAAATCAACAAAGCCGATACAGGATTCCAAAAGTCCTGCATCGGCTTTATTTACAGGTCTGAAGACTCGGATCAGCCGACAACACTTTTAAACATATGCAGCGATATTCTGATGGAGTTAAATGATAACGTTTTTTAAACAATCTGCAAAAATAATCAACGTTATGAAATCCGCTTTCATAAGCGATCGTTTTTACTTTTTTATTCGTATTTTTCAATAACCAGGAAGCTGCCTGAAGTCGATATCCTATCAGATAATTAACCGGTGTAGTATGTAAAAAACGGTGGAACAAATTAAGTGCAGTACTTTTGCTGATTCCTATATGCGAAGCAATTTCATCCAGAGACAAATTGCGATTATAGTTTTCATGTATATATTGCATGATCAACTGCACTCTTTTCTGTGCAACTTCATCCACTGTCTGTACATCTCCTTTATCAGATAACTTTACATTTTCATAAAAAGTCAGCCATAAATCCTGCAGCAATGCCAAAGTAGCAAGTTCTCTTATTTTCTCATTCCTCTGTATTTCCATTATTTTTATCATAGTTTGTATGATCTTTGTTTGCCATAGTTCATCAGGCTGAAAACGCTGGAAATATATATTCGATGAAATGATTGGCAAGATATATTTCTTATAGATCAGGCTGTTCTCCGGCGCAATAAATTCCGGCATACATACAAAGTTAGGAATGATACCACCTGATGATGCGTAAAAGCGGTGCAATATTTTAGAATTAATAAAAATTGCTTCTCCTTCTGACAATATAATCTGTTTTTCTCCTATTCCGCATGTAACTTGTCCGGACTCGACATATAAAAACTCAAATTCTCTGTGCCAGTGCCACTCAATACAATGAAAATCAAACAATTCCAGATTATCATAATAATACTGGAATGGATAATCACTGCTTCCATGCTGTTTAATTTCCATGAACTCCTCGTCTGTAAGTATCTTATTATATGTTTTATTATAATCCATCTTCATATCACATTCTTTCTTTTACGATATTATACAGTATTTCTACAATTTAATTCAATGTATATATCTAATATTTGCTATATAATCAAGTAAAAAAGGAAAGAGGTATTCTTATGATTTTTAAATGGATGAATGAAAGTGAGATCAGCATTGAAGGCGACTTTATCCTTAAAGTAAAAGTATCTCATGATTTTAAAGAGACCTATGATTCTGCTTCTGTAATCGTAATGACAGATGACAGTCACTAGGCAAAATGTTGTTATGGGCATCTTTCTATCGAACATAAAACTGTTAAAAACATTCGGAGTGGAAAATAAAAATGAATGCTATTAAAAAAACTAACTACCATAAGACAAAAATTGCCTGTTATATGGGCTTTATCACACAGGCTATTGCGGCAAACTTCGCACCGCTTCTTTTTTTGAAATTTCACAGTGACTACCATATTTCTCTCGGTAACATTGCTCTGATATCCACTTTCTTCTTTTTCACACAGCTTCTGGTTGACCTGTTCTGTGCCAAATTCGTAGATCATATCGGATATCGTGTGTGCATTGTTGCATCAGAAATATTTGCTGCACTGGGTCTGCTTGGACTGGCATTTTTACCTGATTTTTTACCTGATCCTTTTATTGGAATTATATGTAGTGTTATTGTTTATGCCATCGGAAGCGGTTTAATAGAAGTACTTTGCAGTCCTATTATCGAGGCCTGTCCGTTTGAAAACAAAGAAGCAACTATGAGTCTGCTCCATTCGTTTTACTGTTGGGGAGCTGTTGGGACAATTTTGATTTCCAGCTTATTTTTCCTGATATTTGGAATAGACAACTGGAAATGGCTCGCTGTAATATGGGCAATCATTCCTGCAGTTAATACTTATAACTTCATGACCTGTCCTATTGAACCTCTGGTTGACAATGGTTCTGGAATGGGAATTAAGAATCTGTTTTCCAAACCATTTTTCTGGGTTGCAATATGTCTGATGATCTGTTCCGGAGCTTCTGAACTTGCAATGGCTCAATGGGCATCTGCTTATGCAGAATCAGCACTTGGATTATCAAAAACACTGGGGGATTTAGCAGGTCCATGTATGTTTGCAATAACAATGGGAATCAGCCGTATAATTTTTGGGAAATATGGAGAACAGTTAGATTTAATCAAGTTTATGAGTGGTTCAGGCATATTATGCGTTGTCTGTTATCTACTTACTGCTTTGTCATCCAACCCGATTATCGGACTTATCGGTTGTATTGCATGTGGATTTTCAGTTGGAATCATGTGGCCTGGAACAATCAGTATTTCCTCAAAAACTTTTCCAACAGGTGGAACGGCTATGTTCTCTCTTCTTGCCATGGCTGGAGATTTAGGCGGCAGTATTGGACCTGGAATCGTTGGTCGTATTACCCAGAATGCTGGAAATAATATCCGGATTGGCATGGGATGCGGACTTATTTTTCCGGTAATTCTATTATTTATGCTGTTTCTTCTATATCGAAAAAATCAGTGCAATCAGAAATAGTACTGTATAAAGTAAACATAAAACAGCCTGGATTTAAACCCTATTGAAAAAATGTGGTCAAAAATGAAATTCATTCTCAGAAAGAGAAAAATCTGTATTGCATCTGAACTACCTGAAGCTGTAAAAAAAACAGGTCTGGACACACTGAAATTATTTCAATGTATCTAGACCTGTCTTTTAGTTATTGGTTCGCACGAATCATTTTATATCGATTACCTAATGTATTTTTATAGTTCTTTTACATACACACCGTTTTCTTCACAAAATCCCAACCACATTTAATAAGAGTTTCATACCAGTTTCCTCTTTACCTTCCTTTTATTTCAATTCATCCAGAAGAGAACTTCCAATTGTTCCCTCCGGCATCTTAACTTCAAAATTATCTGCGATCGTTGCACCGATTACTGCAAAAGTATTCTGATCTTCCAGCTTTCCATATCCCTCCATAGATGGGGAATAAGCAAAAAATGGTACTTTTTCTCTTGTGTGATCAGTTCCTGTATGTGTCGGATCATTTCCGTGGTCAGCTGTAATGATCAGAAGGTCATCCTCACGAAGTTCATCAAGAAGTTCACCAAGTTTTACATCAAATCTTTCAAGTTCCTCTGCATATCCCTTTACATTGCGTCGATGTCCCCAAAGAGCATCGAAATCTACAAGATTTACAAAACAAAGCCCCTCAAACTCTCTTTTTGCAATGTCAATTGTCTGCTCCATTCCATGAACAGAGCTTTTTGACTTATTGGACTCTGTCAGTCCCTCACCGTCAAAAATATCAAAAATCTTTCCAACGGAGATCACATCATAACCTGCATCCTTCAATGCATTAAGCGCAGTTTTCCCGTAGGGCTTCAGTGCATAATCATGACGGTTGCTGGTACGTTTGAACTCACCTTTTTTCTTGCCAAGGTAAGGTCTTGCAATAACACGTCCGACTTTCCACTCATCCCTCATGGTGATATCACGAGCGATCTCACAGCAGCGATACAGTTCATCCAGTCCGAATGTCTCCTCGTTTCCGCAGATCTGTAATACAGAATCAGCAGATGTGTAAACGATCATATGACCAGTAGCGATTTCTTCCTCAGCCAGTTCATCAAGGATCTCTGTTCCACTGGAGCTCTTGTTTCCAATTACTTTATGTCCCGTTCTCTTCTCAAGCTCATCGATCAGCTCTTTTGGAAATCCGGTTTCAGTAAAAGTCTTAAACGGTTTTGTGATGTGAAGTCCCATCATTTCCCAGTGTCCTGTCATAGTATCTTTTCCGGTACTGGCTTCTTCTAAAAATGTATAATAACCCATTGGTCGCTCTACTGCTGCAACCTGTTTCAACGGATGAAGATTTGCAATTCCAAGCTTCTGAAGGTTTGGAATCGTAAATTCATCTACATTCTGGGAAATATGTCCCATAGTATCTGTTCCTTCATCCCCATACTGAGCCGCATCCGGCATTTCTCCTGCCCCAAAAGAGTCTATTACAATAGTAAATATTCTCTTATATTTCTTCATAGTTTTTGTCTCCTTCCTACTCTTCCAAATATTTCCTCATTTTCACGAACTGTTCTTGAGATACGGTAATCTTTCCGCTTTCCAGGGTGATCAGATTCTCTTTTTCCAAGGCTGCAATACTTCTCTGAACACTTCTCACATTGAATCCAACTCTGTCGGACAGCTCCATCTGTGTCTTGTTCAGCCGCAATATGCAAGTATTTAATTTCTCTTTTACATGCGTAGGACTCTACAAGATACTTCATCAGACGTTCCTTACAGCTCA
>ENA-OUNH01000420-OUNH01000420.1-human-gut-metagenome-genome-assembly--contig:-NODE-420-length-13136-cov-4.731417_pt1 | contig 13136 bp, 8 predicted proteins | sample MGYA00242806_ERZ504814 | MGnify/ENA primary metagenome ERZ504814 (study PRJEB26092, sample SAMD00036389) | human gut metagenome | host: Homo sapiens | study: EMG produced TPA metagenomics assembly of...
CATGCCGTCAAAAAGTTGGTTCGAGTTATTTACCATCTCGAGAAAACCAACCAGCAATACATCAAAGTTGCTTAAGTTTTTCTAATTCAATACTCCTTTTTTTGAGCACCAGCAACGATGCTCTTTTGTCATGCAGTTTTCAAGGTTCAAAGAACTCTAACTGAGTTCAAGATATATCTAAAATACATTTCTGTACTTTATTCAAAAAGTTCATTTTTAGACTTGACTTTTAATAGTTAGTCTTTCGTATTTTCCTGACTTTCCTTCTGCTTTCTTATCTTACGGTTCATGATCCCGCCTAATCTTCCTGTTTCACTGGCTGATAATGACTTCCATCCACTCTTCTTTAGTTGATCAAGCAGACCAAGTTCTGCAGCAGTTTCATATTTTAACCGTTCCATCTCATTCATTTCTTCGAATGTCTTTTCTATAAAATCCTTTTCCTTTGGCATGATCTTCTTCCTTTCTGATTTGTCATTTTCTATTCTTAGAATATGACAAATCAGAAATTTCATACATGCACGGGAATTGTTTTTTGCAGGGTTACAGAATAAATGTAAATTTCTTTTACACACTTTCCTGTGATCTTTTCCAATGCTTGTTGGTAAGATTCCATCTGTGCACGATAACGTCTGATCAAAATATCCTCTTCCCCTTCTCTGACCCGGTCTGTTTTATAATCTACCAAAATAATTTTATCTTCTTCCTCAAAATATACATCAATAATTCCCTGAACAACAACAAAATCATCCGTTTTTGCATCTTTGTTCATGTCAGAAAATGGAATTCCCGTCACAAACTGCCGTTCTTTATAAAGCAGTTTCTTCTGTGCTGCCTCTTTCATCCTCTTCCCAAGTTCTGATCTCGTCAGAGCGAGGATTTCTTTTCGATAGATTACTTTTTCATATTCTTTTTTAATTTTCCAAGAGAGATCCATCTTTCGATATCTTCGTTTAAACTTTTCATTGTATAGTCTTTGGAAAAATCTAGTAATTCAAAAACTTTGTGAATGATCGTACCTTTGGATGCTGCTGAAATCTTTTCAGTTTTCTTGACAAATGATGGTATCCTTTTTCTTTCTCCATAAAAACAGATGAATACATCACTTCCTCAGTATCTGCTGCCTGACTCATACGTTTGATCTCTGATACAGAATATTTTAAACGACCTTTTGTCTCTGCCTCATTGCGGTAATGATATGCAAAACTCTCTTTCAGTGCTTTTACATTTTCGTTTGGAATCTGATCATTTAGACGTTCATAGAAGATCTGGCGGTTCATCTCATGAAGAAGTTCATTTCCTTCCTGCTGCCACAAAAGATCTTCCAGAGTATAGATTTTCAATCGATAATCCTGTTTTGGAATCATCGGAAGTGCCTTTTTGATCCAGTCAAATAACTCCTTCCGCTCAAACGATCAATTGCTGTGACCTCTCCTTTTGCATTCCAGTCAATATCATCTTTCTTGATCCCAGTCAAGATCAGTTTTTCTTTTGCTCTTGTCATTGCAACATAAAGAACTCTTAATTCTTCTCCTAAAGACTCTCTTGTCATCTGATTTTTGATCAGATTCTTTAAGATCGTCTTCTTTCTTGTACGATAAATGGGATCAACATGATCTGCTCCGATAAAATAATCTCCGTGGAAGATCATACTTCCATTCCCATCCCTTAAATTAAATTTCTGATGGATCTTTGATACAAAAACAATCGGATATTCCAATCCCTTACTTTTATGGATACTGGAAATACGGACCAGATCCTGATCTTCACTCATCGTATTTGCCTCTCCATAATCCATATCATATTCCCTGCACTGTTCGATAAACCGCACAAAATGAAACAATCCCTTGATCTGGCTGCTTTCAAAAGCTTTTGCCTGTTCAATGAGCATCAGGATATTCCCTTGACGTTTCTTTCCTTGTGGCATGGCTCCTGCATAATGATAATATCCACTTTTCTCCAGAGCCAGCCAGATCAACTGTGTTAATGGCAGATATGTCTTGGCATCCCGTAACAGATCAAGCAATTCCAGTGCTTTCTTTGATTTTTCCATCTTATCTTTCGTCTCACAAAGACATTCATAGAGAGAATCTTTTTCTCCATCTACCTTTAATCGTCCTAGTTCTTCCTCCGACATCCCGACCATTGGAGACCTTAAGACAGCTGCAAGATCAATATCCATATATATATTATCAACTACAGACAATAAACTTAATAACGTGCGGATCTCCACCGTATCAAAATACCCTTTCTGATTATTTGCAAATGCTGGGATTCCCACATTCATCAATTCTTTCTGGATCACTTCCGCATTTGTCTTCATAGAACGAAGCAAAATAACGATATCACTGTATTTGGCTTTTCTTAAAATCATATTGCCTTCTTCATCTTTTCCAGTGACCATCATTGGATCTTCTCCATCGATCATCTCATGAATCCTTGTTGCGATCATTCTAGCTTCCAAAACAACTGCATCTTCTTCCGAGTCTTTGACTTCATTAGATTCTAACAGTAACAGTTCTGTCTGTGCATCACATCCCTGTTCAAATTCCATCGTTGGAACAAGAGCAACATTTTGAGTATATTCGATATTTCCAAGATCTTCATGCATGATCTGGTAAAACACGTCATTGACAAATGTAAGGACCTCACTGCGGCTTCGGAAATTATTACGGAGCTCAATGAGCTGATATTCTTCCCCCTTTTGCTGATATCCATGATATTTTTCAAGAAACAGCTCTGGCCTTGCCAGTCGGAAACTATAAATACTCTGCTTAACATCCCCTACCATAAACATATTATGACCGCCTTCGGATTCTTTGGATACACTCCTTAAAATCGCATCCTGAATATAGTTACTGTCTTGATATTCATCGATATAGATTTCTTCGTATCCATCGGACTTTTCTCTTGCGATCTTACTTGGCACTGGATTGCCTTCCTCATCATAATGATCGATCAAAAGTTCCAGCGCAAAATGTTCCATATCATCGAAATCCATGATATTTTCATTCTTCTTTTTCTCATCATAACGGATCATAAATTCTCTCGTCAGATCGATCAATCCTTTTAATGGACTTTTAATCCTTCTTAATTCATGAAAAATTTCTGACTCATTTTCATAAAAATATGCTGCTTTCAGATCATCAAGCAGATTGTACGCCTGATTTCTTTCATACTTACACTGATCCTGAAGCATTTCATCAATCTCATCTGTTTTTTCTTACGTCCAGAAAGTCGTGGTTTCTCCATCTTTACAAAGCTTTCACATAATTTAGAAAATGTCTGTGCTTCTTTGATCTTTATGATGATCTCTAAATCTTTTCGCAGTGTTTTTTCATAAAAATATGGTCCACCAGGAGAAAGTGCCAGTTCTAATGCTTCCTGAATCGTATCATATGCACCATCTATCGAAAATCTTGCATCTCTTAAGATGATCTTCATAAATGGTGCCTGATCAAACTGTTCTTTTGTCTCTACTGAAATATTTTCTTCTGCCTGATCAAGCCATTTTTCTGGTTCCCTGTGGCTTCTTGCATTTTCATATAACTTTAAAATATATTCACTGATGATATTATCATTTTTTCCTGGAGAATAAGATTCGATCAGATTGATAAAATCTTCTTCTTTTTTCTCATAAGCTTCTTCCAACAGATCATCCAATATTTCTTTTCTTATTGCAGATAATCTTCCTTCATCCCCCGGTACTGTATTTGGATCAATACCAAGCACATAAAAATAATCACGAATCAGATTCATACAAAAACTATGGATCGTTGTGATCTGTGCCTTGTGGATCAATGACAGCTGCTTAACAAAATGCTGATTTCCTGGAAATTCCCGCACCTTTTCATCAAGTGCCGCCATAATCCTTTCTTTCATCTCCCCTGCTGCTGCTTTCGTAAATGTCACGACAAGCAGATGATCCACATCGATCGGATGTTTTTCGTCCGTGATCTTTTGTATAATACGTTCTACCAGTACCGCCGTCTTTCCAGAACCTGCCGCAGCAGATACTAAGATGTCAGCATCTCTTTGATCAATGACTTTCTGCTGTTGTTTGGTCCAAGGCATGTTTTCCCTCCTCTAGTGATACTTTCTTAATCTTCTCTACCTGATCAACACCATCTTCATAGGCGCAGATATTCTTAAACTCACAATACTCACAAGGTTTTCTTCCTTCATATTCATATGGCTTTATAGAAATATCTCCATGCATCAATGAATTTCCAAGCTCTGTCATTTTCTTTTCCACAATTCTTCCCAGATTGAACAACTGTGTTGTATTTAAAACAGAAGATCTCTTGTCATATCCATTCTTCGTTGCACGGACCGGCAGTGTCAGATATCCTTCTGATCCCGTATGTTCCATATGATCGATCAACTGAAAATCTTCATTGACGACGCCACTCATCTTAAGATCTTTTAAAATCTTATCTTCCGCCTCATTCTCGTGTTCTACATTGACGATCGGATCATCCATATGAAAATAAAACATTCCTGCCGGATATACCCGCTTTCCTGTTTTCTTTTCGTATAATTCCATCATTGCGTTCATATAAATGATCAGCTGCATCTGCAATCCATGAAAAATCTTGGCAAAATCAAACTTCTGTTTACCTGATTTGTAATCGATGATCTTTAAATATTTATTTTCATCATCTTCTATACTGTCCATACGGTCAACCACTCCAGAAAAGAACATTTTCTCTCCATCTTCTAAAGCAAACGTCATGGAATCTAAATGATTTTCCTCTCCAAAGGCAATCTCATATTCTTCTGGTGTAAAATCACCCCTCTTGATATGTTGTTCCATCGCCCATACCGCTCGTTTAGAGATTCGTTTCATCCGCTCCAGGACATATTCATTTCTGTGGCTGCTCTCAAACAATTCTTTTTGGATATCCGTAACTGCCTGCTCGACCATCAGTTCTACAAATTCATCTCTTGATGCATCATCCGCAAACTTCCAATCACTGCGCTTTCCAACTAATTCCATCGTCTTATGAAAAACTTTTCCCATATCGGTCGGCAGAATTTCATGCACCAGACGTTTTCGAAGTCTTAACCCATACTGCATAAAATGAGAAAATGCACAACCGGCAAACTTCTCCATTCTCGTTACACTTCCTGAAATCGTATCTCCATACAGATCATGAATCAGTTCCTTGCTCAATGGCAATGCCTGATTGGTGTAAAATCTTGCATCTACATAATCACCCACAGGTTCCAACTCTTTTAAAGCATGATATAACGTCTGCATCCATTTCATTTTCTCCGGATCATCGTCTCTTTCATCAAATTCCATCTCCTGCAGACAAAGAATCATCTGATCTAACGCTTCTTCCCTTGTATAGCCCGTCTGCACCTCTTCTTCCTGCATCGTAACCTTTAATTTTGGAAAAATGCGTTGAATCCTTTCAATAAAATAGGACGGACGGTTATTATTTCCTGCTGCATCCATCATGCGATAGGATAAATACAGACGATCGGTTGGTTTTGACACCGTAAGATACAAATAAAACTGTTCCATATAAGCAGACTGTTTAATGCCAGGCGCCAGATTTATTCCATAAGTTTCAAGCACTTCTCTTTGATGGTCATTGACAACCCCTCCACCGTCATTGGCTGCAGGAATCACACCTTCATTGATACCTAGGAAAAATAAGATTTTTACTTCTTCGGTTCTCGTTCGTTTCATATCACCGATCATGACCTGATCAAGACTTGGCGGGATCACACCAATCTGCATCTCTTCCAGTCCACTTTCCAAAACACTTAAAAAGTCATCATAAGAAAGCTTTTCTTCTCCCAAAATCTCTGCCATCTGTTCTAACAGGTCAATGACCTGTTCATAAACCTTTGCATAGGTTGCTGCCGCAATGAGATCTCCTGACGCCTCAAACATCTCCTGTTTCTTTACCATCTTTCCTTCAACATCCAATGTTTCCAGAAATTCATATAGATAGATAAGCTTTCTCTTGACCGTACTGCCTCTTCGCTTTAATCCAGTTTTTAATGTTCCAACTTCCTCAATAAACGAATCCTTAAGGTTTCCGCTCTTCCAACATCTTCATCGGAAAATAACTTCGATGCAAATGGACGGTTCCATCTGGCAAATCCACGAATTCCACAAGCCAGCACATAATTTTCCAGAAAATCTGCTTCTTCCATTGTAAAATTCGAGAAACCTGATTTTAAATAACGAAATACCATATCATATGAAAAATCTTTCTGGATCATCTTCAGAACAGAAAGGAGTGTTTCTATACATGGATTATTTAACAGTTTTCGATTCACATCTACGAAATATGGAATATGCAGATCATCAAAACTTTTTTCCAATTCATTTTGATAGCTGTCAAGATCCGCTGTTAATACAACAATATCTTTATATCGATATCCTTCTTCCCTCACAAATCGTTCAATCTCATTTGCCACTGTTCTACTTTCCTGCCTTGGATTCATAAAACAACGGATTTTAATATCTTCTGGTTCATCCTTGTATATCTCATATGGATAACGCTCGATATTCTGCTCCAGATGGCGTAATTCCTTAGAATCTCTCTCATCCGGCCAACAGATGATATCTGACATCACCGGGGTTCCTGCATCCTGCGCAAGTTTGATCAGTTCATATTTTTCTTTCTTTGACATGGCAAATAATTCATATTCACGGTACTGACTTCTCACGTAACGCCCATCTAAAGTCAGTCCAACATATACATTTTTCCCAATCTTTAATAGCTTTTCCAGTACTTTTCTCTGGATCGGCGTAAATCCTGTAAATCCATCCAGGTAGAATGTTGCATTCTTTAATTTCTCTGATCGTTCCACTTTCTGTGCCAGAACATCTAACAATTGTTCAGAGATCAAGTACCGTTCCTTGATATAATCTTCAAAATTCTCCATCACAAGAAGAATATCTTCCATCTTTGAGCGTAATCCTTCTTCTTTCATCCCATCTGTAATCTTCTTTAAATCTTCCATGGACACGTCATACTGATAGACCTCTGCAAAAAAAGATTTTAATTCATCAATAAATCCCTGTTTTTTCATGCTGGACGCAAATACTTTTAATTCTTCTTTATGCTGCTCCATAATCTTTCGGATCACCATAGATTTTCCTTCATCTTCCAAAAGGTCTTTCGGAATATATGATAATTCTTCGAATACACGATAAGTTAATCTGAAAAATCCCACCACATCAATGTTAAACGTTCCATGACGTGGATGTCTTGTAACCAGTTGTTTTTGTGCATTTAGCGTTGACTGGTCCGGCACAATAAAAAAGAACTCCTCATCTTCGTGTTCCATGGAGTCTTTGATCATCTGATCATAAATAAAATCTGTTTTTCCGGATCTCGCAGACCCTAGTATAAACTGTAATGCCATATCATTTCCTCCATTTTCTATCATTATATCTTATCCTTTATTTTCCGTAAAGATGTTCTAAATATCTCATTCCATTCATAAACTATAGATAGAATCTTTTAGGAGGATAACTATGTCATCAAAAACGAAAATTGTCGTATTGAAAGCACGGGAACTTATTTACACCGGAATCTTTATCTTACTTGGAATACTTTTGATCTTACTTTTGATCTTTATGTTTGTTCCTTCCCATAAATCAAAGAAAACAAAAGAAACTTCCGGTTACACACAAGGTGTCTATTCTTCTCCATTAAAACTTGGAGAAAACGAATTAGAACTTTCGGTCACGGTAAAGGACGGCAAAGCAAAATCGATTTCTTTAAAACATTTAAATAAATCGATCAAAACAATGTATCCTCTGATCGAACCTTCTCTAAATGAGATCAATAAACAACTTCCCAAAGTTCAAAATATTGATGATATCAAATTTGACGGGCAAAGCCAGTATACGTATACATTATTAAAACAAGCGATCAAAAATGCATTAAAGAAGGCACAGGATTAACACCCCTGTGCCTTCTTTTTATTTCTTATATTCTTCTAATTTCTCTGTTTTTGTATTTCGTTTGTAGATCTTTCCTGTATCTTTATCTACATAGAAATCTCCGTATTTTTTCCCAGAATCATCGGATGTATCATAGATTTCAAAATGATATCCACTGGCTCCATCCCTGTATTCCTGTTCGTCTTTTGTCTCATTTCGAACTTCATACTTACCATCTTTATCGTCATTTTGCAGACGGTTTAATAAATAATCATGTGCATCGTCATAGTTGTCAAAACCATTTGCGATATCATCTACCGCATCTCCAACTCCATCTGCCACATCATCAACGGCATCCTCAGCATCGTCTACCAGATTATCTTCCGTTGTAGCTGATGCATTATTATTTTCTGTTGTTCCTTTTGTCGTAGAATCCTTTCTGCCGTTGCCACATCCAGTAAATACAACGGATACTGCAAGGATCAGTGTAAACAAAAGACTCGTAAGTTTTAACGTCTTTTTCATCTTGTATCTCCTTTTCTCTTTAACATCTTGATACTTATATTCTGTCCAGAAGAAAAGAAATATTTATTTGATATGAAAATTCTTATTTTGTTTATATTTTGGCTGATCTTATTTCTTGTAAGCTTCAGTGCGATCTTATCTCCGATCCATTGTCCAACCTGAACGATGATGACAAGTGCAACAACTGTTACTAATAATACTCCTGTCTGATAACGGTTATATCCATACATGATCGCAAGATTACCAATTCCACCGCCTCCAACAGCTCCAGCCATTGCTGAATATCCAATCACACTAACAAAAGTTACAGTTAAAGCACGAACCAGTGCTGGTGTTGCTTCTACAAATAAAACCTTACGAATAATAAGAGGCATACTTGCTCCTGTTGCAACCGCTGCTTCAATCACACCCTTATCAACCTCACTAAATGCACCTTCCACAAGTCTTGCATAGAATGCGATTGCTGCGATTGCCAAAGATACAGATGCTGCGATTGGTCCGATACTTGTTCCTACAACCAGTCTTGCCAACGGCTGTAATACAATGATCAAAATGATAAATGGCAAAGACCTGATCACATTGATGATCGTTCCTGTAATGCCATTAACTACCCTGTTTTTATAAAAAATCGGATTCGATGCCAGATGTAATACTAGTCCTAAGATCGTTCCAAGGATTGCTGCTGCGATCATGGAGATCAATACCATCTCAAAGGTCTCAAAAGATGCCTGGGCAAATTCTGACTGGATGATCTCTAATGTTTCATTCATATTATCTTCCTCCTAACCTCTCTAATTTATATACATTCTTACTAATGTATTCTAATGCTTTCTTACGTTCTGCATCTTCTCCTCTAAGGATTACGATCAACATACCAAATGGTTTATTCCTGATGTAATCGACTTTCCCATTGATGATATCCATTGTAATATCATAGTTCTTAGAAGCAACACTGATCACAGGATCATAAGAATCATCTCCTGTATAACTTAAACGAAGGATCTCTTCATTTGTTTTTGCTTTTAATCCCTCTGGAACCTCTACATTTAATACGCGTTGTACCAGACTCTTTGCAATATCTGACTTAGGATTTGCAAAGGCAGAATAGATATCTGTAACTTCTTTCAGCTTTCCATCTTCCATAAATGCAATACGATCAAATAATTTCTTTGCTACATCCATCTCATGTGTGATAAATACGATCGTGATATGTGTTTTTTCATTGATCTCTCGTAATAATTCCACGATTTCTTCTGTATTCTCAATATCCAATGCGGAGGTTGCTTCATCGCATAACAAGATATCTGGATTGTTCGCCAATGCTCTTGCAATCGCAACTCTTTGTTTCTGTCCTCCACTTAAGTTTGCTGGATATGCATCTGCTTTTTCTGGAAGATGTACGATCTCTAAGAGTTCTTTCACTCTGTCTTTGATCTTATCCTTTGGATAGTTATTGGCATACAATGAAAATGCAACATTTTCAGCGATCGTTGATCCACTGATCAGATTAAAATGCTGGAAGATCATTCCAATATTCAATCTTGTTTTTCTTAATTGCTTTCGGTTAAACTTCGTAATATCTGATCCTTCAATGATCACTTCTCCATTCGTTGGTCTCTGTAACAAATTGATCACACGTACCAGAGTACTCTTTCCAGCACCACTTGGTCCTACGATTCCAAAAATCTCTCCTTTGTTGATCTTTAAGCTTACATTATCAACTGCTTTGAATTCATGACTGCCATTTTGGAAGGTAACATCTATATTTTTAATTCAATCATGACTTTATCCTTTCTTATTTTTCATTGTCCTTTGATCACTTCATCGGACTTTCTTCTTATCCTGTAAAATCAGATAAGCTATCGCCTATCAGTTTTCCTGACAGACAATAGCTTCATCATAACAATTTCAGTTGATTTTTTCAATAATTTCTTGTTACTTCCATAAATTATTTATGGTTTATAGCAATCTTCTGCTCTTAGAACAGAGGTACAACAGCTCCATCATATTTGTCATTGATATATTTTTTCACTGTATCACTCTTTAGAGCTTTGATCAGTGCTTTTGTTGCATCTGTTTTTTCATTTTCCCTTTTTCACTGCTACAACATTTCCATATGTTTTAGCTCCGATAGAATCAGCATCTTCTGTTGCTAATGCATCTTTGTTGACTTTTAATCCTGCTTCTAAAGCATAGTTTCCATTCACAACTGCGATATCAACATCTTTTAATGATCTTGGAATCTGAGCCGCTTCGATTTCTTTGATTGCTAAATCTTTTTTATTCTCTACGATATCTTTCTTTGTTGCTGTTAATCCTGCTCCGTCTTTTAATTTGATAAGTCCCTGATCCTGTAACAATAATAACGCTCTTGCTTCATTTGTTGTATCGTTAGGAACTGCAACTGTTGCACCGTTCTTTAATGCTTTTAATGTCTTTGTCTTTCCTGGGAAAATTCCAAATGGTTCATAATGGATTGTTCCAGCGGATACTAAATGTGTCTTCTTTTGTTTGTTGAAGTCATCTAAATATGGTTTGTGCTGGAAATAGTTTGCATCTAAATCTCCAGATTCGAGTGCTGTATTTGGCTGTACGTAATCAGAGTATTCTTTAATTTCTAATTCGTATCCTTCTTTCTTTAATTCTTTCTTCGCTACTTTTAAGATATCAGCATGTGGAGATGGACTTGCTCCAATAACGATCTTCTTTGTTTCTTTTTTATCACCGCTATCTTTCTTTGCTCCGCATCCTGCGAATGCTCCGACTAAAACTGCTCCTGTCAGTGCTAATGCTAATGCTTTTTTCAATGTTCCTTTTCTCATACTTTTCACCTCGTACTCTTTCTATTATTTTGTTATTTATATTGTATTGTTTCAACTGATTGTGTTTAGTATAACAGTATATTAGAATTTTGTAAAATATGTATTTCTTTTAGTTTGATATAGTTTTTGGCTATAACAGATTGTTTATATATGAATGATGCAGCTTTCTTTTAAAACTGATATCTCACCCAATATGGTGTAAGATTTTTTGTATATATCTGGTTACTAAATGAGGTCATTTCATTTGGTATCCAAAGGGCTTCGTACATTTTACTGCTTGCTCCTGTATATAAGTTCAGATTTGTTGGTATCATTGCTTCATAACCTTCTGATAAATAGAAACTTTCTATATTCTTTATATTTTTCGAGCATGTTCTATCATATAGTGTATAAGAATTGATGATATCCAGACCATTTAATGGATAAGCTGCAAACCCATTCACGGCCTGCACATCATAGACAAACAGTACTAAGGTTGTTCCTGTATGTTCATATTCTCCTTGTTTGATTTCTTCTAATGATTGATTCATCTGTAATAATCGGTTTTCTGCTTCTTGTCCCTTTAAAGTTTCTGTCAGTTTGAAGTAAACAGTTCCTCCTGTTGTATCTAATGTGATTCCTATTCTTGGATCAGCCGGATTGACTCTTGTCCCTATCGGATTCGGCTCTGTATTAGTCTTTGTCGGTTTCTTTGTTGTTTTCTGCCATACTTTTACTTTACATTTGTATTTCTTCTTTCCGATCTTGGCTGTGATCACTGCTGTTCCTGGCTTTTGGGCTGTAACTTTTCCTTTTCTTGTTACAGTTGCGATCGTTTTCTTGTTGCTTGACCACTTTACTTTTTTCTTTGTTCCTTTTACTTTCAAGGTGTAAGTTTTCCCTCTTTGTAAAGAAATCTTTGTTTTGTTCAATTTGATCTTTGCCTTTGCCTGAGTGTTCATTGTTGGAGTAAATGTCAATATCAGCATTGCAATGAACAGCCTTGTGAGTAATTTTTTCATACGTGTTTCCTCCCTTCAATTGATCCTATGTGATATGTTTAGTATATTCGTTTCTTTTTGTATATTCAATATGTTTTTACTTTTTGGTAAATTTTGTTTTTATTTGCATTGGTATCTTTTTTTGTAAAAAAAAGACAGAGTTCTAAATTCTCTAAAACTCTGTCTCTTCTTATCTAATAGTGAGCGTGCGGGGATTCGAACCCCGGACAACTTGATTAAAAGTCAAGTGCTCTACCACCTGAGCTACACACCCATATATTATTATCTTTTAGCTAAAATGAGCAAAATAACAGGGTGGGTAATGGGATTCGAACCCACGGCCTCCAGAGCCACAATCTGGCGCGCTAACCAGCTGCGCTATACCCACCGTAATGTATTGCTTCTATCTATCAAAATATGTTTAAACATAGAAAAACGAGCCTGAAGGGATTCGAACCCCCGACCCACGGCTTAGAAGGCCGTTGCTCTATCCAACTGAGCTACAGACTCAAACTTTATAGAATTTCTATAAAATTAAAAAGCGGGTGATGGGAATCGAACCCACGTGATCAGCTTGGAAGGCTGGAGTTCTACCATTGAACTACACCCGCTTACAATCGGGGTGACAGGATTCGAACCTGCGACCTCTTGATCCCAAATCAAGCGCTCTAGCCAAGCTGAGCCACACCCCGTAAGTGTTATGTGTTTTTGTCGCTCACAACAAGATATATTCTACTATGTTCTGTTATGATTGTCAAGAACTTTTTTCATTTTATTTATTTTTCTTTGTTAGACAAAAAATACTGCGGATGACAGGAGTTGAACCTGCACGTCGTAGACACTAGAACCTAAATCTAGCGCGTCTGCCAATTCCGCCACATCCGCATATTG
>ENA-OUNH01000422-OUNH01000422.1-human-gut-metagenome-genome-assembly--contig:-NODE-422-length-13009-cov-2.621487_pt1 | contig 13009 bp, 18 predicted proteins | sample MGYA00242806_ERZ504814 | MGnify/ENA primary metagenome ERZ504814 (study PRJEB26092, sample SAMD00036389) | human gut metagenome | host: Homo sapiens | study: EMG produced TPA metagenomics assembly of...
CAGCAGCACACTCCGCGTGCTGAATATAAAAACACTGTGATGCACATAACCTCCGCGCACTCCTGTTTGTGCATGCAAATGTTTTGTCGAATAATAACACGACCCTTTCAAAAGCAGTTATGGCTTTGGATGCCATAACTGCTTTTGAAATATGAACACAAATCGTTCCACGATTTGTGTTCATGAGCATGCAGCAGAGCGGAATGCGAATGTCTGCCTTACTGTCTTACATGTAAGTAAAGGGAAGTGGGAAAGGAAAATTATGAACAAAAGAAAATAAAACTGGTCATCCGGATCCTGAAACGGATCCTTCTGCTTGCAGTGGTTATGTTTCTGCTGTCTGTGGTGGTGTTCTGGCTGGCGAGACTGGCACCGGGAGATCCCCTGCAGTCCTTTTACGGAGATTCCCTGGAAATGATGACCAGCGAGGAAGTGGCTGCGGCCAGAACGAGACTAGGACTGGATCAGGGGATCGGGGTACAGTATGTAAGGTGGTTTACCAATGTAGTCCATGGTGATTTCGGATTGTCGCTGAAATACAGGCAGCCGGTTATGAATGTGATCAAACCGCTGATAGGAAATACTCTGGTGCTGGGAGGAATTGCTTATATTGTGATCTTTATACTGGCAGTTCTGATCGCCATATTCTGTACGCTCCATGAGGATCAGTGGATCGACCGGCTGATCTGCAAGATCGGAACAGCAGCCTATTATGTGCCGGCTTTCTGGCTTGGTGTGGTACTGATCCTGATCTTCAGTGTAAATCTTGGATGGTTCCCAAGCAGCGGTGCCTATGATGTAGGAATGGCAGATAGTATCGGCAATCGTATGAAGCATATGATCCTTCCGCTGGTAGTAATGATCTTCAGCCATCTTTGGTATTACGCATATATGATACGTAACAAATTTCTGGATGAGGTGCGGAAGGATTATGTACTTCTTGCCAGATCCAAGGGACTTTCCAAAAGAAAGATCCTGTGGAAGCATTGTCTTCGAAATGTAATGCCGACGATCGTGAGTATCATGGCAGTTTCGGTACCCCATGTAACGGGTGGGACTGTAACTGTGGAAGCTGTTTTCAATTATGCGGGAATTGGAAATCTTGCAGTGGAATCTGCTAAATATCATGATTATAACCTGCTGATGATCGATGTGCTGATCACGGGATTCATCGTATTTTTAAGCAGCTTTGTTGCACAGACTGTCAATGAAGAGATCGATCCAAGAATGAAGGATTCGGAGGTGAGGGTATGGTAGCTGACCGGAAGCTTTCAGAAGCTGAGCTTTTTCAGGTAGTTGGTGCCGGGTGGAAGCAGCAAGGATCTGAAAAACGAAAAAACATTTCGGGAAAAGCTGAAGGGGAAACCGGTATTTTCCATGTTCCTGCTTTTTCTGATCGTTTTGGGCTGTGTATTTGCAAATGTTGTTGCAAATCATGATCCCTCAGGTTTTTATCTCCAGAATCTGAATACACCGCCGGGAAAGGAATTTATCTTTGGAACGGATTCGCTTGGAAGAGATATTTATTCACTGATCTGGTATGGTGGACGGGTTTCTCTGGTGATCGGGCTTCTGGGAGCTGCGATCATTACTGTGATCGGTGTTACCTACGGATGCATCAGCGGAACAGCAGGTCCAAAGGTGGATTCAGTTCTGATGCGGTTTACGGAAATGTGCGGAAGTATTCCGACCCTTCTGCTGATCCTGATCCTGTCTGCGGTCCTTCAGGCCAATGATGTGATCAGCATATCTGTGATCATTGGTATTACCGGGTGGTTTGCACTGGCACGTATTGTAAGAAGTGAAGTGCGGCAGATAAGAAACAGTGATTATGTGATGTATGCAAGACTCTGCGGAGGAAGTTTTGGATATGTGATGTATCACCATCTGATCCCGAATTTTGTTTCGGCGATCATGTTTGTGGTGATCTCTTCGATAAGCAGTTGTATTACCATGGAATCTACATTAAGTTTTCTTGGCCTCGGGCTTCCGGCAAATGTAGTCTCCTGGGGAAGTATGCTCTCACTGGCAAATAAAGCACTGATCATGAATACCTGGTGGGTGATCGTGATCCCGGGAGTTTTTCTGGTCATTACTTTAATGTGCATTACCAGTATGGGAAGCTTTGTGAGAAGTGAGGTAAATAATCATTACAGCAACCTCTGATGCAGTCAGAAAAAATATTTGGACGCAAACCGTGATAAAACATTCCAAGGTGTAGATAACCGGTTTGAAAATAAGGAAAGATGAGGAAAACAGAATGAAAAAGAGAACAGGAATCAACTATGGAAGAAAATATGCGGCGATAACACTGGCAGCAGTGACCGCAGCATGTACAGGAGCATCGGCAGGTAGTGCGGTAAACGTAGCTGCGGCAGAAGAAAACAAAACTCTGGTATATGCAGGTGAGTCAGAAAGTACGATCAATCCCCTTCTGAATAACCATGATGAACTTCCGGATCTTATTTTTTCAGGACTGATGAATATGATGCCAATGGAAAGCCGGTAGAGGATCTTGCAGAGAGTTATACCTTTGACAAGGATACCAATACCTATACTTTTAAACTTCGAGATGGTGTTAAGTGGCATGATGGAGAAGATTTCAATGCAGAGGATGTTGTATACACCTATAAGGAGCTTACAGAGGATGAAACCCTGGGAGCCAGCATCACCAGCAACTATCAGGACATTACAAGTATTGAGGCACCGGATGATCAGACTGTGATCTTTACACTAGATCAGTATGATGCTGCCATGCTGGATTACTTTACCATGGGAATCCTTCCTGAGCATCTTCTGGAAGGAGAGGACGTGAATACCACATCCTTTAACCAGAATCCGGTGGGAACAGGCCGTTATAAATTTGAAGACTGGGATGCTACCGGTGGAATGATCACACTGAAACGAAATGAAGATTATTACGGAAAGGTTCCGAATATTGAAACCGTTGTATACCGTACAGTATCGGATGAGACTACAAAGGCAACCATGCTCCAGTCCGGTGAGGCGGATCTTGCATGGCTGAATTCCAACTACGCTTCTCAGTTCAAGGATAAGGACGGATATAATTACTGGGAGTTCACCACAGCAGATTACCGTGGAGCTGCCATGGATATGAGCACGGATTTCTGGAAAGAAAACGGAGATTCCATTGGCGTTCTGAATTATGCGCTGGATAAGGATTCCATTATTGCAGGTGTTCTTGCAGGACAGGGAGAGCCGGCATACAGCCCGATCCAGAGAAACCCTCTCGGAACAGATAAGGAAGCCAATATCTACTCCTATGATCTGGATACCTTTGCAAAGAAGATGGAAGAGCTGGGATGGAAAAAGGTGATGATGGGATCTATGAGAGAAACGGACAGAAATTCCACTTTACCATCCAGGTACGTGATTACGAAGAAGAGCGTGTGGATATTGCCAATGTCATGTCTGATATGCTGAAGCAGGCTGGTGTGGAAATGGAAGTAAAGCTTGTTACCAAATTTGACTGGGATGCAGGATACAATGGATTTCTTGCCGGCTATTCAACACAGTTTGATCCGGATATGGCATATGTAAACTTTGTAACCGACGCAAGTGGAAACAACATGCATTATTCCAATGCAGATGTGGATAAATATCTTGAGGAAGGCCGTCACGGTGAGACTGAGGAAGCCAGAAAAAAGCATATAGTGAATTCGAAAAGGCATATGCCAAGGCACCTGGAATCCTTCTGGTTGCTTATCTTCAGGGAGATTATGTAGGCGTTTCCGGACTTGACGGACTGGATACCACACGTGTTCTGGGACATCATTCCGTAGGTGTTATGTGGAATATTGAAGACTGGACCATTACAAAATAAGGAAAAGATCATGCAGGAAACCGTTTTGGAATTAAAACTATTCGGTAAGCTTTGACACACCGGACGGCGAGGTACAGGCCGTCCGGAATGTGGATCTTTCTGTGAAAAAAGGAGAGATTCTTTGTATCGTAGGTGAGTCCGGATGTGGAAAAACCGTTATGTGCCGTAGCGTGATGAAGCTTTTGCCACCGAATGCACATGTAAAAAGCGGAGAGATCAGTCTCTGCGGAGAGAATATCACAGCCTATAAAGAAAAAAATGGAAAAGCTGTGCGGAAGCAAGGTAAGCATGGTGTTCCAGGATCCTATGCTGACGCTGAATCCGACGATCCCTGTTGGCAAACAGATCACAGAGGCTATTATCAAAGATCAGAAAGTATCCAGGGATGAGGCGAAAAAAAGAGCTGTGGAAATGCTGAAGCTGGTAGGAATTCCGGATGCAGAACAGCGCTATGGCCTGCAGCCTCATTTTTTTTCCGGAGGAATGCGTCAGCGTTGTGTGCTGGCTATTGCACTGGCCTGTGATCCGGAAATATTATTTGCCGATGAGGCGACTACAGCATTGGATGCAACCGTGGAAGCAAGGATTCTGGATCTGCTTCTTGAGCTGAGAGAAAAAACAGGGATCAGTATTGTGTTCATATCTCATGATCTGGGAGCTGTTGCAAGGATCGCAGACAGAGTTGCAGTTATGTATGCAGGAAAGATCATTGAGATCGGGACAGCGGAAGATGTTTATTATGATCCCCGGCATCCTTATACCTGGGGACTTCTGTCTTCTCTGCCTGTATTTGCAGGTGAAAAAGGGGAGCTGAATCCGATCCCCGGAATGCCGCCCTCTCTTTTGGATCCTCCGCCGGGAGATGCGTTTGCCGTTCGGAATCCCCAGGCACTGGCAATCGATTATGAACAGACTCCTCCGATGTTTAAGGTCAGTGATACGCATTATGCAGCCACATGGCTTCTGGATGAAAGAGCTCCGAAAATAGAAAAGCCCTCCATTTTGAAGGACAGATTACAGGAAAACAGCGGCCGTAAACAGAAACCGGATAAAAAGGAAGCGTTATTTTACAGAAAACAGAACAGAAACAGGCGCCTGTACTGATCGAAGCCAGAAATCTGAAGCAGCATTTCCGTATCCGTTCCGATTATACGATCCATGCAGTGGATGATGTTTCCTTCAGTATCCGGGAAGGTGAGATCATGGCACTGGTGGGAGAGACCGGCTGCGGAAAATCCACGACAGCCAGAACGCTTGCAGGAATCTACCGGCCTACAGGCGGGGAGATCTTTTATCAGGGAGCAAGAGTGCCGGATAAAAAAGGATCCTTTCAGAATGCGGAAGAAAATGCAGACGGAGATCCAGATGATCTTTCAGGATTCGGGCGCTGCACTGAATCCCCGAATGAGCATACGGCAGATCATGCTGGAGCCTGTAAAGATCAGCCGCAGGATCCGTGACAGAGAAATGTTGGAGAACAGGCTTCGGGAAATCCTGAAGGAGACAGGACTGGATGAAAGCATTCTGTCGAAAAAGCCGGGAGAGCTTTCCGGCGGACAGAGACAGAGAGTTGCCATAGGAAGAAGCCTTCTCATGGAACCACGTCTTATCATTGCAGATGAACCCATCGCATCGTTGGACATTTCTATCCAGGCACAGATCGTCATGCTTTTTAAAAAGCTTCAGCAGGAAAAAGATTTTCTTTCTTTTATTGCTCATGATCTGTCCATGGTACGTTTTTAAGTGATACAACCGGTGTGATGAAAAACGGAAGCTGGTAGAAATGGCACCTACAAAAGAGCTTTTTGAAAATCCGCAGCATCCTTATACACAGTCCCTGCTTTCTGCGATCCATATCCCGGATCCGCTGGAAGAGAGAAAACGGAGGCTGATCGAGTATGAAGAGCCACAGTCTCTTGGAGAGGGCTGGAAAGAATTATCCGTATGTCACTGTGTGAGAATATAAGAACATGATGGAATACATATGCATGACAAAATGGAATATGTAAAATCCCCCCGCGGGGTTGTGGCAGAACAGCCGTGTTGTTAAAACTTTTGTTATTCGAAATACTGAGAAACAAAGTGCGGAGAGGAAAATATGGGAAAATATAATAAATAAAAACGGTTGCTGCAGCTGATCCCGGTCCTGATCGGGATCACATTTCTTTCTTTTGCCATGATGCGGCTTGCCGGCGGAGATGCAGTAACTTATATGTATGAAAATGCAGGCTCTGCAGTATCTCAGGAGGTCATTGATAATGCGAAGGCAGAATATGGCCTTGATAAACCATTCCTTGTACAATATGCTGCCTGGTTTGCAGGAATGGTAACCGGAGATATGGGAGAGAGCTATGTGTCTCACAGAGATGTCTATGAAACCTTTATTTCAAAGCTTCCGGCAACGATGATGCTGACTCTGTCATCGATCCTTCTTACAATTGTTCTTGCAATCCCGTTGGGAATCCTGTCAGCAGTAAAGCACAACAAATGGGTAGATTATCTGATAAGATTTTTAAGCTTTATCGGCAATTCCATGCCGTAATTTTTTTGCTGCCATGGTCCTGATGTATTTTCTGTCCATCAGGCTGGGCGTTTTACCGGTAGTCACAAATACAGATCTCGGACAGAGTATCATTCTGCCAACACTGACACTGGCAATCTCCATGGCTGCAAAATATACCAGACAGGTGCGTGCCACGGGTTCTGGAAGAACTGAATAAGGATTATGTGACCGGAGCCCGGGCAAGAGGGATCCGCAGTCGTGTGATCATCTGGAAGAGTGTAATGAAGGCTTCCATGCTGACGATCATCACACTGCTGGCTCTGTCCATCGGCAATCTTCTGGGAGGAACTGCCATTGTGGAAAATATCTTTATGTGGGATGGTGTCGGAAAACTGGCGGTAGATGCGATCACCATGCGTGACTATCCGATCATCCAGGCTTATGTGGCCTGGATGGCGGTTATTTATGTTCTGGTAAATCTGGTGACAGATATTATTTACCACTATCTGGATCCGAGAGTACGACTTGGAGGTGACAGAGCATGAGTGGAAAAATAATATCACAGTCCGGAAGCAGAAGATCCGGAAAATCATACAAAAGCAAAGCTTAGTCTTTTTCTGTGCTCACAGCATTGCTTCTGTTTGTAGCGGCATTTGCAAAATATCTCTGCCCTTATGATCCTTATGCCCAGGATCTGGCACTTGCCCAGAAACCGCCGGGACCGGAGCATCTGCTCGGGACAGACCGTTATGGGGAGAGATATGCTTCCGTGTGATCATAGGAAGCACGACCAGTATTTATGCAACGCTGCTCCTGGGTTGCGGTGATCACTGTGGTGGGAACGGCTATTGGTATTTTCTGTGGCTGGAAGGGCGGCAAAGCCGATACCGTTCTGATGCGTATCTCCGATCTGTTCCTGGCTTTCCCGGGACTGGTATTTGCCCTGGCAGTAGCAGGTGTTCTGGGAGGCGGTATCCAAAATGCGATCATTGCCCTGGCGGTGATCAGCTGGCCGAAGTTTGCAAGACTTGCCAGAGGGCTTACGCTGACTCAGAAGGACTCTGCATATCTTATGGCGGCAAAGCTTTCCGGAAGCAGTACAGGAAAGCTTCTGCTCAAACATATCCTTCCAAATATTGCAGGCCCCATACTTGTTACGTCAGTTCTTGACATCGGAACCATGATGATGGAGCTGGCAGGACTTTCCTTTCTCGGGCTTGGGGTAAAGCCTCCAATGGCAGAATGGGGAAGTATGATCAACGATGGAAGAAGTATGCTGCAGATTTCACCGTGGATGGTACTTGCGCCGGGAATGGCGATTTTTATACGGTAATGATCTTTAATCTTCTGGGAGATACGATCCGGGATTATATGGATCCGAAGGAACGAAACAGGAGAAAAGGATAACAGGCACTTATAGATAAATATAACACAGAAAGTGAGAGCGGAGATTATGAAGAAAAAGATTCTGGCAGCAGTGCTTGCAGCGGCAATGGTCATGAGCATGACAGGAGTTCCGGCAGCAGCAAAAAGCAAAGAAAAGAGTGAAGGAACTACCTTTGTTTACGGAACTACCGGATACAGTGAAGAAATGGGAGATGCAGGATTAAACCCTCACGACAATTATTCCGGATGGAGCTGTCTTCGTTATGGCGTAGGAGAAACACTGTTTAAGTACAATGACAACATGGAGTTAGAGCCATGGCTTGCTACAGACTATGAATTTACAGACGACAATACAGTAAAGATCACTCTTCGTGACGGTGTGAAATTTTCCAGCGGAAGAACCATGGACGGAGAAGCGGTAAAGGAGTGCCTGGAGGATCTGATCGCAAACCATGACCGTGCACCTTACGATATGAAGATCGATAAGATCGAAGCAGATGGAATGACAGTAACGATCCATACTTCCGAACCATGTCCGGCACTGATCAATTATCTCGGTGATCCGTATGGTGCCATCATTGATATGGATTATGGCGTACAGGGAGAGGGTGGCTCTGCAAATGTGGCAGGAACAGGCCCCTATGTTGCAACAGAGGTATCCCCAACAGAGATCAAGCTGGTAAAAAACGAGGATTACTGGGGCGGAGATGTAAAGGTAGACAACGTTATCGTAAAATCCTTCTCAGATGGAAGTGCCCTGACAGCAGCATTGCAGACAGGCGATATACAGGGAACCTATGGACTTCAGTATGATAACTATGCACTTTTTGACGGAAATCCGGACTATCAGATCAGCTCTGTAGCAACAAGCCGCTGTTTCTTCGGACAGTTTAATATGAAATCTGAACTGATGCAGGATCAGAATGTGAGAAAAGCCATTGAGATGGGAATCGATAAGGATGGCTTCTGCAGTGTGATCATGGAGGGACGAGGTGTTCCGGCAGTGGGAGCTTTCCCGAGCAGCTTTTCCTATGGAAACGATGCGGTGAAAGCACCGTCCTATGATCCGGAAGAGGCGAAAAAGCTTCTGGAAGAATCCGGATGGACAGATACGGATGGAGATGGCTATGCAGATAAGGACGGAAAGAAGCTGTCCATCACATGGCTGACCTATCCCACTCGTCTGGAACAGCCTAAGCTTGCAGAATATGCACAGTCCACTTTAAAGGACATTGGAATTGAGGTCAATGTTAACAATACAGCAGACCATGCGACATATGCGAAGAACGGAGAATTTGATGTATATGTAAGTTCGCTTACAACTGCACCTACCGGCGATCCGGAATATTTCTTCACAAGTACAGTTGTATCTGATGCTGCCAAAAATTATGGCAAATACAGCAATTCGGATCTTGATGATATCGTGGCGAAGCTGCATGAGACCTTTGATACAGATGAGAGAAGCAAGCTTGCTGTGGACGCACAGCAGACCATTCTGGATGATGATGCGTATTTCTTTGTTTCTCATCTGAATATGGGACTTGTGTCAAAGTCAAATGTATCAGGGCTGACTGCCCATCCATGTGATTATTACGAGATCACAGCAGATCTGGAAGTGAAATAAGATGGAATCATTGTTGAAGCTTGAGCATGTGACGATCTGCTACAACGGAGAGCCGGTTGTACATGATGTGGATCTGGAACTGAATAAGGGGGAGATTCTGGGTGTAGTAGGCGAGTCCGGAAGCGGAAAAAGTACCATTATCAAGGCAATCATGGGACTTCTGGGAAATGAAGGCATGGTGACAGAAGGAGATATCTGGTACAAGGGAAAAAATATAGTGGATATGCCGGAAAAAGAATTACGCAGACTTCTGGGCCCTGAGATCGCCATGGTTTTTCAGGATTCAGGAGCAGCCCTTTGTCCCATCCGCACCGTAGGCGCTCAGATCTATGAGAGTATGCGGAGCATGAAAGGATCAGCCGTAAAGAGTGTGCAGAGCGCACCGTCAGGATGATGGCTAAGATCGGCCTCAAGGATGGGGGAACGTGTTTTGCAAAGCTACCCATTTGAATTGTCCGGCGGTATGAATCAGCGTGTGGGAATCTGTATTTCCATGCTGCAGAATCCGTCGCTTCTTCTGGCAGATGAGCCTACCAGTGCTCTGGATGTAACCATACAGAAGCAGGTGGTTGAGGAAATGCTGCTGATGCGCAAGGAATACGGAACAGCCATGATCGTTGTCACACACAACATCAGCGTGGTGGAAAAAATGGCAGATAAGGTTCTGGTACTGAAAAACGGAAAGGTGAGGGAATACGGAAAAACAGCTCAGGTTCTGACAGCTCCGGAGGATCCTTATACAAAAGAACTCATGAGTTCGGTACCTCGTTTGAAACGTACAGGTACCGGAAATGGAGGCAGATGATGACAGAAAACAAAAACATTCTGGAAGTGCATCATTTGAAAAAAAGCTTCACCACCGGTAAAAAATCCTTCACGGCTGTAGAAGACATAAGCTTTTCTCTGAAAACAGGGGAAGTATTAGGAATCGTAGGTGAATCCGGCTCAGGAAAAAGCACTGTGGCGAAGATGATCACACATTTGACAGAACCCACAGCCGGAGAAATTTTTTCATGGAAAAGGATATCACACATGCAAGGGGAAAAAATCTCCGGGAAATCTACCGGGAAATGCAGATGGTTTTTCAGACACCGGCAGAATCCTTTGATCCCAGATGCACTCTTGGGGACGGAATCGGGGAAAGTCTCCGGAATATGGGGATAAATAAGAAGGAAACCAGGAACCGTGTGGAAAAGCTTCTGCTTACCTGCGGACTGACTCCGGAATATGCAGATCGTTATCCCCATCAGGTCAGCGGAGGGGAGTGCCAGAGAGCGGCTATTGCCAGAGCCCTGGCTGTGGAACCCAGAGTGCTGATCTGTGATGAAGCAACCAGCGCCCTGGATGTGACTGTGCAGAAACAGATCATGGAACTGCTTCAAAAGTTAAAAAAAGAAACCAGCTGTCCTTTCTTTTTATCTGTCATGACCTGGCCCTTGTCCAGCTGTTCTGCGACCGGGTGATCGTGATGCATGACGGACATGTGGAAGAGGAAGGGACACCGGAAGAGATCATTGAGCATCCGAAGACAGAGTATACGGAGCGGCTGATCCGGTCGGTACTGTAATAATAATAGATAAAAACAAAAGAGCGAAGCCCTCAGTAGTGCGAATACTGAGGGCTTTTTTGCAGGTTATACGTTGACGCATTTTCTCTCACCCGATATAATTAAAAAAGAATCGAAACCGGATGAAAACGGAATAAATATAGAGGAGACCACAAAAAATGGCAGAAAATTTACAGATCAGACTGTCAGATCCCGGTGAGGCGGATCGTCTGGCAGAGATCGAGGCAATCTGTTTTCCACCTGCGGAGGCAGCAAGTCATGAGGAAGTTGTGAAGCGTATGGGAGCATTCCCGGAGAATTTCGTTGTAGCAGTAAAGGATGAGCAGATCGTAGGCTTTATCAACGGAGGAACCACAGATAAACCAGTACTCCCGGATGAATTTTATCATGATATCACTCTTCACAGAAAGGACGGTGAGATCCAGACTGTATTCGGCCTGAACGTGATCCCGGAATACCGTCATCAGGGAATTGCCGGAGAGCTTGTGGAATATTTCAAGGAGCTTGCGAAAGAGCGTGGAAAAAAGCCCTGATCCTTACCTGCAAGGAGCATATGATCCCATTCTATGAGAGCCACGGACTGAAGAAGCTGGGTGTGGCAGATTCCTGTCATGGCGGAGCAACCTGGTATGATATGCAGATCTGGTTCTGAGAAATGAAGACAGTAACAGAAGAAAAAAGAAGAGTCAGCTGCAGAAACAAAGGTCAGCTGAATAAGAAACCAGAGGAAAAATAAATGAGAATACGAATGTACAATGTGGGGTTCGGGGACTGTTTCTGTATCCGTGACAGAAAAAGCAGCCTGCTTGTGGATTTCGGGGCAGCCAACAGCAAGATCGAAGGGCGGCCACGGAGAGAGGTCTTTGATGTGATCATCTCAGACCTTACTACTATCCGCAAAAAAAATCTGCTTCTGACACATTTTCATCCGGACCATGTTTCCGGATTGCTTTATATGATGCGTTACCGAAGAGATGCTTACGAATTTGAAAAGATCTATCTTCCGGATGTATTTTCCGGTCCGGAAATGAAATACACACTGGCGCTTCTGCTCCTTGCGGATGTGACAAAAAAGGCCAGCCTTCCCGGAAGACGTGTCAGCCTTTTTGCCCTTGCAGAAGCTCTTTGCGCCAGAAGGGTAAAGATCGACCTTTTATCCAGAGGCTCAGAGTTTGAGGGAAAATATACGGCACTCTGGCCGGATCTCAGTGAAGTCAGCCGGGAAACGGAGGATGTATTTAATTCCCTGATCGAGAATCATGAAAACGCAATGACTGAGCTTGTGAACATTGCGGAGGAGGTACGTCAGCTGTTTTTGTCCATGACAGAGGAGACGCCGGAAGCAGAGCCGAAATCGGCTCCACTGTCTGAGGCATCTTTGGTGGAAGAGGATACAGAGGAATCCGAGCGCTCTTTGACAGGACAGACAGAGCCTGGTGGGGAAAACGAAGGATATACGCAGGAGAAGCTGGAGCTTATAATGGAAGATACAGGCGCAGCAACAGAGGCTACGGAAGAAGCCGAAAAAGAGAGAGCACGTCGCCTCAAACCGGAAAAGCTGGAAAAGAAATTCCGTGAATTACAGGCAACCGAAGAATTTCAGGCACTTCTGGAAAGTGCGGAAAAACAGGGGCATTTTCTGCGTCAGTTCCGTCACAAGATCAGTCTAGCATTTCAGAATACCGGAGACGGAGAGCTGAACCTTCTGTTTACCGGAGATGTACAGCCACAGTACATGAGGATGATCGCAGAAAACTATGATGGCAGGATTCCGCTTCATGAGCATTACTGGTGTATCAAGGTACCACATCATGTACGGAATCCCATTTCTTTGATTTCAGCAGATTTTCCCCGGAAAATATGATGATCCCCAACGGAGCCTACTACGACAACAGCAAAAAGAAATCTAAGAATCAGCGCACTTCCATGCAGTACGGCGGTTTATTTTATATTAATGACGCGCATATGTATTGTTCCAACTGTGACTGCTGTGACAGCTATGAGAACGGATGCTCCTGCAGGGAGTATGACGTGATCTCACCGGCGTATTATAAAGATATCTGATAGTGTTACAGATGGATTTCT
>ENA-OUNH01000423-OUNH01000423.1-human-gut-metagenome-genome-assembly--contig:-NODE-423-length-13007-cov-1.883696_pt1 | contig 13007 bp, 22 predicted proteins | sample MGYA00242806_ERZ504814 | MGnify/ENA primary metagenome ERZ504814 (study PRJEB26092, sample SAMD00036389) | human gut metagenome | host: Homo sapiens | study: EMG produced TPA metagenomics assembly of...
CAAGAGGCAGTTTCAGATCACCTTCTGCTCGAGCCATTTCCCGGACAAACGCACCGTAAAGCAGATGGAGCGGAACGCCCAGTCGAGATACATCCCCATCCAGATGCTGAGCAGTCCGCCGCCCATCTTCAGGACCCACAGGTAGCAGAAGCCCACGCGGAACACCCACATGGACACGATGCTGACGGTCATGGTGAAGCTGGCGTCGCCGGCGGAACGGAGGGATGTTGGGCAGGGTGAAGCTGGAGGGCCAGAAGAAGAGGGAGACGATGTTGAACCACATCATGACCTCCAGCGCCATGGCCGAAGCCTCCGGCGAGAGGCTGAACCAGGACAGCGCCCAGCGGTCGGCGAAGAAGAAGGCCGACAGGTTCATGACCCAGGCCCCGCAGTAGGCCACCAGCAGCAGACGACGGGCATACCAGACCGCCTGCTCTTTCTCGCCTGCACCGAGGCACTGGCCCACCACCGTGAGCACCGCCATGCCGACGGCGATGGCCGGGATGTTCAGGAAGGTGCTGGTGGTGTTGGCCACGGCATTGGCCGCGATGGCGGCGGTGCCGAGGGTGCTGGTGAGGCTGGCCACCGACAGTTTGCCGATTTGGAACATCCCGTTCTCGATGCCCGCCGGATGCCCACCGCAGGATGCGCCGGATGAGCTTTCCGTCCGGCTTCAGAGCCGACAGGCCGGTGACGCGGAGCATACAACCCGGCTTCTGGAGCAGGAAGAGGACGGCACAGCAGGCCACCGCACGGGAGACGAGGCTGGCCAGCGCCGCGCCCATGACGCCCATCTTGAAGCCAAAGATGAGGATGGCATTGCCGCCGATGTTGACGACATTCATCACAAGGCTGGACATCATGCTGATCTTGCTGTTGCCCTGCGACCGGAAGAGGGCCGCGCCTGCGTTATACAGGCCGATGAAAGGGTAGCTCAGGGCCGACAGCAGGAAATACGTCTCGGCGTACTTCATCACGTCGGCGTCGATGGAGCCGAAGATGCCCCGCAGGATGGCGTGGCGCCCCACCACGACCACCGCCGCCACAAGAATGCTGAAGCTGGACATGATGAACATGATCTGTGCGGCAGCAGCCCGGGCGCTCTTCTCCTCCCGATGGCCGATGTACTGACTGGCGACCACCGCGCCGCCGGTGGCCAGCGCTGTCATGATCTGTATCATCAGGGTGTTGAAGGTGTCCACAAGGCTCACGCCCGACACCGCCGCCTCGCCCACCGACGACACCATGAGGGTATCGGCCAGGCCGATGGTCACGCTCAGGGCCTGCTCCGCAATGAGCGGCAGCAGCAGGGCCGTCAGCTGCTGGCGGGTAAACAAAGGCTTCGTTTCAAATTTTGTGCTCGTCATTCGCTCCTCCGCGCCGCCCCCGAAGGGGCTTTTTCAAAGTATACAGACTTATCCCTATGATACAGCGTCTTTCCCCAAAAGGCAAGAAGATGTATACAAGAATCTCTCAAAATTTTAAGGCTCCTGCTCCTCTGCGCCACTTTACCCCCATTCCATCTTGTGTTACAATGAAAGCTGCCAGAGGGCTTCCCTTTTCCGCGCCGTGCAGGGACGCGGACAAAACGGCGCTCCGGTATCACGATAAGAAGGACAACCCCAAGACCCATAAGGGGGAAGGAATCTATGCCAAAGACAGCTCATAAGGTCGTGGTCATCGGACATCGCAACCCGGACACCGACTCTATCTGCTCTGCCATTGCGTACGCAGAGCTGAAAAATAAGACAAGCTCCCTCGTCTGCGAGGCCCGCCGGGCCGGACGGATGAATCAGGAGACGGAATTCGTGCTCAAGCGGTTCGGCGTCGCGCCGCCCCGGATGTGTACCGATGTCAACCCGAAGATCCGTGATGTGGACTACCGCGAGATGCCCGGCATCCCCGGCTCCACCAGTCTGCGCAAGGCATGGGAGATCATGCGCGACCAGCAGATCGACACCCTGCCCATCACGAGCGCCGACAACGAGCTGGAAGGCATCATCACCGTGAAGGACATCGCCACGGCCAACATGGACGTGTTCGACACCGGTGTGCTTGCCACCAGCCGCACCACCTATAAAAATATCCTCGAGACCCTCGGCGGCACCATGGTCGTCGGCGACGAGAACGCTGTCTGCACCACCGGTCATATCAGAATCGGCACTGCCACCCCTGAGATGCTGGAAAACAACGTCGAAAAGGGCGACATCGTCATCCTGACCAACCGCTATGAGAGCCAGCTGTGCGCCATCGAGAAGGAAGCATCCCTCCTCATCATCTGCAACGGTGCCAAGGGTGGCCGCACCATCCAGCGCATCGCCGAGGAGACCGGCGTCGCCATCATGACCGCCCCTGCGACACCTACGCCGCCGGCAAGCTCATGAGCCAGTGCGCCCCCATCTCCTATTATATGACCCGCGACGACATCATGAAATTCACCCTCGTCACCCCGGTGGCCGACGTCACCCGCGTGATGGCCAAGGTGCGCCACCGCTACTTCCCCATCCTCGACGAGGACGGCAAGTACTGCGGCATGGTCAGCCGCCGCAACATCATCGCCCTGCGCAAGCGCCGCATCATCCTGGTGGACCACAACGAGGCCACCCAGGCCGTGGAGGGCTTCGACCAGGCTGAGATCCTGGAGATCATCGACCACCACCGCATCGGCAGCCTCGAGACCAGCGGCCCGGTCTATTTCCGCAACCAGCCCGTAGGCTGCACCGCCACCATCATCACCCAGATGTACGATGAGAACGGCGTCGAGATACGGCCTCAGATCGCCGGTCTGCTGCTGGCGGCCATCCTCTCGGATACGCTGGTCTTCCGCAGCCCCACCTGTACTCCCGTCGATGTCTCCGCCGCCCACCGCCTCGCCAAGATCGCGGGCGTCGAGATCGACGCCTTTGCCTCCGAGATGTTCGAGGCCGGCGAGAAGCTGGACGGCAAGACCCCGGAGGAAGTCTTCCTGCAGGATTTCAAGGTGTTCATGTGCGGCGACGTCCGCTTCGGCGTGGCGCAGGGCAGCTACATGACCCGCACGAACCTGAAAGCGGCCCAGCAGCTGCTCGCCCCCTATCTGCCCGAAGCCTGCGGCAAGCAGAACGTGGAGGACCTCTATATGCTGCTGACCGATGTGCCGAAGGAAGAGAGCGTCGTCATCTGCACCGGCCGTCATGCCGGCGAGATGCTGCGCAGCGGCTTCGAGAAGGAGCCGGAGGAAGATGGCAGCTGGGTGCTGCCCGGCGTCATCAGCCGCAAAAAGCAGTTCATCCCCGCCCTGATGAGCGCCTATCAGGAGCTGTAAACAAACACGAAGCCCCCCGGAGTCCTGCAATTCCGGGGGGCTGTTGTGCATCTATCAGGAGTAGTTCCGCCTTGTATTTCAAACGAGTACATTATCGGGGAGTTCTTCTGTATTTAAAGCTATCACAAATTCGTGGAAAATGTGTGTAATTTCAGGAAAAGATTGGAGAAATTCTTTCACACTTTCTTCTTTTTTCAGCAATCCGGTTGACAGAATGCCAAAGTCGTGCTATCATCGAGTTAATCATTGTCAGGCTTTTGTGCGGCATTGCCGCCGGGCCTGGGAATAAGGGAGCGCCGCACGGGCCGGCAAAGGGGTTTCATACCGCTTTGCCGGCCCGTGTTTTTATTTCCCGGCGGGGTGCAAAACCGTGCCATCTGTGGTACAATAGAAGTCGAACTTTACCGATTGAAAGGGGCATACGGATGCAGTTGTTTGAACTGGTCAGCCCGCGGCTGTTCCGGCCGCTGGCGGGGCCGAACCGGGCATTTTATGCAGAGCTGCTGCTCTTGCTGTGGGAGGAGTGCCGCCACACGGCAGATTACAGCATCCTGCGGGCCGAGGCCGTATCCCGGGCCGAGGATTACTTCGCCGCGCTGGCAAAGCCTCTGGCACTGGACGCCGACGACGCGGGCGATGAGGCCGAGCAGCCAACCCGCGACCCCCACACGCTGGCGCTGGGCTTTCTGCTGCGGCTGCGGCGCACCGGCTGGCTGGCCGAACAGCCCGGCAGCTACGAAGAAGAGCCTGCGCTGGCCTTTGTGCCGGAGGTGACGCCGCTTCTCGAGGCGCTGGAAGAGATCCTGAACCCCCGGGTCGTCACCTACACGGCAAGCTCTACAAGGCGTGGCAGCTTTGCAGAACGTGGGCGAAGAGAAGAGCCCCTACGAGAACGTCCTGCGGGAGGTAGCCGGCGACCTTGAGGCGCTGAATAAATCCCTCCGCGCCCTCAACGCCTCCATCGGCCACTACATCGACCGCCTCACCCGCAACCGCACCCCGCAGGAGGTGCTGGAGCTTTTCGACCAGTACGAAGAAAAGGTGGTGGCGGCCGCCTACCACCGCTTCAAGACCAGCGACAACCTGTTCAACTACCGCGCCTTCCTCGAAGAGGGACTGGACGACTGCGAGACGAACTACCTGCCCCAGCTGGCGCTGGATTACGCTCGGGTGGAGCGCTGCGCCCCGAGCGAGGCCGCTCCCGCCGTCCGCGCCCTCATCCAGAAACAGCGGGACGCCCTCGAAGAGATGAGCACCCTCATCCGGGAGATCGACGCCAGCCACGTCCGCTACCGCAAGCGGGCCGTCCAGCGGGCGCAGTTCCTGCTGCTGAGCGACCGCTCGGCCCAAGGCAGCGTCACCGCCCTGCTGCGGCGGTACGCCGAGAACATCAAAACGCCCGACCAGCTCTTTGAGCCGGACGACGGCCCGCTGGCCGCGCGGCTCAGGCTCTGGCCGGTGCAGGTCTTCGGCGAAAAGCCGCTCTATCCTCCGGCCGCACCCCGCACCGACGCGCCGCTGGCCCCGGTGCAGGCCGGACAGCTGGACGAGGAGCAGCTCCGCCGGGAGCAGAAGCTCCTGCTGGACTACGCCCGGATGGCCGTCACCGAGGAGAACGTGGACATCCTCGCCCGGCAGGCGCTGGCCGCACGGCCTTCTGTCTCGGCGTCCACCCTCGCCGACGAATACCCGAACGACTTCACACGCATCATCGGACTGCACACCTACTCCCAGTCGCCGCGCCGCTGTTATGACATCCAGCTCACCGGCGAGTGGGCCACGCGGGGCGGCTTCCGGTTTGAAGAATTTACTCTGACACCCCGCAAGGAGGACGCCGAAGATGACCGAAACGAATAAAATGCTGGAAGAGTGCGCAAATTATCTGCTCAACCACTGCTTTGTGCTGGGCGGCGTGGAGGACCAGCGCGCCAAATATCTCTATGTTCAGGACCACCTCAACGAGGTGCGGGCCGTGTTTGCGCCGCTGGGCTGCTCGGTGGTGCTCTACCCCGCCCCGCTGCAGGCGGCGGCCCTCGTCAACGAGCATGAGGGCAGTCAGGCTCGGCTTCTAAAGTACGAGAGCATCCTGCTCTTAGTCCTGCGCCTGCTCTATCTCCAAAAGCGGGAGAGCCTCTCGGCCAGCGCCGATCAGGTGCTGGTGACGGTGGAAGAGGTACAGGCCGAACTCCAAAAGATGAACCTGCCCCGCCGCCTCGACCAGCCCACGCTGGAAAAGCTGCTGCGCACCCTGCGCCGGTACAATCTGGCCCGGCCGGTGGGACGGCTTTCCGGGCTGGACAGCCGCATCGAAGTATTCCCCACTGTATTGCTTGCTCTGCCGGATTCCGACCTTGCGGACGCTGCCGCCGAGGTGAACCGCACCCGCAGTGAGCTTTCGCTTTATGAGCGGCCGGAGGACGGCACCGCTGCCGTGGAGGTGGAAGAATGATAGAACTGAAACGCCTGAAGCTCATCAACTGGCACAACTTTGAGAACGTCACCTTCGACTGCGCCCGGCTGACCTACATGATCGGCGTCAACGCCGTGGGCAAGACCACCGTCCTCGACGCCATCCGCTACTGCCTGACCACCAACCGCAGCTTCAACGCCCTCGGCAACAAAAAAGAGCGGCCGCACCCTGCAGGGCTCTGTCCACGCCAAGCAGCGCGGCGAGAACGCCTACCGCCGCCCGGGCCGCACCGTGGCCTACATCGGCGCGGAGTTCTGGGACAGCGTCAAGCGCACCCACTTCGTCATCGCCGTCCGGGTCGAGTCGGAAGGCCCCATGCAGGAGCTCCACCCCGGCGACCAGACCTGGTATATCTCCGAGGACGGCTGCACCCTCGAGCAGCTGCCCTTCATCGACCCCCGCACCGGTGCGCCCAGCTCGAAAGAGAACTTCAAGCCCGCTGTGGGCCGTCTCTCCTACACCCGCAGCCCCGGCGAAGCCCGTGACCGCATCTGCCGGGCGCTGGGCATCGGCCGCGCCGCAAGCCCGCTGGGCAAGAAGTTCAACGAAGTCTTCCAGATGGGTACCAGTATGGACGAGATCCCCAACTTCCGGGAGTTTTTATATCAGTACATCCTGCCTCAGCCCGAGCTTGATCTGGAAGCTTTGCAGGGCGACCGGGTGGAGCTGGAAAACCTCCACGCCGTACTGGCCGAAGCCCAGACCCGCGCCGCCGCGCTGGAACAGATCGTGGACTATGGCCGCGAAGCTGCCCAGAAGGAAACGGAAGCCCTCGTCAACCGAGGCACTGCCCTGCTGGCCCGTGCTGAGGAAGCCGCCGCCGGGACAAACACCTGGCAGGAGCATCTTGCCGCCGGAAAGCGCCAGCACGAAGAGCTGACAGCCCGCTACGCCGCCGCAAAGACGCCGAGGCCGCGAGGCCCGCCGGGCCTACCTCTCGGCCCACAGTGCCGCCGCCAGCGGCGAGGGCCGGGCGCTGGACGCCCTGAGCGAAGAGCTGGCCCGCAAAAGGACCGCGCTGGACAAGGCCGGCCGGGACGCTTCCAGAAGCGAAGCCGCCGCAGGCAACGTGCAGAGCCTCTTGCAGAGCTTACAGCGCAGCGGCTTTGCCGTCGAAAAATCGCTCTGGCCCGCCTCGCTGACGGCGGAGACTCTGCCCCAGCTCCAAAGCGCCCTCGCCGGGCTGGAAAAGCCGCTGGAAGAGCAGTATTTCGCCGCACGGCAGAACGCCGATGCCCTCACCGCCGAGGTACAGGAAAAGCAGGCGGAGCTGGCCTCCGTCTCGGGAGGCCGGTGGGTCTACCCCCCACGGCGACGCCGCCACCAGAGTGCGGGACGCCGTGAACGCTGAGCTCAAGAGCCGCGGCATGACGCCGGACGCCAAGATCTTCTGCGAACTGCTGAGCGTCGAGGACGAGAGCTGGCAGGACTGCGTGGAGGCCTGCCTCGGCGACCGCCGGTTCGACATCCTCGTGCCGCCTGCCCACTACGCCGCCGCCAAGAGCGCCTTTGTGGCCCTGCGGGACAAGGTCGGCCCCATCAGCCTGCTGGACACCCCCAGCATCCGCACGGCCAACCGCAAGGCCGACGCCGCCCCTGCCGACAGCCTCGCCGCGCAGGTCCGAAGCGAGAACCCGCTGGCCGCACAGTATGCCGACACCATCCTGCGGCGCATCGTCTGCTGTGACACCCCCGACACCCTGGAAACTATCCCGACAGCGCTACCCGCGACCTGCTGCGCCACCACCCCTTCCGCCTCGAGCGTCTCCGCACGCCCCAGCGGTACATCGGCCTTGACGCCCGCCGCGCCCGGGCCGAAGCGCTGACGAACGCTCTGGATGAGCTGACCGCCCGCAGCAGGGAAGCGGCGCAGTCTGCCGCCGCCCTCAAAGCCGCACGGAACAGCTATCAGGATGTGCTGCACAGCAGCGTCATGGATGAGCTGGCCGCGCTGTGGGACGCCCGCGCCGCACTGGAAGCGGCCCGCGCCGACTGCACCGCACAGGAGCAGAAGCTGGCCGAGTGCCGCGAGAACCCGATGCTGCAGCAGCTTTACAAGGAGGACGAGGCCCGCGAGGCCGCGTGGGACGCCGCCCGCGCCGCCGTGGAGACAGCCGGCGGCGACATCCGTGTCTGCGAAAAGCAGCTGGCCTCCTGCGAGGCTGAGCAGACCAAGGCAGAAGAGACCGCCAGGCAGGCAAAGGACGCCGCCGACCGGTTCTTCGGGCGGTACCCGCTTTTGGAGCCGCTGGCGCGGGAGCGCTTCGCGGCCCTGAGCAAGGGCAAAGGCCCGCGCTATGCGGCCCAGTCCGCCGAAAAGGCACAGGCCCGGCTGGACGACGCACTGGCCGTCTACCTCACCGGCACCCTCGAGCCTGCCCAGAAAGAGTACAACACCCGCTATGTCTGCGATCATCCGCTGGGCCTTACGGGCATCGAGCAGTACCGCGCCCAGCACGAGAGCCTCGTGCGCATTGATCTGGAGCGGTACGCCGCCCGCCTCGAGCAGGCGCAGCGCGACTGCAAGGACCGCTTCCGCAAGGACATCCTCTTCCGGATGAAGGACGACATCTTCAACGCACGGCGGCAGTTCCGGGAACTGAACAAGGTGATGGAACAGCTGACCTACGGCGAAGAGGTCTACCGCTTTGAGCTTGGCCCCAGCCGCGACCCCCAGCTGGCCGCATTCTATCAGGTCATCGTGGACAAGGGAACCAGCAGATGACCGACGGCGACTCGCTGGACAACCTCGCCGCCACCGCCGACCCCGTCTATGAGCGTCAGGTGGACGAGCTGATGGAAAAGATCATGGCCGATGTGGACGAGAACACCCGCGCCCGGCAGGAGGGCCGCCGCCCCGAGAATGTCACCCTTTCGGATTATGTAGACTACCGCACCTACCTCGACTACGACATCAAAGTGACCAACACCGTCTCCGGCCAGCAGGCTTCCCTTTCCCGCGTCAGCCGCGATTCCTCCGGCGGCGAGAATCAGGCCCCCTTCTATGTAGCTATCTGCGCGTCGCTGCTCCAGATCTACCAGAAGAGCGAGAACAGCATCCGTCTGGTGCTGCTGGACGAAGCCTTCAGCAAGATGACCAGCGACCGCATCCGCCCCATGATGGAGCTGTTCCGCCGGATGCAGCTGCAGGTCCTGCTCATCTCCACCGTCGAGAAGAGCACCGCCATCCAGCCCTACTGTGACATCACCTATTCCATCGTGCGCCACGGCGACGTGAACGCCATCGCGCCCTTTTACCGTCTGAATGCATCGGAGGAAATTGGATCTTGAACGAACATCTTGTAAAATTCTGGCTCTTTGCCACCCACTGGACCGAGCTGGACACCTTTGACACCGAAGAAGAGCTGAACGACGAGATCGAGCTGCTCCACCGCCAGAACCTGCCCACCAAGGTGCGTCAGCGCATCAAAAAGGACGGCGGTGAGGAGCTGGTGCTCTACGTCAAGCAGGCAGACCGGGATTATGCCCGCTACTGCACCGGCTGGCGGCCCGGGATGTAACAAGGAGTACCCATGTCAAAGCAGAAAATACAGTTATCCGACCACTTTGATTACAGCCGCCTTTTGCGGTTCGTGCTGCCCTGCGTCGGCACCATGCTGTTCACCTCCATCTACGGCATCGTGGATGGTCTGTGCGTCTCGAACTTTGTGGGCAAAACGGCTTTTGCCGCCGTCAATCTCATCATGCCTGTGCCGATGCTGGTCGGCTCGGTGGGCTTCATGCTTGGCACCGGCGGCAGCGCCATCGTGGGCATCACGCTGGGCGAGGGCGACCGGGAAAAGGCCGACCGCTATTTCAGCCTCTTCGTCTGGACGGGCCTCCTCGCGGGCATCGTCCTCTCCGCTGTCGGCGTTCTCATCGTCCGCCCGGCGGCGGCGCTGCTGGGCGCAGAGGGCGAGATGCTGGATTATGCCGTCCGGTATGGCCGCCTCCTGATGCTGTCCCTGCCCTTCTTCATTTTGCAGAATATGTTCCAGAGCTTCTTGTCACCGCCGAAAAGCCCCATCTGGGCTTCGCCTTCACGGTGGCGGCAGGCGTTACCAACATGGTATTGGACGTCGTGCTGGTGGGTATGCTTCACGGCGGCGTGGAGGGCGCAGCCATCGCCACCTTCATCAGCCAGGCCGTGGGCGGCGTGCTGCCGGTGTTCTACTTCCTCAATAAGCGCTCCACCAGCTCGATCCATCTGGGCCGCGCCCAGTGGAACGGCGGCGTCATCCGCAGCGCCTGCATCAACGGCTCCTCGGAGCTGATGACCAATCTTTCCATGTCGCTGGTCAATATTCTTTACAATTACCAGCTCCTCCGCTTTGCCGGTGAAACGGTGTCGCGGCTTATGGCGTCATCATGTATGCGGCGTTCCTGTTTGTGGCCGTCTTCGTGGGCTATGCCGTCGGCAGCGCCCCCATCGTCAGCTACCACTACGGCGCACGCAACCACGCCGAGCTGAACAACCTTTACTCCAAGAGTCTCCGCCTCATCGGCGTCATCGCCGTCGTTATGACCGCCTTCTCCATGCTGGTCATCCCCTATGTAGCCCGCATCTTTGTGGGCTACGACGCCGAGCTGCTGGCACTGACCAGCCACGCCTTCCGCGTCTACGCCCTGAACTTCTTCCTCATGGGCTTCAATGTCTACGGCTCCTCCTTCTTCACTGCGCTGGGCGACGGCGTGACCAGTGCGCTCATCTCCTTCCTGCGCACTTTGCTGTTCCAGCTGCTGGCCCTCATCTTCCTGCCCATGGTTCTGGGCATCGAGGGCGTCTGGCTGGCCGTCACGGCAGCCGAAGCCGGTGCGCTCTGCGTCACGGTGCTGATGTTCATCACCAAGGACAAAGTTTTCCACTATCGCAAAGCATCCTGTTGAAAAGAAAGGCCGTCGGGATCTCCCGACGGCCTTTTTGCTGTTATTCGAACCGGTATTCCACCAACTCACAGTTTTTGATGCCGGCGGCGGAATACTCCTCGTTGGTCATGTCGTGGAAATAGGACTCCACCACGCGGGCGATGCCGTTGTGGGCCACGAGAAGATAGGTCTTGTTCTCATCCTGCCGCAGCTCGTCCAGCAGATTATAAATGCGCTGGGCCAGCTGCATCATGCTCTCGCCGCCGTCGTAGCGGTCGGCAAAATGGGTCTTGGAGAGGCGGAACTCTGCGCCGTCCCGGGGCGTGCCTTCGTATTTGCCAAAGCACTGCTCCCGCAGGCGGGGCTCACAGCGGGCGGGCAGGCCGGTGGCCTCGGCCACGGCCTTTGCGGTGTCGGCGGCGCGGCTCAGGGGCGAGTACAATATCTCGTCGATGCGGACGCCGCTTTCCTTGACCTTCCGGCCCAGCTCCCGGGCCTGCTGACGGCCTTTTTCGGTGAGGGGGCTGTCGGTCATGCCGCAGATCTTATTCTCCACATTCCAGACCGTCTCGCCGTGGCGGGCAAAATAAATGCTGTGCATAGTGTCTCCTTATTTATTGTAATTGGCCTCGATCTCCCGGATCTTCTCATAGAAGAGATCGTTGGCCGGAGTGGGCATCCCGTGCTTTTGGGGCAGACGGCGGACGACACCTGCAAACCGCTCCACCTCGGTGGGGCGCTTGGCGAGGACGTCCTGCCGCATACTGGACATTCCGTCGGGATTGAAGGCGGGGGCCATGGATTCGAGGAAGGCTTTGTGGTTGTCGGCAGGCAGATCGACGCCCTCCAGCACCGTAGCCTTGACGGCCACGAGGACCAGGTCAACCGGCTGGCCCTGCTCCGGCGTGACATAGTCGAAATGGCACTCTCTGCCGTTGCAGACCCACCGGCTGGGCCGAGCAGCGGGCAACGCGCTCCGCGTCCGCAATGACCTTCACGCCGGGCATCTTCCGGCCAAAGAGGATGCCCAGCGCACCCAGGCCGATGAGGGCGGAAGTCTCGATTTTTTTCATGAGGTCCCTCTCCTTTTCCAGCTCTTTTCCAAATTCAGGCTTTGCGCAGGGCCGTGCCGTCCCAGAGCACGGTGTCTCCCTCGTCGATGCCCTGCCGTGTCAGCTCGGCGTCGGGGCAGGACAGGGTCTTCCGGGTGCCGTCCGCTGCCTCTGCCGTCACGTCGCAGCAGACCTCGGCCCCTTCGGGCAGCTCTTCGCAGCCGTACATCTGCTCTTCGATGCGCACAACGCGGTAACGCTCCATAGCTCCCACCTCCCGGGGCGTTTTTCTTTATTATAAGCCCCTCTCTCCGAGGCGTCAACCGCGGCTTGACACGCCTGCCGCCGGGCTGATAAAATAAAGTAGAATCTGCATTGACCGGGGGAGAAGAGCTTTGAACATCACAGAACTGCGTTATCTCGTTGCCATTAAGAAATGGGGCTCGGTGAGCGCTGCGGCAAAGCAGCTCTACGCCGCCCAGCCCCAACATCAGCAAGGCGCTGAAGAATCTGGAAGGGGAATACGGCCTGCGCATCTTTGAGCGCTCGTCCACCGGCATGATCCCCACCGAGCAGGGGCGGCGGTTCATCGAGCAGGCCGCGCGGGTGCTGGAAGAGGTAGACCGCCTGACCGAAGATGCCCACCACGCCCGGGAGCGCTGCGCCGAGCTGCGGGTGATGATCCCCCAGCCACCTACGCCTCCTATGCGGCGGTGGATTTCCTGAAAGAAGCCGCCGGGGCCGACCAGCTCCGCATCCACATCCGGGAGGCGGCTCCATGGAGGCGCTGGACTTCGTGCTGCGCCGGGGCTATCACCTGGCGCTGCTGCGGTATGCCGCCGAGGACGACGACCACTACATCCACTACTGCGCCCGCCGGGGCCCTGAAAATGGAGCCGGTGATGGAGTTCGAGTACCGGCTTCTCACCAACCGGGACGGCCCGCTCGGCCAAGCACGAGGTGAAAGACCTCTCGGAGCTGAACCGTTATATGGAGATCATGCACGACGACTTTCAGCTCCCCGGCGAAGACGGCGGCGACGGTGTGCGCTGGCACGTCAACGACAGCCGCCGCATCCATGTCTACGAGCGGTGCAGCCAGTTTTCTATCTTGCAGCAGCTGCTCTCAGCTTATATGTGGGCCTCCCCCATGCCCCAGCGGGCGCTGGACCAGTTCCATCTGGTGCTCAAAAATGCCCCGCCAGCGTCAGGTCATGCGGGACGTGCTGGTCTACCCCGACCACGGCGCGCTCCGGTCCGAAGAACAGGCATTCATCGACCTGCTCCACCGGGAGCCGCCCTCACGGTAAATGAGG
>ENA-OUNH01000424-OUNH01000424.1-human-gut-metagenome-genome-assembly--contig:-NODE-424-length-12966-cov-3.728328_pt1 | contig 12966 bp, 12 predicted proteins | sample MGYA00242806_ERZ504814 | MGnify/ENA primary metagenome ERZ504814 (study PRJEB26092, sample SAMD00036389) | human gut metagenome | host: Homo sapiens | study: EMG produced TPA metagenomics assembly of...
TTTATCCAGACAGCAGATGCCGGACAAAAGATTTATATTGCGTCTTGGAATTGTAGCTGTTCCGGTAATTTCTATAGGAGCTGCTTATATACTGATTAAACGGAAATATATCATTGACGAACGTAAGTATGAAGAACTGGTAGCGGAAATAAAAAGCACAAATAAAAAATGATTCAATTAGTTGTGATGACCTTATAATTGATGAGTTTAGAAAAGGTGATATGAATGACAATTGATGATTTTATATATGAAAATAGTATTGTACGTGATAATGGTTCTGAATATACAGCAGATCATATAGATAGGGTGATAGAATCTGTTTGTAATAATTATGGATTAACTAAAAAAATGATTTCTACAAATTATGTTTTTCCACGTATTATAAAATCATGAACAAACACATTTTAAATATGAGAATGATAAAGTTCAAAAAGCATTTGATTTAAAGAATATAGAAGATATGCTAGATATAGTACATAGACTTTATGAGAATTATGATGAATCATATTGTAAAGAAAAATATTTGAAAAGTAAATCAGAATTATTAGAAATGATTAATTCTGCAATGTCAGATACTGATTTGAAAGAAGAACTGTTATGTGATACATATTCATTTAATAATTGTATCTCGGTATATAGAAAGGTTTGGGAAAAGAAATATTCAGAAAAAGAGATTATTACTAAATGTTCAGAAACAATTCGTATCGTGAATTATTATAATTCTATATTGATTTCATTAAAGACTTTTTGGCAAAAGTGTAATTGCAATATTGATGAAGTAAATATTCATCAACAGGCGATATCAATGAGGATGTATCTTTTTGAAGTTATTTCTGCAATACAAATCATACAACAAGATTTGCAAGATTACGAAGATGAAAATCTATGGAATTATAATGGTTTTGAGGACAATTATAATCTTGAAAATATGTTGTATTCTTATTTTTTTAATGAAAAGGCTCTTGAATATTGGAAGAATATATTCTCATCTGATACTTGTGAAAAATTATCAGATCAAGATATATATAAATTGTTAAATTGGAGGTAAGAAAATGAAAATTAAACTTGAAGTAGCTTATACGAATGAAGAAACAATCAGTCAATTAGATTCAGCGTTGGAAGAAATAGAAGATATTAAGGTTGAAAAATTTGAACAAAATGGGTTTGATGGTTTCGATCTTTTATATTACTTTTTGGAAACAGGTACGGCTGTTGTTTTAATAGAAAAACTTTGTAAGATTATTATTGCATTTATAAAGAGAAATGATTCGAAAAGTTTTAAAGCTAATGGAATAGAATGTGTTGGCTATAGTGAAAAAGAGGTAGAAAAATTAGTTGAGAAGATAAAAGAATCAACTAAAAATGAATCAGAATAATAATAAATATAAATGGTATAGAGAAGGAATGGAAAGCTATCAGAGGAAAAACTGGTAGTTTTCTTTTGCTTCAAAAACAGAGACTTGTTAAAAAAGCTATTGTAATAAGCGAATCAGAAAAGTTATAATAAATGATAATGGATGGCAAGAGGTCATCCATTCATTAGAAAAAAGAAGGAATCCCCATGAACCAACAAGAAATATTCACATACATCCAAAAGCAATACCCCGTCCATCCAGACACCATCACCAAATCCGGATACCCCGTCACCATCTTCAAAAACCCAAGAACTGCCGCACCTTATGTCATCTTTTACCAATCAGCCGAAAGAACAACTTTCATGGAAGTTCAGGCAGAGCCGGACATGATAGGCAACTACATCGAAATGTACCATCTTGCTCCGGCAAAGCACATGGATCAGAAGCACTGGCTGGCAGTTCCGCTGGACGGTTCTGTCAGCGATTCAAAAGTTCTGGATTTACTCGATATGAGCTACGACCTCGTAGACGGACAGGCAGAAGCAGATGGAGAAACAGGAGCAGATAGACAGATAGGGGCAGACGGACAGGCAACAGACAGTACGCCAGAAGAAAAAGATTGACAATTCTGACCACACATTCCATAATGACGATAGTGGTTCGAGAGAACTAACAGGAAAAATGGGAGAGACAACATGAAGAAAAAAAGCTCATACCGATGGCTGATATGGATCATATTGGCAGTGGTTTTGATCGGGGTAGCACTTATGCATATCCTGCCCCCATACATCGACCGATGGAAATCTGCCAGAGATTATGACAAACTTGCCGAAGAGTATGTAAATGATGAGTCCGAACCAGATGATGGAAAGCAGAAGAAAAAAGACTGGTGGGCTACAGATGTAAAAGTAGAGTTTGACAAGTTGAAAGCTGAGAATCCAGATGTCATCGGATGGATACGGTTTGATAATCAGGATGAACTTGGCATCAATTATCCAATTCTGTATTCAGGAGACAATCAGAAATATCTGAGAACCGACCTGCATGGCAACAGTCACATCGCAGGATGTATCTTTTTGGAAGGCCTTAACAAATCTGATTTTTCGGATTATTACAACATTATCTACGGTCATAATATGAATGACGGAAGCATGTTCGGGAGCCTGAAAAAATATAAGGATGACGGTTTCTGGAAAGAGAATCAATACTTCACTGTATATTCTGAGACAACCGCCTACCGTTATCGAATCTTCTCTTATGAGGATGCAGTCAATGGCGGTGATGTATACAAAGTAGGATACCAGCCGGGCGAAGAGTATCAGAAATTTATCGACCAGATGATAAAAGATTCCGATGTTGATACAGGAGTAAAGCCGAAGACCAGTAACAAGATACTGACACTTTCTACTTGTACAGGGAACGGATACAGCAAGCGGCTTGCCATCCATGCAGTCTGCATTGACGCACAAACTACAGATGAGTCAAAATTAAAGGAAACAGGAAATTAACTATGAAAATATCCAAAAGTATGTCGAAAAAATATCCAAAAACATGTTTTTGGATGAGCGTGTAGATGTATCCGGTATCGAGATTGAGAATGTTGTGGCAGTACGTTATGAATGTACACAAAAAGGCTCAGGCAATAAATGGCCATCTATGAGAGAATTCAAAGTATCCACAACACCGGAGACAGGAGTTGAGTTTACGAAAGAAGTCATCCGTACACAGGACGGATGGGCTCCATATCAAGGAGAAGAAAGTAACTTGATTGACGAAAATACACAGACATCAATCTGGTATAATGTAAGACAGAATGGAAATCCGGCAAATACTACAATCAAAGGTGACTATGTCGGAGTGAAATTATCACAGCCAATCACGTTAGGTAAAATTGATATTTTACAGGGTAAGAATGACAATGATGGTGATTACTTCAAGAATGTAAAATTGCAGTATTCAGTAAATGGAACAGACTGGAAGGATATTCCGGGTGTAGAGCCGTTTAAAAATACAAGACATATTCAGGTAGATCTTTCGGACAAAAACATCGAGGCACAGTATCTTCGTCTGGAAAATCAGGAAAATCAGGAGAGCTGGATTGCTTTCAGAGAATTTGATGTAGATGCAAAAGTATTTTACAATGCGAAAGCATATACAAACGTAGATGCATATAAAGATTTTGGGGCAAACGTATTTGCAGATTCAGCAGAGCTGGCTCCACAAAATGACATTGCGTTGGAGAAAGATCAATATATTGGTCTGAAATTAGATCGTGTACATGAGATTACAACGATTGAGAATCAGTTAAAAGATGCAGACGGTATTACATTAGAAGTATCGAAAAACGGATACGAATGGACTGAGTATGCAGCTGGAAAGAATGTAGATGCACGTTATGTACGTCTCATCAACAAGACAGATGCGAAGAAAACATTCGATATTCAGAAGTTGTCATTGAAGACATTTGAGATTTATGAAAAATCACTTGTAGCTGATCAGACAACGTTTGCAATCGGTGAGGCGGCAAGCAATCCGGCAACAAACCTGTTTGACGGAGACCGCACGACACAGGTTATCTATCAGGGAAGCCAAAATCAGGGCGCAAAATTTGTCTATGATCTGGGACAGACAATTGACCTGAAGACATTGAAAGTAGTATGTAGAGACAGTGAGATTGATTTCCCACATCACGCAAAGATTTCAGTATCAACAGATGGTCAAAAGTGGACAGATGTGATGACAATCGGTAATCAGGATAAAGAAAATGAAGGCGAAAGCTTCAAACGAAGATAATATCAATGATGTACTTCCGTTACATGAGACTTCTTACAATGCAAAATTGGAAGAAAATATCAACCAGAAAGCTCGTTTTATCAAGTTTGAGATTACAAGAACAAAAGTAGGTTCAGATAAATGGGTGAGATTCCAGGAATTTGAGATCAATGGCGGTGAGTATATGCCGACAGTGAACGACCCGACATTTGAAAGTGACTGTCTGGATACAAGAAACGGAAAATATGCATACATGGTAGATGCTGATTTGTCTACAGCATTTGTTCCGGCAAAAGAAACAGGAACATTGAACTATACAGTTTCTGACAATAACAATGTCAATGTGATTAAGATCATTCAGGGAGCAGACGCAATTTCCAATGCGACTGTAAAAGCCCGCACATTGAAAAATCCGGACAAATGGATTACACTTGGAACGCTTGCACAGACAGTAAATGAGTTCGTATTAGAAAAAGATACCGTTCTCTTAGATGTGAAATTAAAGTGGAAAAATGTGACACCATCTATCACAGAATTAGTATTTGCAAAAACAGATACTGTGAATGTGGACAAAGCAGAACTGAAAAAGCTGTTAGACAACAAAGAAGATACTTCTTCTTGGACAACAGACAGTAAGCAGGCATATGATGCGGCAATTGCAGCAGGTCAGAAAGTATATGACAGCGAACATGCAAGCAAAGGAAGCGTTGACAGCGCAGTACTTGCAATTAAAAATGCAGTGGCAGACAAAGAGTTGAAAGGCGATATGTCAAAATTGCAGGCAGCATTGGACAAGGCGCTGAAAGATTCTGAGAACTACACAGCAAGAACATGGCGTGTATACAGCAACGCAGTAAGTGCGATTGAAACAGCAATGGAAAATGCGGATAATACATCAGTAGCAGATGTAGAAAAATTACTTGCAGATTTAGAGGCGGCAAAATCAGCGCTTGTATACAATCCGTCTGCAATGGAAGAATGTATGCTCGCAGTGCAGGCAGAAAATGACTTTATCAATGCAACAGATAAATCTATCTATACAGAAGAGTCTTGGAATAATTTTGTTGCGGCAAAAGAAGCAGTGGAACAGCTGATTGAAAAGAACAAGACAACACCGGTACACCCATCAGAATTTAAAGATGCATTGAAAGCGTTGAAAGATGCAAAAGAGGGATTGACTTTTGTACCGGTAGCACCTGTATCAAAAGAAGTGTTGTCTGGATTGATTAAAACAGCGGAAGGTTTAGATGCACAGCTTTATACAAAAGACAGCTATCAGGCATTGACAGAAGCACTTAACGCTGCAAAAGCAGAATTTGACAGAACAGACAGTACAGAGGAGTCTGTAAAAGCGGCTGTTGACAAATTAGATGCAGCGATCAAAGCGCTTGTGACAAGAGCAAATGGTGAGGAAGTGAAAGCTTATATCAATGGTATTGAGTTGAAAGATGCCTCAAAATACACAGAGGAATCTTACAAGGTATATAAAGATGCATATCAGAAACTTTGTGGAGTATTAGATCGTCTTGACAATGTTTCACAGGAAGAATATCTGAAACTGAGAAATGCATTTGAGACAGCGGAAGCAAATCTTGTGGAGAAAGATGCTGCTAAGCCAGAACAACCAAAACCAGATAAACCACAGCAGGATCAGAAACCAGATTCGGATGACAAGCATGAAGTTCACACAGGTGACACAACAGAAAGTAGTCTGCCAATGGCATGGTTGCTTGCAAGTGTTGTCGCAGTGGGCGGAATATTGATCAGCAAAAAGAAAAGAGTAAAATAGTGAATTCTAACGAGGGAGAGCGGTATGCTCTCCCTTTTCAGATGCTGAAATGTATGTTAGAATAGGGCAAAGCATTGACAGAAGACAGGAGTGTGTAGATATGGACCAAAAGTGGGATATGGAGATTTTGTCAGTTGAAAAGTTTGCGGAAAGATACGAGGAATTATTTCATAGAAGTTTTGAGTCAAGCAAACTGCATTACATTCGTTTCTGCAAGGCGGAAAATTGGAGTCAGGCAGTGGAGGGGACGTTTGCAATTCCGCAAAAAGAACATTTACGAGGAGAAAAAACAGCATTTGGATACTGTGTATTACCGAACCGATTTATTTTTATTGAGTACGAGACAAAGATAGAACCGATGCTGAGAGAGATGAAGGACTATCCGAATATAGATGCGGCATCTCCGTTGCAGTTTCTGTTCAAATTTATGGAATATCTGCTGGAAGATGATATGATTTTTTTGCAAGGATATGAAGATAATTTGGAGGATCTCGAGGATGAACTGTTAAATAACAATCTGGAAGATTTTAACCGCACGATTCTGGCTATCAGAAAAGAACTTTCTGTGCTGAGTTCCTATTATGAACAATTATCCGATATGGGAGAGACGCTAAAGCAGAATGCGGCCGAGCAGGGGGCTGAGAAAGAAGAGTTATTATTTTCTTTGTTATGTGAAAGGGCGGGACGGTTTTATTCGACTGTCCAGGAATTGAAGGAGTACTCCATGCAGCTTCGGGAGATGCATCAGACACAGGTGGATATCAGACAGAATGAGATTATGAAATTTCTCACGATCGTGACAACCATATTTATGCCACTGACACTCATTGCAGGATGGTATGGTATGAATTTTGTCCATATGCCGGAGCTTTCATTGCGGTATGGATATGTGGTTATTTGCGGCATCTGTCTGCTGATTGTGTTGATTGAGATATGGTTCTTTAAAAAGAAAAAATAGGTTTTAGAAAATAAGGAGAAAAAGATGGGAATAGAAATACAATTTTTAGACTGGCTACAGACGTTACATAGTCCAATAGTTGATAAAATGATGCTTGGGATCACGCACCTTGGAGATGCGGGAATTTTTTGGATCGTGTTGGCGGTCATTCTGCTTTTGATCCCGAAAACGAGAAAGAGCGGATTGATCGTGGCAGCGGCATTATGCATTGATGTCATTGTGTGCAATGGAATTTTAAAAATCTGTTTGCCAGAACGAGACCGTTTGATGTCAATGAGGCAGTGCAGCTTTTGATTACAGCGCCAAAAGATTTTTCGTTTCCGTCAGGACATACGGCTGCATCTTTTGCGGCGGTTGCGGCGCTTTATTTTGCGGGGAAGAAAAAGCTTTGGAAGGTCTCGCTTGTGCTTGCTGTTTTGATTGCATTTTCACGAATGTATCTGTATGTGCACTATCCGACAGATATTTTAGGCGGAGTGCTTGTCGGGCTTGGAGCCGGAGCGGCAGGTTATTATCTTGTTATCACATTGCAAGAACGAATTGGAAGGAGGAAGAAAAATGGCTCAGACGAACTGTGAGAGTTGTATGAATTACGAGTATGATGAAGAATATGATTACTATGTATGTATGAAAAATCTGGATGAAGATGAGATGTATCGGTTTGTTCGGGGAGAATTTCGGGATTGCCCGTACTATCAGTTCGGAGACGAATATCAGATTGTGAGAAAACAGATGTAAAAAGGCTGTGTGCAGTGACACAGCCTGACACATTCTGAGACTTATAATTCATCAATCATTTTTTGAAGACCTTCATAGAATCTGCCAATATGAACGCCGTCGATTATGCGGTGATTGACTTCCACGGACATTCCGAGTGTCTCACGACCGTTTTGGGCCATGATCTTTCCCCAGGTGATTCGTGGAATCATATCATCGATATCCAGATTACGTTCATGGGTACATCCGGTAAGGTCAAGCCACGGAAGACAGGACATATAGATCAGCTCGTCGCCTTCTTCGGTCTGGTCAATAAACGTCGTCTGTGTATGACTTTTTTCTTTTGCAATACGGCAGAATTTTTCCATGGAATCCTGGCAGCGGACAGTGACAATATAGAACTGTTCACTGTCTTTTTTATGTCTGTAAAACTTGGAATCCGCTCTTCTAAAAGTGCAACTTTTCCATCATGGATTGTATAGCGGAAATTTTCTACTTGATTTATCGCTTTTGTAACCAGGTAGGTCAGTGCATAATAGAAAGAAATACCATGGCTTTTGGTGTATTTGTGAAGCTGCGTGACATCCACACGGAAAGTTGTACTGTAAAATGGATGATCCACAGTAGAAAAAAAGTCAAATAATTCTGCTCGTGACCAAATTAATTTGTCAATATATTTCATAACAACTCCTCCTGAAAATATTTATTATATTATAAAACAACAAAAAAGAATGTTTGATAAATAAATTTATTGTCAAAGTTGACAATGTATAATAGCGGTAATATCATCGAAAGAGGAAAGAATAGAAAAAAGAAGCTAAGATGAAGGAGAGGTTATGGTGAAAAAAGGAATCAAACAGTTTCTTGCAGGGATGTGCGCAGTGTTGGTCATGCCGACCGGAACTGTACAGAATGTGCTTGCAAAAGAGTCGGAACAGGCATTGCCGGTATCCGCGGAAAAGTCGATCAATCAAGAATTGAAATTATGGTATACTTCGCCGGCTAAGATCGACACAGCAGAAACAAATGGCGGCGAGTGGATGCAGCAGTCCCTGCCTTTGGGCAATGGAAATCTGGGAAATCTGATTTTTGGAGGGATTGCAAAGGAAAGGATTCATTTTAATGAAAAGACGCTTTGGACAGGTGGACCTTCATCAAGTCGTCCAAATTATCAGTTCGGGAATAAGGCAACAGCGTATACCGATACGGAGATTGAGGAGTATCGAAAGCTTTTAGATGACAAATCTACAAATGTATTCAACGATGACAAAAGTCTTGGCGGTTACGGAATGGGGGCAAAGATTAAGTTCCCGGGAGAGAATAATCTGAACAAAGGAAGTTATCAGGATTTCGGAGATATCTGGCTTGATTTTTCCAAGATGGGAATCAATGATAACAATGTAAAGGACTACCGCAGAGAGCTGGATATTCAGACCGGAATTGCGGCGACAGAGTTTTCTGCAAAGACGTGACATATAAGCGGGAACATTTTGTGAGTAATCCGGATCAGGTGATGGTGACAGAGCTTTCTGCATCTGAAAAAGGAAAACTTGATTTGAATGTAAAAATGGAGCTTAATAATAGTGGTTTAGAAGGGAAGACCACTTTTGATGAAAAGAATCAGACATGTACGATCGAAGGAAAGGTAAAGGACAATGATCTGAAGTTTTGCACAACGATGAAGCTCGTTCTGACAGGTGGAAAACTGAGCGCAGATGAAAAGAATCAAGTCTATCAGATTCAGGATGCAGATTGCGTGATGATCGTGATGGCGGCAGAGACGGATTATAAGAATGATTATCCGACATATCGGGATAAGAACAAAGATTTGAAAAAAGTAGTCGCTGACCGTGTGAACAATGGAACGAAGAAATCCTATGATGAGTTGAAGGAAACACATATCGCAGACCATCAGGGATTATTTGACAGAGTAAGTCTGGATTTGGGAGAACAGCGCACATCAGTACCGACGAACCAGCTTGTGGATGAATATCGAAATGGAAATTATTCGCATTATCTGGAAGTGCTGGCATTTCAATATGGACGTTATCTGACAATCGCAGGTTCAAGAGGAACACTTCCAAGTAATTTAGTTGGATTGTGGACAGTTGGCAACTCTGCGTGGACAGGAGACTACCATTTCAATGTGAATGTACAAATGAATTACTGGCCGGTTTATGCAACGAATCTTGCAGAATGTGGGACAACGTTTGTAGATTATATGGATAAGTTAAGAGAGCCGGGACGCCTGACTGCGGAGAGAGTGCACGGAATTGAAGGAGCAGTGAAAAATCATACCGGATTTACCGTACATACAGAGAACAATCCGTTTGGTATGACAGCGCCGACAAATGCACAGGAATACGGATGGAATCCGACAGGGGCTGCATGGGCAATCCAAAATCTTTGGTGGCATTATGAGTTTACACAGGATGAGGCATATCTGAAGAATACGATTTATCCGATTATGAAAGAGGCAGCTCTGTTTTGGGATTCATATCTCTGGACATCGGAGTATCAGAAAATTAACGATGAGAACTCGCCATATAACGGCCAGAACAGACTTGTAGTTGCACCAAGTTTTTCAGAGGAACAGGGACCGACAGCAGTTGGAACAACTTATGACCAGTCGCTTGTGTGGGAGTTGTACAATGAATGTATCAAGGCAGGAAAAATTGTCGGAGAAGACGAAGCACTTTTGAAATCATGGGAAGAAAAGATGCAAAAACTGGATCCGATTGAGATCAATGATACAAATGGAATCAAGGAGTGGTATGAGGAGACACGTGTCGGACAGAAGAACGGTCATAACCAGTCTTATGCACAGGCAGGAGATCTTGCAGAAATCGAAGTTCCAAACAGCGGATGGAATATCGGACATCTGGGAGAACAAAGACATGCATCTCATTTGGTAGGTCTGTTCCCGGGAACATTGATCAACAAAGACAATGAAGAGTATATGAATGCGGCAATCCAGTCTTTAACAGAGCGTGGAGAATACTCTACCGGCTGGTCAAAGGCAAATAAGATTAACCTTTGGACAAGGACAGAGAATGGAGAGAAAGCATATACACTTTTGAATCATCTGATTGGAGGAAATTCTTCCGGGCTTCAGTACAATCTATTTGATTCTCATGGTTCCGGCGGTGGAGACACTATGATGAATGGAACTCCGGTATGGCAGATTGACGGTAACTTTGGCCTGACATCCGGTGTGGCAGAGATGCTTGTACAGTCACAGTCCGGATATACACAGTTTCTTCCGGCAATTCCAAGCGCATGGGAAGAAGGAAGCGTACAGGGACTGAAAGCAAGAGGCAACTTTACAATTGGAGAAAAGTGGGCAAACGGCGTGGCGGAGACATTTACGGTATGCTATGACGGAGACAAAGAAAGCAGTACATTTACAGGATCTTATGAGGATATCACTTCTGCAAAAGTATATGCTGATGGAAAAGAAATTGAAGTGACAAAAGAAGAAGAAACAGGTCGTATTTCTTTTGAAGCGAAAGCAGGAAAGACGTATACAATTGATATGTCTGAGACGAATGTGGAGGAATTGAAAGAGAAGGCAACAGCATTTTTAAAACAACTCCATCCGGATCTGATCAAGATTAAAGAAGAACTGCAGTCGGCGATTGACCGTTCTTCAAAAGAACTGGGAAGTATTCTGACAAAAGCAAAACAGATGGATCAATTATACCGCACATATCTGCAAGAAGCAGAGAACGTATATTATCTGACTGATCAGGAAGGGCTTGCCTACAATGAGATTGATACTATTTACAATCAGTTGAGAGAATTGCGCAATACATTGCTGGAAAACACAGGGGATATGGAATACTATCAGAAGGCAGAAAGTCAGCTTACTGATACCGCGGCACAATTAGAAAAACAGATGGAGAACCGGGTGATTTCATTTAGTAAAGATTCCGGAATCATTGGGGAGGACCGGGCGCTTACTTTGAGTAAGAGTGAGAATGCTAAAAATTATGAGATCCGCTATACAACAGATGGAAGTATTCCGAGAAAGACATCAGAAAACTACGAGAAACCACTTCAGTTGAGTGATCAGGAGGACACTGTTGTCAGAGCAGCATTGTTCTATAAAGAGCAGAGAGTCAGTCAGGTATATACAAAGAAATATATGACAGAAGGTATTTCCGTTAAAGATTTGGTAGTATCCCATGAAAACCATTGGGGAGATACTTATGCAAAAGAGAAGATGATTGACGGAAATCCGGCGACAAGATGGGCATCAAAAGGTGTAGATACTTCCAAACCGATGGAGCTCACATTGACATTTGCAAAAGCAGAGCTACTCAGCCAGATGAAATTTGACCTCTTTGTGTCAAGAAATAATGCGATTGGTGCATTTGAAATTCAAACGCTTGTGGATGGAACCTACCAGACAGTGTACGAAGGTACAAAGATGGGGGATATCAATGATAAGGTGGGAGATGTAGATGGAAACAGCGAAGGGTATCATGCATATTACTTAGCGGAATTTCCGGAGATCAATACGGATTCTGTAAAAGTGATACTGAAAGCAGGATTCTTAGGCGAACCATCTCTGTATGAGGTGACACCACTTTGTGCAGGTGTTCCGGCAGATAAAGCTGGTGACGCAGCAGAATTGGAGAGCATGATTGGATTGGCAGAGGAAGCAGACCGTACATCAGACTATTATGTAAATGCACCGCAGGAACTAAAAGATGCATTTGAAGAAAGCATTTCAGATGGAAAAGAAATGTTGAAAGCATCACAGGATTTGATGGATTCCAGAACCGAATTTTTATCAAATAGATATGACCGTCTTGGCTTTGGGGAGACAGATAAATCGGTGCTGGAGACATTGATTGCACGGGCAGAAGAAGCGCTGAAAGGCGAGTATACAAATGAGTCGTTGTACCAGTTAAAGAAAGTGCTTGCGGAAGCAAAAGAAGTTTTGGCTGATGAGAGTGCAAAGCAGCCAACAGTCGATCAGACAGCGCAGAAACTGCAAAAAGCATTAGATAACTTGGAACAGGGAGGATTTGAAGAGATACAGGTTCCTTCAGGAGAGCTGCAAGGCTCTGACAAATGGATTCAGGCAGGTAAATTCAAGGCGACAGCAGATGACAATGCGGGACCGTTGACGTATGAATTTACCGGACATTTCATACAGGTTCCGACTGTAAAAGGAGATGACCACGGAGTCATTCGGGTGACGCTTCAGGATCAATCCGGAAAACAAATTTATCAGGAAGAGATTGATACATATGCGCAAAACCGAGTGGAAGGAACAGAGCTGATGCAGGAGGAATTTGCAGAAGGCTCGTATACGATTCAGTTTGAGCGAGTGGGAAAAGCACACAGGCACAGGATAAAAGAGG
>ENA-OUNH01000427-OUNH01000427.1-human-gut-metagenome-genome-assembly--contig:-NODE-427-length-12867-cov-2.042072_pt1 | contig 12867 bp, 20 predicted proteins | sample MGYA00242806_ERZ504814 | MGnify/ENA primary metagenome ERZ504814 (study PRJEB26092, sample SAMD00036389) | human gut metagenome | host: Homo sapiens | study: EMG produced TPA metagenomics assembly of...
TCTTCCAGTCCTACAAGCTGGCGAAGTCCGTCTGCCATTCCCCCGATCCTGTCAGCATTCAGCATCAGTCTGTCAATAAGGCCTTCAGGCATCTGGTTCTTTTTTCCGTTTTCTACATCCAACGCATTGGCTTTCAGTATCTCTTCCGTATGATCTGTAAGAGCCTGTGCTACAGTCTCAAGTGTTCTGTTCTTGTCATTTGTGGAAAGATTTCGAAGGACAACTTCTGCATCCTTTGCGTTTTGTCCCAGTTTTTCAAGCATTTCATTCATTTCCCAATATTCCTGCCTTTCTTACTCTTATTACAGCAGTTTTTACTGCGCGTCGCGGTATATATTCTCTTCTGTAACGATCACCTGCGGTCGGATATCTGTAGGCTCTGTGGGAACTTCCGGAAGAATCTGGAAAGAAAATCCCACTGCCACCCGGCTGATCTTTGGATGTTTCTCAAGGAAACGGTCATAAAAACCACCGCCATATCCAACCCGGTTGCAGTTCACATCAAAAGCAACTCCTGGCATAACCATCATGGCATCCTCCCAGGAAACTGTCTCGCCGTCTTCCTTTGGCTCCGGAATTCCGAAATAACCGGATTCCAGCTGGGAAAAATCAGTTAGCTTATAAAACACCATATCTTTTCCGAACACCTTGGGAACTGCAACTTCCTTGCCATCCTTCCATGCCTGCTCAATGATATAACGAGTGATCACTTCATGGTTATAATCTGCATACGCCATGATCCGCTCTGCCTCCTGATATTCCGGAAGGACTGTCAGTTTTCCTGTGATCATGCGGCTTTTTCCTGGATCCATTCATCACTGTGTTCTTTTCTTGCTTTGAAATCTTTTTTCTAATTTCGTTTTTTTCTTCCATATTTTTCTCCCAGATTGGTGATGCTTCCATCTTTTCTTAATATCGATATTGTTCAGATGTGCACGCAGGCTGCCTTTTACCGCATCCAGATATTCCCTTCGAAGTTTGGCCTGTTCAACTTTCTCCTCTTCTGTAAGGCCTACACTCTTCTGCTTATGTGCCAGTGCATTGATTCTGTCGATCTTGATATTGTCCATCATATAAACAGTCTCCTCTTTTTTCTATCTGAAAATTATTCTTACAGCAGTTTCTCAATATAATCGATCAGGAAGAATTCTTCCTTCTTGTTTCCTACAAACAAAGTACCGCAGCTCTTGCCTTCCACGATCCTGTGAATGTTGTGGAAATCGTTTCCGTTGGCAATGACCATGTCAGCTCCTGCTGCTGTGGCAATGATCGCTGCTGTAAGCTTGGTCGCCATTCCCCCGGTTCCCACATTGCTTCCTGTTGAAGACTTGCCAAGTTTACGCATATTATCATCCATATTTTCTACAATGTCAATAAACTCTGCATCCGGATTGGAATTGGGATCATCTGTGAAAAGTCCGTCAATATCGGACATCAGGATCAGAAGATCTGCGCCGATCAGCGCGGCAACTACAGAAGAAAGCGTATCATTATCACCGAATTTTACAAGATTCTGAAACTCATAGGAAGATACGGAGTCGTTCTCATTTACGATAGGGATAACACCTACGGCAAGAAGTTCATTAAACGTATTCTGGGCATTTCTGCGGTTTGCATTATTGACCATGGTATTCTTTGTCATAAGGATCTGTGCCACCATCTGGTTATATTCACCAAAGAGCTTCTGGTAAATAGTCATCAGTCTGGCCTGGCCTACTGCCGCACATGCCTGTTTTTCTAAGTTCTGCCGGTTTACCTTTCATTCCGAGAGCAGCTGCCCCTACAGCGATCGCTCCGGAGGATACCAGTACCACGTCTTTTCCCTGGTTGTGAAGATCGCTGAGTTCTCTTGCAAGGATCTCCAGCTTGCGGAAATCCAGTCTTCCAGTTTCTGTATGGATCAAAGAAGAAGATCCAATCTTGATTACGATACGTTTCTTATCTTTCAGTTGTTCTCTGTAATTTGCATTCATGTTTTCTGTTTCTCCTGATACCTGATATTTATTGCATGATCCGGACAATCATTCCATTGCCCCGACCGTTCTTTGTTTTATAATATAAATCTACTGATATGTGACGGAATCGACACGATCATTCTGCACGATCTCCACCCAGGTTGTTCCCTGATTCAGACGGATCTCCTGTTCATTGGTGTCATAATAATGAGTAATTCCCCATTGCGAATCCTTTTCCCAGCGGATATCAATCGCTTTTCCTCTTGTGATAAACTTGCCCTGACCGCCGGAAGTGGCATCAATATTCAGGTATCCATTGGCATCATAAGCCGGGCAGGATGAATACTGAAGGATAATATTATCGCAGGTAAGCTGCCTGTTATCCAGCTGGTCTACGTGTTCCTTTCCATACTGGAAACGTCTGTATTCACCGGATGCTGCATCATATTCATACCATGGATGATTATCTGTAAAATTATCAAGTTTTACAAGATTCGCAGTGATGCCATCTGCCGGAACTGTTTCAATACCATCTTCTGCAAAAAGATAATGTCCTGAATAGTCCGTGTTATATTCCTGACTGTATTTCATTGCATCGATCCCTGCCTGAAGATGTGCTGCATCTGTGTAAGCATTGTGCGGTGCTTTCCGGTCTGTTGTCCGGAAAAACGCCAGATTCCCCATATTGATACCATTGAGATTATCGATCACATGCTGTTCCAGATAAGGCAGTGCGTAGACAGCCTGTCCATAATGTGCATAGATTGCATTAAATTCATTTGCATAAAAAAGATAATAATCACGGCAGCTCCGGACAGAACCGATCCTCTCCAGACTGTCATAATCTTCGAGAATTCCCATAAGACGGGTAATATTTCCCTCCACAGGTGCTTCATAAACAACACCTGCATGGCCAATTCCGCTCTGCGGTGCGCCTGAACTGTTATTGCCCATCATTACGGCAACAGGCCTCCGGCGGCCGATACTCTCGGGAACATTCTCACCTGTAAGATAGCTCTTTACCTGGGTTTCCGTCTGGTTCTCCTCGTTCGGAACAAAACCTACCAGATCCTGCTGTGCCCCAAATGCCGGGACTGTCTGGGCCATGCACATACATGTTGCCATGATACCTGCCAGAATACCTGTTCTTCTCATATATTACCTCCTTCAGTCTGATGTAGGATTTACTATCCACACGGGGGGTTATCGATTGATTCCAAGCTCCTTAAGAGCTGCGGCCTGTTTGGCCTCCATAACTTTCGCTTCTTCCTCTGTCATGTGGTCATAACCAAGAAGATGAAGCATGCTGTGTGCTACCAGGAAGCAGAACTCCCTTGTAACACTGTGTCCATATTCCTCTGCCTGGGCAAAAACTTTCGGAACGGAGATCATGATATCTCCAAGAAGAAGTTCATCACTGTCCAGGTCAAAATAAGACTCATCCTCCTCCACAACAGAATAGTCTGCCGGAGTCTCAAAAGGGATCATGGGAAATGACAGAACATCCGTAGGTGCCTGGATATTCCGAAATTCTGTGTTTACTCTCTTAATCTCCTCATTATCTGTAAGGACAAGATTCACCTGCCCGTCATACGGACAATTCTCCATCTCAAGAACTTTATCTGCCACCTGGGATGCCAGTGCCGCATAATCAATGCCAAGTTCCTGATCTGTCTCATACTCAATATTTATGGTCATCTTCTGTACTCCTTATTTTTTATCGTGTACCTGTCATCTTTACGGGATTTCACTGGTTTCTGTTTCTTCTCATAATCGTCATAAGCCTGTACGATCTGCTGCACCAGCGGGTGACGCACAACATCCTTGCTGGTCAGCTGGCAGAAACCGATATCATCGATCTTCTTCAGTACTTTCATTGCCACATCAAGACCGGAAGGGGCATCCTTTGGAAGATCCTTCTGGGAAGCATCACCTGTGACGATCACCTTGGATCCAAAACCGATTCGGGTCAGGAACATCTTCATCTGTGCAGGTGTAGTATTCTGAGCCTCATCCAGAATGATAAACGCGTTATCCAGCGTACGTCCTCTCATGTAAGCAAGAGGAGCCACCTCAATAAGCCCCTTCTCCATATTTTTGGCAAAACTGTCCGCTCCCATGATCTGATAAAGTGCGTCATAAAGAGGGCGGAGATAAGGGTCTACCTTGCTCTGAAGATCTCCCGGAAGAAATCCCAGCTTCTCTCCCGCCTCGATTGCAGGTCTTGTAAGGATGATCCTGGAAACCTCCTCGTTACGGAAGGCGGTAACTGCCATGGCCATGGCAAGATATGTCTTACCTGTTCCTGCAGGCCCTACGCCGAAAACGATCATCTTCCTGCGGATCTGCTCCACATAATCCTTCTGTCCCAGTGTCTTGGGCTTAATGGGTCTTCCCTGTATCGTGTTGCATATAAAATCCTTATCGATCTCCTCCATCACGGAGCCTATCTTCTCCATGGCAAGGGAGAGTGCGTAATTCACATTCTGCTGTGTGATGGTATTGCCTCTTCCCGCAAGAGCATTCAGCTCTTCCACGATCGCTTTCGCCTGCATGGCTCCCCCCTGGCTTCCCAGGATCTTCAAAGAACCGTCGCGGAAGATCATCGTTACGTTCAGAGTCCTTTCGATCAGCTTCAGATGCTCGTCAAACTGTCCGAAAATATTCGCCTGGCGGTCTGCCGGCACATCCACATATAATTCGATAATGCTGCTAGCCATCCTCTGGTGTCCTTCTTTCGGCTGCGCCTTTTTCTCTGTGGGAGCTTCCCGTCCTGTCTTCTCGATGACATTAAGAGTTCCTCTGCTGACGCAGTCCTGATAATTTATTTCTATTTTAACATTATTTTCAGATATTTGAACCCCTTTTTGTATTAATTTTTCTTCATAATTATAAAGTCTCTGAACTGCCTGTTTTTTTGCAGCCTGTTCTGTGAGAGTTTCCTTCTGAAGTGCATACTTTTGTACTGTAACAGTTCCTGCCAGAACCGGCAGAATGAAATTCTCCGTAACTCTGGCAGGATATTCCCGGATCAGCCGTTCTTCGTTTTTCTTACGCCTGGAGACAGATCCAGCCGCAGATTTCCGATCTGCAGAAAAAAATCTCCTGGCTTTTCCATCAGGGACTTTTTCTTCAGGTCCAGTGAAAATGTGTCATAATACGAAACATTATGCCGGATGTAAATATCCGCATCTGCATGAACGTATTCGTACCGCACCACTTGCTGGCTGTCATCTGTGATATTTAAGATTCCTGAAACAAGTTCCTGTCCTTTTTCTACCGAATCTCCTTCTTTTACAAGGGGTGTCCCTCTGCGGGTAATGATCTTTTTCCACAGTACCCTCCACTTCGGAAAAAAGGCTGCAGAATGTTTCTTCTGTCTGTTCCTCCGGTGGAGTCGTTCCTTCCCGGATTTCAAGATCAGCTGGGTTCCTGAAAGCTTTGCAGACACCCACGTAATATCCGGATATTTCCTTCGCATGGCTTCTGCCAGACTGGTGCATCGGATCTTTTTTTTTGCTTCATCCCGTAATGGATTCCTCTTTTCCAGAAACTTAAGAAGTTCCGGTGTTGGGTTCATGATATTTCCCTCAATATGAATATTCCCATAATCTTCCGGAAAGAAATATAAGAACACATACCATGGTTAGCAACCCTGCCAGGATCAGTTTATGGCGATTTGCTGCCAACAGCCAGAAAACGGGACCTTTTTTCCGGAGAATATGGATATGTACGCCGGTTTTTCGCCGGAGAGGACTGATCTTCCAAAAGTCTTTCACTTTCAGGGTAACATGAAATTCTTTTTCCCCGGTTCTTATGATCTTTCGAAGTTCCATGTCCCTGCCTCTGCAGAGATTCAGAAACCGCTCACATTGTTCGCCTGTGACAGACACCCGCACAAAACCTGGAATCATTTCTTCTGCCCCTCCTCCAGAATCATGCTCTCGATCTGTCCCCGGATGCACATTTCCAGTTTCGTATAACTTACGATCTCCAGCTTTTTTCCGGAGACGACCAACCGCCCGGATGCTGTAAGGATCACAATCTGTTCTCTGGTACAGCTTAAGATATTTCGATAATTTTCGATCAGTGCCTTGACGTTTTCCCGTGATGATTACCTGGGTTTCCCGAAAGACAGTCTCACCGGGAAGTTCCAGCATTTTCATTATTTTTCCCATAAAAAATCCCCCGGCCTTTATCACTAATCTATGCCGGAGGATCTGACAGTATGTATTTTTCGAGTGAATGCCTTAAGACTGTTATTTCCGGAGCAACACCATGGAAAACCAGAGAATGGTATTTCCACCAAGATTATACTCCATCTGCTCTCTCTCTACGATTTCATTTGCCACAACACCATAGCTTTCCAGACAGGGGTGCATGTGTTCCGGAAAACGGCAGGGTTTGCCATCCAGATAAGCGCATCGTTCACAGTAATCGCAGGATTCTGTGAAGGATGAAGGTTCATATCCTTCTTCTTTAAAAAATCTCCAACCTTCTCTGTAAGCTCTTCATGGGCTTTTCTTGTTGAAAGCATCTCTTCCATATTCATAATGTCTGATACTTCCGCAACACTGGAAAAGAAGATTGCCTTCGAATAACTGTGGATCTTTTTCTCACATTCCGGCAGCTCTCCCACTGCCGGTGGACAGGCCCAGGTACTTCCGTAGCGCTCACATTCCTCCCTGCAGATCGTCCGCACACGTTCATGTACAGAAACATCCGCTGCATTTAAAAGCCTGTATTCAAAAATCGGATACTGGGCTATAAATTCTTCAAATTTCTCTTTAATATCCATATTCAGATGATCTCCTGTTCTCCAAAAAGGCTCATCACAGCTGCCTCATAATCTCCGAAATGCTGAGACTTTTTGATCTTTTTCAGATATTTTGCGTAATTTGTAAATCCTGGAGCCATGTAGCTCCACAGTTCTTTCATGCGAAACAGTACATTTCGTTCTCCTGAAAGATATTCCTGATAATCGCAATAGATGCGATCATGGAACTGGCGCATTTTCTGCTTGTAAGTTTCCTGGCGGTTGAAATTCTCCTCATTTCCGCCTGTTCTCATAATCTCATCCAGAAGATACGGCCTGGCGATCACACCACGTCCGTACATAAAGCTGTCTGCATCTGGAAACTTTACCCTGATCTCCTGATATGCTTCCACAGAAAAAATATCCCCGTTATATCCCAGGGGAACCGTTAATTTCTCCTGCGCATTCTGAAACAGTTCATATCTTGGTGTGCCCTTGTAATGATCCTTCAGAAGACGTGGATGGATGATCAGTTCTTTTACAGGATATTTTGCATAGATGTCAAGAAGACGTTCCCAGTCCTCCTCATAGTCAGTCCCCACTCTTGTCTTGATGGAAATCTCCATATCTGTTCCTTTAAAGATCTCATCCAGGAATCTGTCCAATTTATCCGGCTCTCCCAGGAAACCCGCACCTTTTCCCTTGGCTGTCACAGTACCGGAAGGGCATCCCAGGTTCAGATTCACTTCTTTATGGCCGTATTCATCCCGGAAAATATGGGCTGTTTTGATAAAATCTTCTGCATTGTTGGTAAGGATCTGTGGGATCACAGGCAGATTTCCATTCATATCCGGGGATACTTCTTTTATTTCTTTACTGCTTAGTCTCTTGTTTGGCTTGGCAGTGATAAACGGGGTAAAATATTTATCCATGGGATAAAAACAATCATGATACGCATTGCGGTAAACCCAGTTGGTAACACCCTCCATTGGTGCCATATAGTTTTTCATCACTGCTCCTCCCTGATGCGAAAATAGATCTGCTTTCTTCCACCGCTGCCTGTAGGGATCCTGCCAACCTCATAATTTCCCAGTGATTTGATAAATGGAGTAAGCTTGGAGTAACCATAATTACGCACATCAAAATCAGGCAGACGTTTTCCCAGCTGATCCCCAAGCTGACCGGAGGAAAGCCAGCCTTCCTCATCTGAAAACTTCTCGATAATGGCATTGATAGCCTTACGCACACGTTTTAGATCTTTGTTTTTCTTAGATCCGGAACTGTTTTGTTTACCGCCGTTATTTCCGGCTTTTTTCGCCTCTGCTGCTGTTGCCTGGGCTTCTTTCTTCTCTTCTTCCTGCTGGTTGCGGTAGAGAAGATCCAGATATTTGAACTGGTTGCAGGCAGAGATAAATGGTTTCGGTGTCTTCTCCTCGCCCATTCCCAGTACCAGCATCCCGGATTCCCGAAGTCTTGCTGCCAGACGGGTGAAATCGCTGTCTGATGAGACAATACAATATCCATCCACATTTCCGGAATATAGGATATCCATAGCGTCAATGATCATTGCCGAATCCGTAGCGTTCTTGCCTGTTGTGTAGCTATACTGCTGGATAGGGATAATAGAATCCTCCAGGAGGACTTTTTTCCATGAGGAAAGACGGGCACTTGTCCAGTCCCCGTAAATTCTCTTGTATGTTGCGATTCCGATGTTGGCTACCTCATCCACGATGATCTTGATGTATTTATCTGATATATTATCTGCATCAATCAGTATTGCAATTCTTAATTCGTTGTCCATAAATCCAACCTTTTCTATATGATATATGCCGTATGCCAGCTCCGCTCCGGCATCGTTCCTGTTCAGTATAGCTGAAATACCGTTTTAAGTCAAACCATCTGCAGTCAGGTAAAACATAAAAATCCTTCCGTCATTCAGTACATAAATACAAGCGGAAGGATTTCATTCTATTATATTTTTTTTAATTGCTCCAGCATGATCTTCAGTATCTCTCTGTCTGTCTCTTTCATTCCATCCTTACCGATCTGACCCACACAGCTGATAGTCTCTGCAGTTTCTTCCTGAAGGATTCCTGTATATGGCGCATAGGACTGACCGTTCATAGCCAGATGATGTGCCAGAAAAGCTGCATCCAGGCTGGCTGCGATCTTTGCAGCACAGGAGATCTTTGCGCCATCGCAGATGATTCCCGGAATATTGGCCAATGTGTTCTCAATGGTCTTTTTGATCTGGGAAATGCTTCCTCCTACCATGTAGGTGATAGCTGCACCTGCTGCACAGGAGGCAGACACTGCACCGCAGAATGCAGAAAGCTTACCAATATAATGTTTCTGGTAAACAGTCAGAAGATTGGAAAATACCAAGTGCCCGGTAAAGACTGTAATCCGGCAGTTCCATCTCTCTTGCATAAACGATCAGCGGAACAGAACAGGCAATTCCCTGATTTCCGCTTCCGGAGTTGATCACAACCGGCATGTCACAGCCTCCCATTCTTGCCTCAGAAGCTGCTGCTGTAAGGCTTCTCATTCTGGTAAGCATATCATGGGAGTAATTTTCACGGATCACACGGCCGATGCCAAGACCGTATTTCCGGTCATTCCTTCATGGGCAATAGCCATGTTGCTTCGAATCTGGGTATCCAGAAGTTCTCTGACATCCGAAAGATCCACTGTATCTGCGAATTCCCGGATATTCTCCAGATCCAGCAGTGTGCGGTCTGCCTCTTCTTTTTCTTCCTGAGCCTGATCCGCATCAAGAAGGACCTCTTTGTCTTAATGATCTTTGTACATTGATATGGTCATATTGATCTCCAGGCTGACGCTGTCTTCTCCTGCTTCCATCTCAATGATAATGTGAAGAACAACCGGCGTGTCAAGAAGTTCTACTTTACAGATATCCTTATCCAGAAGCTCTTTGCAGCGTTTCCGTCCTTCATCTGTCACTTTGGAAAGTACCTCCATATCAAGAGAAGCATCTCCGGCAACTGCACCAAGAACAACGCCTGCAGGAATTCCCTTTAAGCCCCCGGAATTGGGGATGATCACACAGCGGACATTCTTGATAATGTTTCCGCTGCATTTTGCCACGATGCGCTCTGGCTCTTTTCCCAGAACTTCTCTGGCTCTCGCAGCTCCGTAAGCCAGGGCGATCGGCTCTGTACAGCCCATGGCCGGGATCATTTCCTCTCTGAGGATGGCAAGATAGTTATCGTATATATGTTTGTTCAACTTTTTTCTTTTCCTTTCTCATATTTATGACATGCCACCATATGCCCTGGTTCCACCTGCCGAAGATGTGGCGTCTCCATTTTGCACCGTTCCTCACACCACGGACAGCGGTTATGGAACCTGCATCCGCTGATAGTCCTTGACTGAACACCTGTATCTGTAACGATCTGATCCAGTGTTTTTACCCTTGGATCTGGCACTGGGATGGATGAGATCAGCATTTTTGTATAAGGATGCAAAGGATTGGAATACAGTTTGTCTGCATCTGCAATCTCCATAAGATTTCCCAGATAAAGCACTCCGATCTCATCACAGATCTTCTGTACAACCTGAAGCTGATGACTGATAAACAGATAAGTAAGGCCGTATTTCTCCTGAAGATCCTGAAGCATCTGAACGATCTGCGCCTGCAGAGAAACATCCAGTGCAGAAATCGGCTCATCACAGACTACAAACTCCGGCTGCACGGAAAGTGCTCTTGCAATGGAGATTCTTTGTCTCTGTCCGCCGGAAAACTCATGAGGATACTTCAGAAGATCCTGTTCCTTCAGTCCTACAACACGGATCAGCTCTTTTGCACGGTCTTTTTGTTCTTTTGGAGTATACATCTTGTGGATCTCCATAGGCTCACAGATAATATCCTGTACTGTATGGCTTGGGTCCAGGGATGAATACGGATCCTGGAAAACAGACTGCATTTTTTACGATAAGGAAGAAGATCTTTTTCTCCCCAATGTTTCCGATCTCTGTGCCCTCATAAAGGATTTCACCGCCTGTTGGCTTATGATATCTTAAGATTGCTTTCCAATGGTGGATTTGCCGCTTCCGGACTCCCCTACCAGGCCAAATGTCTTTCCTTTTCAATAGAAAAGCTTACTTCATCTACTGCTTTCAGGATGCCCGGCTTGAATGACAGAAGTTTCGGAGATTTCTGTTTAAAATACACTTTCAGATCTTTTACTTCAATTAATGGCTTGCTCATTTGTTCTCCTCCCTTCTGTGACAGAGGATACGATGCCCCTCTGCAGCTTCATAATATTTCGGAAGACAGGCCTCACAGGTCTTATCTGCATATTTACAGCGGTTGAGGAATGGACAGAGATTTCCGCTTCCGTCAGAAAGATCTCTTTCAAGAAACTGCTCAAACGTTCCGCCTACACGTGGCATGCTGGCGATCAGTGCCTGTGTATACGGATGTCCCGGACGGAGAAAAATCTCTTCCACGGTTCCTTCTTCCACCACGTAGCCACCGCACATAACTGCTACACGCTTGCAGGTCTGTGCCACAACACCCAGATCGTGAGTGATCAGGATGATACTCATATTGTCTTTTTCTGCAGTTCCAGAAGGAGATGCAGGATCTGTGCCTGAATAGTAACATCCAGAGCCGTTGTCGGCTCATCTGCGATCAGAACCTTCGGATTGCTGCTCATGGCCATGGCGATCATCACACGCTGGCGCATACCGCCGGAAAGTTCGTGGGGATAGCTGCGCATTGCTTTCTCCGGGTCTGTGATGCCGACAGCTGTGAGAAGCTCCAGCACACGGGCTTTTGTCTCTTTTTTGTTCATATCTGTATGACGGCGGATCAGCTCCACCATCTTGCTTCCAACTGTATAAACAGGATTAAGCGCGGAAAGGGAATCCTGAAAGATCATGGCGATCTCACCGCCCCGGATCTTACGAAGCTCAGCCTCGTTTTTCTTCAGGATATCATCGCCTTTAAACAGGATCTCTCCACCCTTGATCTTACAGTTGGACGGACCCAGACGGAGAATGGATTTTGTTGTCACACTTTTTCCGCTTCCTGACTCTCCTACAATGCCGAAGAAATCGCCTTCTTCAATGGCAAAGCCTGCATCTTTTACTGCCTGTGCCTCTCCAAGATCTGTAAAGAAAGACACTTTCAGATTTTTTACTTCCAGTAATTTTTCCATTTATGATATCCCCCTTACTTAGGCTCGAATACTTTTCGCAGAACCTCACCCAGATAATTAAAGCTGATAACTGTGATCAGGATCAGGATTCCAGGGAAAATTGCAAGGTACGGTGCCTGCTGGATGTAACGCTGGGCATTGCTGAGCATGCTTCCCCAAGAAGCTGTCGGCGGCTGGATTCCCAGGCCGAAAAAGCTTAATGCAGATTCCATGAGAATAGCATTTGCAATGTTCATCGTTGCAGCTACAATGATCGTCGGCATGATATTCGGAAGGATGTGATGGATGATCGTAGCAATTTTTTCTGTCCGGAGATTTTTGCGTAGACTACATATTCCCTCTCATTAAGGGAAATCGTCTCACCGCGGACGATCCTGGCAATGTTCATCCAGGTCAGAAAACCAATGATCAGGACAATATTCTGAAGTCCGGGTTTCAGGAATGCATTCATAACGATCATGATCAGGAATGTAGGCAGGCTCATCAGAGCATCAACAAGACGCATCAGTACTGCATCCACGGTTCCACCCACAAAGCCGCTGACAGAACCAATGACCACACCAAGGGCTGTGGAAAGCACCATGGAAAGAAATCCCACCAGAAGGGATGCTCTTCCTCCGTAAATACAGCGGGCCAGATAATCACGTCCCATATCATCCGTACCGAAAAGATGCGCCATGGAAGGAGCATTCAGTCTCTCTGTTGCACTGATGGCATTGGGATCCACCGGATACAGAAAAGCAAAAATGGAAATCAGTGCCAGCAGGATAATAGCTGCTGCACCTACCACTGCAAGTTTATTTGTCTTAAAACCAAGTTTGATGTTTTCCAGATATTTTCTCTCATGTTCCTTCACCTCCTAACATCCGGCCTTGCGGATCCTTGGATCAAAAACTGACATACAGAATGTCTGCCAGCAGATTCCCAGTACCACAAGAAGTGCAGTAAACATGTGATTCCCATGATCAGT
>ENA-OUNH01000431-OUNH01000431.1-human-gut-metagenome-genome-assembly--contig:-NODE-431-length-12734-cov-3.475450_pt1 | contig 12734 bp, 12 predicted proteins | sample MGYA00242806_ERZ504814 | MGnify/ENA primary metagenome ERZ504814 (study PRJEB26092, sample SAMD00036389) | human gut metagenome | host: Homo sapiens | study: EMG produced TPA metagenomics assembly of...
CAATGTTTCTATTAATCAAAGCTTTGCGGATTTTTTCAGCCCATTTATTGATATTTACATTCCACAATGTTTCTATTAATACGGAGTTCCAGATCATTCTCTTTATCATAGAAATCAATTTTACATTCCACAATGTTTCTATTAATACAGGAAACACTTCCGGAACTGATAAGTGCTGCAATCAAATTTACATTCCACAATGTTTCTATTAATACTTAACGGCAGGGGCTGTTTTTATACAAGGAGGAAATTAATTTACATTCCACAATGTTTCTATTAATACCGAAGCGTTTGCGGTCATGGGTCTTACTCTTTTTGATTTACATTCCACAATGTTTCTATTAATACCCATCCCTCACAACTGCTTATATTACATGCTTAATCTTACCACTTTCTGTCGAACCTGTCATTTTATTATTTCGGGATTTAATTAAATTTCCTTGAGAATCTAAAAATCCCACATTTTCCCAGCAAAACACCCACTTTGTCGACCTCCCGGAATTTTCTCCTTATCGTAGGTCGACAGTCATAAAATAAAACTTGTCGAATCATCTCTCCTCCCCCAGAATTCCTTATCCAACCACTTCTCCTGCCGCGACTTGAAGATAATCACCGAATCCAGTTCTTTATCAATATACAACTTTAACTCCTGCTGTAGCTGTGCCAGTTGCGCCTTGGAAATCTCACCTTCAAAAACAGAATTCTGGATATGTGTCAAATACCTTTTGCAAATCTTAAAAATCTTCGACCAACGCTTTGCACCATTTTCCTGCTGACTTACATCATAAACCAAAACTACATACATAACTCACCACCATATCCTGAATCCTTCATATTCCTTTTCACCAATGAGATGCTTTATCAATTTATAACACTCCAACCGAAGCAGATACTGATAAGAAACCTGCCGTCCAAGTTCCTTGTGCATTACTGTCTTTTTCAATCGCTTCTCAAGCTCAGAAACAATCAGCTTAGAAGCATCTTTTTTCAAATGCAGAAAATTCAGTTCTTTCGTAAAACTATCTTCCGTAATCTGATTCCGATTCAGCAGAGAAAAAATCAATCTATCACCGATCAGCGGCTTAAACACCTCTGCAATATCCAAACTCAACGAAAACCGCCTTGCTCCTGGTTCATGCAGATAACTAATTGTAGGATTCAACTGCGTATGATAAATCTCACCAAGTACTTTTGTATAAATCAATGTATTAACAAAAGAAATCAACGAATTGATCATATTATCCGGCGGATGCATTACACGCTTCTCAAACTGAATCTCCTGATTAACGATCACATTCCATGCAACATAATATCTTCTTCTAATATTACCTTCAATTCCCATCAATTCTTCAATCGTTGTCACTCGTCCCAGCTGTTTACGAAGAGAATCCACATCTCTCAAATATTCTGAGACATCTTTACCTCGCCCATTATAATACCTGAGATTCCGATAAATGTTATCCGCTGCCGCCTCTATAAACTTCCTTGCTAAAACTAACCGTTTCTCATAATCCGTATAATAACTAACCTGCTTTACCAATAGCTGACCCGCCAACAGACTTTCTCTCGGATAATAACTCCCCGTATAAAAATTATAATAATTAAAAAAATGCATCGGAATCCCATACTGAGATATGTAATTAATAAACTTTGTATTAAACGACATCTCGGACATAACATAAATATCCGAAATCCTTTCAATAGGAATATCTCTCTTCTCACCATCATAATTTGTAAACTGAAGTGTATTATCCTTCCGTTTCAAATCCCCGTTATTATAAACGTAAAAACTTTGCTTCATACTTTTCCCCCAATACAAATCCAAAGTTTATATGGTACACAAATCATAATAAGCACATTTTTTGCACAATTTACTATTACCCGAAACCGGTGGAACCTCCTGATGTTTGATATCTGTAATCTCAGCAAGAATCCTTTCCAGAATTTCCACATCCTTTTCCAACAATTCAACAATCACAGATTTCTTCAACAGTGGGTAATCAATCTTCCCCTTAAGACTATTCACACCTCGTTTCTGCAAATAATAAAGATAATACTTCACCTGCCAGATCCCGGCATCTTCCACAGCCTTACTCTTCTTAACCTCATGCAATTCCTTATGTTCACTGATAAAATCAATATTTATAATATCATCAATATTTACATGCTTATCCTTCTTCTTATAACTGCTTTCATCCAAAATCTTACCAAGCATTACATCTTCATTTTCCGTCTCCATCCGGATATCATGACAAAAATACCATAATTTCCGCTTGCAAACGAAATAATAATAAATCATCACCCCAGTGATTCTTTCATCCATTTTCATCACCTACATAAATATACCATCCGTCTCCAACTCTTCATTTAATAACAAACCTGCACCTTTTCCATTTTCATGATTAAAGTCATATTTATATCTTGCTCTGTGAATATTCATAATGTTTCTGCCATATTTACTTCCAATTACATCCCTGTCTACCGCCTTGGGGAATTTATTATAAATACTCATACTCAATGTCACGTCTTCAAGCCTGTTTTTCATAACGCTTCTGACTTCTTTTCTCAAATTTGGCTTTCTTAAAAAATCTATTCCATATTCAAACAATCCCTGTTTTTATCATAAATCTCTTCCGGCACAATGGTAATACTTTTTATATCCCTCACTTTAGCTTCTTTTGATGTATATTCTGCCGGATGAATTGCCGAAAACCGTTTCAACCATTCTTCAATTTCTTTGTAATAGCTCGTTTCAGTTATTTCTTCCGGATTATAAACATTGTTCATATAAACCGTTTTTAATTCTTCACTGAACAACATATTTTCATATTCATGAAGAAATCTTAAAGAACGGTCATACATGTCTGAATTATAAACTCGATCTTTTCCCACGCCATTTCGATCATCATATACAACAATATTCGGTTCTTCAGGAACATATCTCCCCTTTCTGTTGCATCGTCCCATTCTCTGCAAAAGGCTGTCCGCTGTACACATTTCAGTATAAAGCATATCAAAATCTATATCCAGACTCGCCTCTACAATCTGCGTTGTTATCCATATTCCCGGCTTTTTCGATTCCGAAAAAAGCATGATTTTTTGTTCCAAAAAAGCCCTGTCTCTTCTGATATAGCAAGAATGCAAAAGTTCTACATTCTCTGTTCTTTCCTGTATTTCTCTATAAATTTTTGTGCCTTGGACACAGTGTTGCAAATAACCAGAACTTTTTTAGTGCTTCCCTGTTCTAATATTTTCTCAATATTAATTTCCGAATTTTCAATTCGAATTTTGTGTCTTGGAAACTGTTCTAACTGATATTCTTTTTCTGTAAAATCTTTAAACTGATATTGTATCCCTTCTGATAGCCCATACTTTTTCATGAATGTCTTTAAAACAGGCGGAAATGTAGCTGTAATAATAGCAAAATGTCCTCCCATTTCCTGTATTGTCTTCAAACCATAAATAATTGTTGCAATAATCCTCGGTTCATACGCCTGGATTTCATCCAAAATTAATTTCGAATACTTTAAAGTTGCAGCCAAAATCTCCGTCCCCAACGCTTTATAAACAAATTTGAAAAGCTGATCTACAGTACATACAGTTAATGGCTGTGACAACATTTTTGCGCGATTATATTTTTCATCAATATCTGTGTCATCCTGGTCAAATTCTTTCAGATACATAGCCATACTATCTGAATGCAATAATGCAGCATCACTAAAAGAATAATTTGTTTTAATTCGAGAATAAATCGCATTAGAAGAAACTTTTAATGGTAATGTATAAAATCCCTTTTCTCCATTTAACCATAATAATGCAGCTTCTGTTTTTCCAGAACCTGTAGGTGCTACAATAATCAGATTTTCATTTTTATGTTCCATCATGAATTTCTGTGCAGGCCGTAATTCTTTGTTCTGAAGATAAACTTCTATATTTTTCTTCAATTTTTTCTCCCGCAGATCTGGTACAATTTCTGCATTTTCATACCCTGCACTTACTGTATAATCAAATTTATTGAGCAGCCCTTTGATTAAAAGATACTCATTCCATATTTTAGAATCTACTGTAAATTTAGGTGTACAAATATTATTACGATATAATAGTTTATTCAAATTGCTGCAATATAACTTATCAATATCTTTTCCAAGATATTCTTTGATTTGCTTTAAATAATATTTTTCTGCATATTTCCGAATCTCAGGTCCTTCATAACAATCATCTCTGTCATGATGATGATATACTGCTGTAATAAAGGGTCCGAAATCTTCTTCTGAAAACAGTTCAGACAATCTTTTAAATTCTTTTTTCGATATGGTAACTGCGCTTAAAAATCCGTGTGGAATCTGTGTATCCTGCTTTATATCAGGATACATTTTTTTAATCAAATTCGGATTTACCAATCTCTGAAAAATCAGATTTACTTTTCCCCAGTCATGTATTCTGCAGGCCTCTGTAACCAGACATTTTTCTTTTTCTGTGAAATATTCTCCGTATTCTAAAAAAAACATCTCTGCGCATCTTACAATGTCGTCCTGATGTTCCTTTAACGTTTTCTGTTCCTCTTCCTTTGTGTCCTGCAAATGAGCTATATTATTTTTGATAACCTTAAGATCTGTCTCTGTAAATTCCTCTTCAAGATTTATTATAAGATTTTCCAGTTCATTTCTGACTTTATCAATCTCTTCCTGCGACAAAATCTTTTTTCCGGATTTTGCATAATACTCCATAGACTTCTCCTTCCGGAGACAGAACATCTGCTCTGCCTCCTTGTAAGTTTCCCATAATCCACTACATTTCAAATACAAAACATATTACTGAGCTACCTTCTTATTGTTAATCAACAAAATATCAATGCTGCATCTTTCTCGAAGTCATCCACATATGCTCCTTCACCTATCACCACTCCTCCAGAACAATAATAAGCCTTTACCCTTTCCATTTTCTTTTTTCCAGCGACGCAGACCCTGCTTTGTAATTTCATATTCTTTTTGTGAGATTATATATTGTTCCATGTCTGTTTCCTAACTCGATTCCGCAGCTCACCGGTATATACATATCTCTCTTTATTTCCACTTCATCTTCCTGATGGATATTCACAATATCCACCCGTTCAATATCCAGCAGATCTTCATAACGTCCCAGTGATAAATATCTTGGCGGATATTTCAGTGAATTATATACTTTCTCAAAATCTTCCTCTTCCGGAATTACATGTATCACCATGTCGTTGTCACAGACCAGCTCAACATTGGCAATTCCTCTGAAAATCCCATATTTTTCTCCATCTTCAACACAAATTTGATGTCGTCCTTCTTCATATTTCGTACCTGCTGAAAATGAATATCTTGTATAAAGTTCTGAAATAGTTCCACTGTTTGTTCCCTGTATGCAAAGCTTCATTGGATGAAACTCTGTATAACCACAAGCCGCATGGATCATTCCAAGAACCGTAGAATATGGTGGAAGAGGAAATGTTTCTTTAATAATAAAACTGCTGGGTTTCTTATAATTCACCAGGTTCTGAAAACACTTAATCCTGATTGCCCTCTCCATAATACTGCTCCACTTCCTCTTTCAGATGATTAAATACTGTACCTACAGATTCTGCTTTTAGTACCTCTTTTAATTTGTCTTCATTATCAAAAATGCCTGCTGTTATTCCTGCATACGTATAATTTTTGATATTATCATCCTCAAGTAATTCCTGCAGTGTATTTACATTAATCTTATTTGCATCCACTTTTACTCTGTTCTCAAAAAATGAATTTTTTCTGCTGTATCTGCCTCCAATTATAAATAATGGGCTGAGATTTTCTCTTCTTCCTTTAATATCTCTGTACAAATAATGAACAGAATCCAGAAGAGCTTTCACTCTTTCTGCTTTATCCTCTCCTGCAATATTAATCTCACCATCCACACCAACTCTATCCAGATCTATTGACATAGAATAAGAATAATAAGAGCGATGGATCTCACTCTGCGCAATTCCGTTCTGCAGATTTCCTCTCACAGCAAGTCCCATATTGGTCAAAAATTCAAGATTACCCTGAAATGGTTCTAGTGCGATCGCGTTGCTAAGTCTGGCAACTGCACTTCTTGTGGAAGCTCCACCATTCTGATCTTCCCCTTTAGAAGTCGTTTTCATATATCCAAACAGATCAATCTCCGGATAATCTTCAATCGTTGCTGAGGGCGCAAACTGTACTACTCCACTTTTTCCATCCACAGGGGTTATATCCCAGTTTGCCTGCTGCACAAGGTTATATCTCAGTGCCTGTCTGGAAATATAAGAATACTCTTCATAATTTCCCCTAGTCATCTTTTTCAATGATGAAATATTTCCAATTCCTTCTCCATAGTTTGCACTTTCTGCCAGGAAAATTACTGTAAATGTTAAACCTTCTCTTTTCATAGTCATGCTTCCTCCTTCTTAGGCTCGTAAGATCCTACTAATCCCATTACAAACGCATATCCATATTCCGTAAATTTCTGCTTATCATTTAACATCTGAACAAATCCCGTTGGTATCAAAAGTTCATGTCCATCCTCATTTCTCTTAGAACCATACGCACTGTACAAACGCATTACAACATCCATAAATTTATTTACATTTCTCACGGCTAACGCATTCAACAACTGATATTCAATACCTCTCAGGCCTTCACTGGAAGTCATTCCCTTTGCAGTCATAATCGCTTTTCTCAAATCCGCTCCACTTTTTTTCATAGCTCCACAAGTCATAGAAAGCTCCCTTCCTTTCTCATTTCTTTCTTTACGCTCTAAATACGTCAACACAATCTCCGTCCATAACTGTACTTCATATACCCAGAATATATAAAAATTCTTTGATTCTTCTTTTATATTTTCTTTAAGAAGCTGATTTAACAACTGATACTGGTCTCGATGCTGCAAAAGATTCATAACTACAGTTTCATGTACATTTACAAAGTTATCTTTGATTTTAGTAAATGGAGATTTTGCCAGCGATGTCAGAGCATCAGATACCCTTGATTCGCAAATAATTTCCAGCATTTTTTTGTGGATAATACTTAATCTATACCTATCATCCGCACTCACTCCACGTAAGATAACCTGTACATTAGATAATTCCTGCTGTTTTTCTCTTAGTAAAATATTGATCGTCTCCGCAAACCACTGGGAATATTTCTTGTTCTCAGTTTTTTCTCCTTCCTGATCAATTCTTCCAATTTTAGAATTCGCATCTAACAAAGCGCCAATGCTGTTATTTATATTTACAAAAACAAATTTATTGACATATAACCGGAATCCCAACGGACTGAGCGCATATATAAAAGCACAACCAGGACAAAGAAACGCGTCCACTTTACAGTCCCAGAATGCAGAACGTTTTCTTGTAAAATCGTCTCCAACTTCATTCATGAATGCTATCGAGACCTTTTCTTTCGGCCCTATTAGATCCCCACAATCAATACAGAGATCTTTTGCCTTCTTATGATCTGCACTCAGATACTTTCGAAATGGTTCTGAAAAATCTTTTTCAAACACCTCTCGCATATCTTTTTTTGCATTCGGACGCAAGAGAAAACATTTTCCATTCCAGAACCGATTTATATAGGTATATATAATACTCTTCATTGCAAAAGTTTCACTGCATTCTGGCTGATTTATAAACTCCAGAAGCTCTTTTAACCTGTTTTTCAGTTCTTCTGATGACAATTTATCACTGAGTTTATTCTTCTTTAATTTCTCATAGATTTCCGAATTTTTTAATTTTCTTTTTAATATTTGCAAAACCTGCCTGATAGCTATTTGACTGCAGCTTTTCATTGATAAATTTCAGATCATCTTTTTCCTGTTTTCCCGGATTCCATTTTTCAGCTTCTATCTTTTCAATACATGTTTGAATTTTATCCTTAATTCCCTGACACGTACTAAATGGTCCAAAATACCTGATAAAGGCTTTAAAATACATATCTGTCCAATCCGCATTTTTCGCAAAATCCATGCTGAGCCACAATGCCTGATCATCATCGGAATGTCCAAAATCAACACCTTCCTCTGCCCCTGCAGTTTCAAGCATATAATGAAATCCTACGATTCCGGCATTCTTCAGGAAATCACCAAGAGTGATCATATATTTTTCCATGATAGCACACCTCCTAATATATGACTTCCCACATACCTTTACCTAATGATCTACGTGTTCCCAAACCTGCAGCGCGCAATAAATTCAACAGTTCCAGATTTCCTGTTATCCGATATATTCCGATATTTCCGTCTACTAACTTTCCCCATATCCTCGTTACCACCTTTTTAGCTTTTACTGGTGTTATGGAAAAATCGCTTATATCCATTTCCAGATTCAGTTTTTCAAGAAAAATTCTCAAATTTTCCTTTACCATTTCTTCAAATTCCAGATCTTCGCATGTATAGTACTCGTCACTATTATCCGTAGAATCATGTTTTCGGACAATAAGTGCACTTTTCATTTTTATAATAAGTTCTGTGTCTTGAATTTCTGGAATATTCCGTATCTTTACTGATATTAACCGCATGGAATTTTGATGCATAGGATACGTTTTATATTTCATAAGCACAAATGCATTGTAAAATTCGATCAGTTCACCTATATCTGCATCTGAAAATGTCATAATAAATCTGTTCTGGTTAAGTAATATTTTTCCTGTGTAAATCTTGCCCCAGGCAGGTATGTTGCCCAGACATAAGTTTTTAATATGGACGAATTTTTATTATAGAGTTTTCAAAAAGTGCCGGAGAATAATTCTCCACAGCAGCTTTTAGAAAACTCACTAAAACCTTGTCCAGTTCAGCCGGAATCTCAGTTGTTTCTAACTGAAATTCCAGTTTTAACTCGTTCATTTTGTTCCTCCTTTCTGGAAGCGATCAATAAATTGTTGTTTCTTTTACAATATCACATTTCTTTTTATAAATCAATAATATTCTAATGGGGTGTTATTAATTTACTATTTATTTTTACAAGTTTATCTATTATAATATATAATGTTATCGCTACATTTTGTAATGTAAAATTAGATTATTAATGATTTAAAGTCTAATACATTTTAATAGTTCCATATTGGATCAGGAAAAACCAGCCAATCTGAAATGCAAATTTCAGATTAACTGGTTTTTCTCATTTCTGTATCATATCAATTCCAACATCTTCACCACATCACTCTCCGGTAAATACAGTAACTTATTTTTCACAGTTTACACAAGTACCTTGTATGGGCAATTGGTTTCAAGCAAAATCCAATTCAGAAGCACATACTCTACTACCTTCTTCAATTTCCATAAATTCCTAAAAATAACCACTCGGCACGTTCTGAATTGCCCAAACCTTCTCCGCTCTTTACATTCCATAATGTTTCTATTAATACCCCGCACTCTGCATCTACCTATAATATAAGGTCTATTTTATCACTTTCTGTCGAGCTCGTCATTTGCAATTATTTATACATAAATTTTCAGCTCTATTCAAACATAATGCTTCAATTTTCCTTATAAATAAATGCTTTGTCAACCTTTCTGAATTTTTTCCATATCGCAGGTCAACAATCATAAGATAAAATTGTTCGAATCTTCTCTTCACATCCAAAACTTCCTGTATATTATAATGAATGATATTTCAATATTCTTTATTTCATATTTTCAAAATCAAACGGACATTCACTACTCGTATTTAACCACATAACATCTCTGCGATTTATTTGATCAACCCCAACACCTTCACCGCATTACTCTCCGTAACAGCCACAACCTCCTCGCAGCTGACACCCTTAATCTCCGCAATCGTCTTCACAACCTCCGTCAGATACAAGGAGCTGTTTCTCTTCCCACGGTTCGGCACAGGTGCCATATACGGACAGTCAGTTTCAAGCAGGATTTGATTCAATGGTGCGTACTCTGCCACTTCTTTCAGCTTCCGTGAATTTTTAAATGTAACCACTCCGCCGATTCCCAGATAAAGTCCCATATTCAGATACTCCCTTGCAATTTCCTTGCTATAAGAAAAACAATGGATAACTCCGCCATACATTCCATTCTTCATATATTCTCTCACAATATTCAGAGTATCCTCGGCAGCATCACGGCTGTGGATCATAAACGGGAGTTTTTTCTCACGGGCAATATCCATCTGCTGGCGGAAGACTTTTTGCTGAAGAAGGTGCGCTTCTTTCTCCTTATGCCAGTAATAATCCAGGCCGATCTCACCTACGGCTACTGTCTTTTCCTTATCACAATATCTGCGGATCTCATCCAAAACTGCCGCATCCACTTTATCTGCATCATCCGGATGTACACCTACTGCACCATAAATAAACGGATACTTCTCCACCAGATCATAAACCCGGTCAAAGTGTCCCACAGAAGCACACACATCCACAATATGCCCGATTCCATTCTCCTGCATACTATCCAGCATGGCATAACGGTCCTCGTCAAAAGCCTCATCATCATAATGTGCATGGGTATCAAAAATCATGGCTTTATCCACAGTCATCTCGTCACCGACAGAAACTTTTCCACCTTTCAGCACTCTTGTAAACACACCTTCACGGGGCATAATGCACTCACCCATCTTCTGGAAAATAGCACAGCCATTGTGACACTCTTTCCCGATCTGAGTCAGCTCCAGTACAACCTCACCACAACGGAATCTCGTTCCAACCGGAAGCTTCGCGAAATCAATCCCCTCCACGACCAGGTTTTCGCCAAAAGCACCATCCTCAACTACTGCGCCCCTGGCGCGAAAATCCTCTATCTTTTCATTTGAAAGAAGACTCACCTGCCGGTGCCACTTCCCGGCATGAGCATCCCCCTCAAGCCCCCAGTCCTCCACAAAAACCGCAGACCCGACATTCCTCTTCTCCGTCCCCTTCTTCTCACTGATACAAACCGCAAGTACTTTTCCCATAACAAACTCCTATTAATTACACATCGCTACAAAATTTATTCCTATATATCACACCAGCAATATTAATTTCCAACTATCAACACATTCCTCAGAATTCACTGAATTCAACAACCAGGCTCACGCAGGCACAGTCGTCCCTTACCAACAACATGTCGGTAGAACCTACACCACTCTCAACAACCAGCCCAACGGAGGCAGGGCCAGTACGGTGACGTTAGCGGAGCGGCCGTCGAGAGGCGAGTATAGCTGCTGCCACCGAGCGCTCTGTCTGAGCCGTAGGCGAGTTAGCGCGAATGGCAGCAAACCGGCGACGCAGCCGAACAGGCCGCGCAGCGTGTCACAGTCCTGGCCCTGCCGCCGTTGGGCGTCCGTTCGTTAATATACACTACGTTCTACCGTCCACACTCCCCAGCCTCACCAACAAGTATCTCAATCCCATGCCCCAGCGAATCCACAATAACCTCCAGGCACTCTCTAACCGCCTTAGGACTCCCCGGCAAATTAACAATCAACGTCCCCTTTCGGATCCCAGCTGTAGCCCGGCTCAACATCGCCCTCTTCGTGATCGTCATACTAAACGCCCGCATCGCCTCCGGAATCCCCGGCACACGCCGCTCGATCACATCCTCCGTAGCCTCCGGTGTTACATCCCTCTGGGAAAACCCGGTACCACCCGTAGTCAAAATCAGCTCAGCCAAACCCATATCCGCAATCTCCGCAATCCGTGCACTCAGCATCCCACGGTCATCCGGCAAAACCTCCACAGAAACAACCTCATACCCGGCCGCCTCCATGATTTCCTTCACAGCCGGCCCGCTGAGATCCTCACGTTCTCCTCTGAAACCCTTATCACTGGAAGTGATCACAGCAACTCTTTTCATCAACACTCAACCTCCGATCTGAGCCATACAAAGCTTCTCCGTTTTATCTTCCTTCTGTTTCTCCAGGCTGCCTCCAAAAGCATGCCCGTCCGGCTTTTCCGCCAACGCTTCCAGGATCACCGCCTTCAGCTCCTCATCCGAACCACCGCTGCGGATCATCGCCCGAAGATCCCTCCCGGCTGCATACTGCAGACAGGTTTTCAAAAACCCCTGTGAAGTCAGCCTTATCCGGTTGCACTCCCCACAGAACTTATGGCTCACTGCACTGATAAACCCGATTTTCCCTGAAAAACCGTCCACATCATAATAATGACACGGTCCATTCCCAAGGGGCTCCCCAACATACGGCGAAAACCGTGGTAGCTTTTCCCCAAGGATCTCAAGCAATTCCTCCTCCGAAACCCCATGAAATTCTTTTCCCATCCCAATAGGCATCATCTCAATAAACCGCACATGCACCTTATGATCCCTGGCCAGAAACGCCACCTTGCAAAGATCCTGATCCGGAATTCCCAGTGGTACGCAGTTGATCTTCAGCGAAATCTCCGGATACTTCAATGCCTCTGAGATCCCTTCAAGCGTCCGATCCAATTCATCACGCCGCGTAATTCTCCTGCTGCAGGCCTCATCCAGCGTATCCAGACTGATATTCAATCCGTCCAGCCCTGCCCGGGCAAAATCCTTCATCTGCTCTTTCAGAAGCACACCATTTGTAGTCAGAGTCACCTTCTCGATTCCCGTCATATTTTTCAGTTTTTCCACAAGCTGAGGCATTCCGGAACGAACCAGAGGCTCCCCACCGGTAAGCTTGATCTTCCGGATACCCAGCTCTGCCATCACCCGGCAGATCCTCAAGATTTCCTCTTCCTGCAAAATAAGGGAGCGCGACACATGCTGCACTCCCTCCTCCGGCATACAATAAATACACCGCA
>ENA-OUNH01000432-OUNH01000432.1-human-gut-metagenome-genome-assembly--contig:-NODE-432-length-12710-cov-3.314551_pt1 | contig 12710 bp, 13 predicted proteins | sample MGYA00242806_ERZ504814 | MGnify/ENA primary metagenome ERZ504814 (study PRJEB26092, sample SAMD00036389) | human gut metagenome | host: Homo sapiens | study: EMG produced TPA metagenomics assembly of...
AAGAGCTTGCTCCGCAGAGCACAATGTTATCCTGATACATAAAATCTCCTTTATTTATAACTTGACACTCCCCACAGCTAAAGCAGGGAGATTCTTGTTTTTTCCACTACTGCAATAAAACATCAACGGAAAATCGCTGCCGGAAATTTTATCCGATCTGTGCTGCATGTTTTACACATAGCTGTATAAACCACGTACAGAAACCTCTCCGGAATTTACTTCCTCGACTGTACCGTCTGCACGCTCTACCAGAAGCTCTCCGCCGGCATTGATCCCTCTTGCGATCCCCTCATATGGATCATTCTGATTCAGTACACGTACCGGCTGGTTCAGATTGGCCAGCATTTTCTCATAATCCGGTTTCAGGCCGCTGAGATCCTCTGTCTGTACAAATCTCTCATAATTTTCCTCAAAATGCTTCATCACAAGTCCGACTACCTGTGCCCGGTCAAAGGGATGTCCGCTTTCCAGATACAGAGAGGTAGCCTTATCTGCCGTTTCTTCCGGAAAGCTTTCCATGTTTACGTTAATCCCGACTCCGATAACTGCACAGCCGATCTTATCCTGCTTCATGGTCATTTCGGTTAAGATACCGCAGATCTTTTTGCGGGAAACAACTACATCGTTAGGCCATTTGATCCCTACCTCAAGACCGAGCTCTGCTACTGCCTGTGCAACTGAAAGTCCCATAACAAGTGTCAGCATCGGCGCCTTCTGCGGAGAAAATTCCGGGCAGATAAGGATACTCATAGTAATGGCACTGTCCGGCGGCGCACTCCATCGTCTTGTAAAACGTCCGCGTCCTGCGGACTGATATTCTGCCACAAACAGCTCCCCGTGTCCTGCGCCTTCTTCCCTCCAGGCACGTTTTCCCCAGAGGTTTGTGGAATCTGTTTCTCTTGCAAAATGGACGGTTTTGCCCGCCCATTTTGTATGTGTTGCCTGTGAAATTATTTCTTCATTAAATAAATCTGACATTATTTCTCCGGCTCTCCTAATGTTGCAACGATCACAGCCTTAATGGTGTGCATACGGTTCTCAGCTTCGTCAAATACCTTGGACTGCGGAGACTCGAATACTTCGTCTGTAACCTCCATATCTGTAAGGTTGAAACGCTCGCCCATCTCTTTTCCGATCTTTGTCTTAAGATCATGGAATGCCGGCAGACAGTGAAGGAAGATCGCCTTTTCACCGGCGTTCTCCATTACATGTCTGGTAACCTTGTATGGTGTCAGGTCGTGGATACGCTCTGTCCATACTTCGTCAGGCTCGCCCATGGATACCCATACATCTGTGTAGATGATGTCCGCATCTTTTGTTCCTACCTCCACATCCTCTGTGAGAGTGATGGTGGAACCTGCCTCTTCTGCCCACTGCTGACACTGTGCTACAAGCTCATCATTCGGGAAATATTTCTTATTGGTGCAGGCTACGAAATCAAGACCAAGCTTGGAGCATACAACCATCAGGGAGTTACCCATGTTGTAACGGGCATCGCCCATGTATACAAGCTTCAGGCCTTTCAGTTTGCCGAAATGTTCACGTACTGTCAGCATATCTGCAAGCATCTGTGTCGGATGATACTCGTTTGTCAGGCCATTCCATACCGGTACACCTGCATGCTTCGCAAGCTCCTCAACAATATCCTGACCGAAGCCACGGTACTCGATTCCCTCATACATTCTTCCGAGAACTCTTGCAGTATCTGCAATGCTCTCCTTCTTTCCGATCTGGGAGCCTGTGGGATCCAGATAGGTAGAACCCATTCCCAGATCATGAGCTGCCACTTCGAAGGAACAGCGTGTTCTTGTGCTTGTTTTTTCAAAGATCAGGGCAATATTCTTACCTCTGTAATACTCATGAAGCTCTCCTGCTTTTTTCTTTGCCTTCAGATCTGCTGCAAGGTCGATCATGTAAGTGATCTCTTCCGGTGTAAAGTCTTTCAGTGTCAGGAAATTTCTTCCTTTTAAGATTCATAATATGTCCTCCTCACGGCTGCAGATTTATTTCTGCTCTGCCGGTTTATCTGTCATGATTTCCTTCAGAGATGTTGCCAGCCCTGCGATGCTCTGTATCTCGGACGGAATGATGATCTTCGTTGCCTTACCGTCAGCAACTTTTGTAAGAGCCTCCAGGCTCTTCAGAGTAAGAACAGATTCATCTGCTCCTGCTTCCTTGATCATACGAAGTCCTTCTGCAGTTGCCTGCTGTACTTTAAGGACTGCCTGTGCCTGTCCTTCAGCCTCTTTGATCATACGCTCCTTCTGAGCCTCCGCATGAAGGATCGCCGCCTGCTTCTCAGCCTCAGCATCCAGGATAGCGGACTGTTTTTTACCCTCTGCAACAAGGATGGTGGAACGTTTCTCTCCTTCTGCTTTCAGAATGGCTTCTCGTCTCTCACGCTCAGCCTTCATCTGTTTCTCCATGGCATCCTGGATGGCTGCCGGAGGAATGATGTTCTTAAGCTCCACACGGTTAACCTTGATTCCCCATGGATCTGTAGCCACATCAAGGGAAGCACGCATCTTGGTATTGATAACCTCTCGGGATGTCAGTGTCTCATCCAGCTCCATATCACCGATGATGTTACGAAGTGTTGTAGCAGAAAGATTCTCGATCGCCATGATCGGATTCTCAACGCCATATGCGTAAAGCTTCGGATCTGTGATCTGGAAAAATACAACCGTATCGATCTGCATGGTTACATTATCTTTGGTAATTACCGGCTGCGGTGGAAAATCCACAACCTGTTCTTTCAGGTTTACTCTTCTTGCAACACGCTCAATGAACGGAACCTTGAAATGGATTCCTGTACTCCAGGTAGCCTTGTAAGCGCCAAGACGTTCCAGTACCACTGCATAGGCCTGCGGTACAATGCGGATACAGGATGCAAGTACCCACAGCACAAGAACGATGACTACAAGCAAAACAACAACTCCACCCATAATTTAGCCCTCCTTGCTAATTTCTTTTACGATCAGCTTCACGCCGCGGATCTCTTCGATCTCAACCACTGCACCTGTTGGAATTTCTTCCCCGTCATCTGCGGTCCGTGCAGTCCACTCGATGTCATTGATCCTCACCTGCCCGGTCTGGGCCAGGTTGTTGACCGGCTGTATCACTACGGCTCTTTTTCCCAGAAGGCTCTCTGCATTGGTCTTTTCCACGCCCTTGTTCATGTAGCGGACCGCCAGAGGTCTGGTAAAGATCAGAAGCACCACGGAAACTCCGAAAAATAAAAGGAGCTGTACAACAATTCCCCCTCCAAGCCACGAGGCAATGCACGCCACAAGCGCACCGCCTGCAAACCAGACAGTGGTAAGTCCTACCGTGATCGCTTCAATTACCAGTAAAATTGCCAGTATTCCAAGCCAGGCCAAAGGTGTCATAAAACCCCTCCTCTCTTATTCTCTTCTCTGTCTTGCAGCTTCGTACATCAGAATTCCTGATGCCATGGCAGCATTCAGCGATTCTACCTTTCCGCACATGGGAATGCGGATCAGACAGTCTGCTGCCTCCGCTGCCTGATCAGTCAGGCCCTTTCCCTCGTTTCCGATGAAAAATGCGGTACCACCCTTATAGGATTCCTGATCATAGGAATTCTCGCCCTTCAGATGAGCTGCAAAACTGCGGATTCCTTTTTCTTTCAGCTTCTTTTCTAATGATACCACATCTTCCACGTATAGAAAAGGCATTCTGTAAATGGAGCCCATGGTAGAACGGATCACCTTGGGATTTGTGATATCCACGCAGGTTTTTGTGAGGAAAACTCCGCTTACGCCGGCGCCCTCACCGGTCCTGAGAATGGTTCCCGCATTTCCCGGATCCTGAAGATCTTCAAGGACCATGACCAGAGGATTTTCTCCTGCCAGTACTTCTTCCTCGCTCCAGGAAGGCAGTTTCAGAACGGTAAGGATTCCCTGGGGAGTCTTGGTATCACACATCTGACGGAATACGGAATCTTTCACGATCTCATAAGGATATTTCTCTACCTGAGCCATCAGTTCCCCATCCTGGGAAAAAGTCTCAGAGACAAACACCTGAAAAACCCAGTTTTCCGGTGCTTCCAGGAACATCTTCCGGCCTTCTGCCACAAAAAGTCCCTGTTCTCTTCTGGCTTTTGCCTTCTGGTTCAGTTGCATGACATTTTTATTTTTGCATTTGATACGCTGGTTATCATACTTTTTATCTTACTCCTTGCACTTATCCTGTTTACGGAATCTTCGAAAAATCACTTCATAAACGCCGGTTCCGCATTAAGATCCTTATTTTTTCCAATGGCGATTATGGAACAGCGGTCCGGAAGCGGCTCGGACGGTTTCAGATCTACTGTGACATTTTCGCCCTGTTTAATACCAATGACATTAATGTGAAAACGCTCCCGCACATTCAGATCTATGAGACTTTTCCCGATCCATGACTCCGGAATGGAAAACTCTGCCATACTGAATTCCGCCGAAAGTTCAAATACATCCAGATATCCGCCGGACAGAAGATTTCTTGCAACACGGAGTCCCATGGCCTGTTCCGGATAAATGATTTTATCTGCACCGATTTTGTCAAGAATACGTCCATGAAGAGAATTCATGCTTTTTGCAACTACAAAGGGAACTCCCAGATCCTTGGCCTGCATGGTTGCGGAAATGCTGGCTTCCAGATTTTCGGCAACTGCGATAATGGCCACATCCACATTCTGAACTCCCAGTGCTTTCAGGATTCCAGGTTCACGGACATCTGCTTTCACCGCGTAGGTTACTTTTTCGGAAATCTCTTCGATATTTTCTTCTTTGTCGTCAATGGCAAGAACATCACAGTCGGACTCTGCCAGCGTCACCGCCAGAGTCATTCCAAACTGTCCAAGCCCGATCACAGCAAAAGATTTATTTTCATTTTATCTCCTGTTTAACCGATCATGATATCTTCTTCACCGAGATGCGTTGTGCTTCCCGGCCTGTTGCGTACACGCACCACAACTGCAGTTCCCAGTGTCAGTGGTCCGATACGTCCCAGATACATGGTAAGGATCACAATCCACTTGCCTGCCACATTCAACTGAGGTGTCAACCCTCTGGAAAGTCCTACTGTAGCCCCCGCAGAAGTGATCTCATATAAAACATCTGCCAGATCCACTCCCGGCATTACTGCGGACAAAAGCACCGTCATGGTAAAAAGGATCAACACACTGGTTCCTGCAACAACCATGGCAGAACGGAGATAGCTCTCACGGATCCTGCGGCCGTATACCTCTACATCCTTTTTTCCCTGAAGATATGCTGCAATAGAAAGGATCAGAACCGCAATGGTAGTAGTCTTCACACCACCGGCAGTGCCCATGGGTGATCCTCCGATAAACATCCACAGCAGGGAAATGATCACGGTAGGTGTGGACAAAAGCGACTGATCCATGGTATAAAATCCCGCCGTACGTGTTGTCACTGACTGGAAAAAGGATGCCATGAGCTTTGTTCCCAGTGGTGCCCCCTTCAGCGTGGAAGGGTTTCCGGATTCAAAGATAAATACCAGAAATGCTCCTGAAAATACCAGGATCCCGGTCATCGTAAGGACCAGCTTGCTCTGAAGCCGCAGTACACGAAAAACTCTGGATGGGGAGAGCTCTTTTCTCAGAACCTTGCGGAATTTATCCCACAGATCCCACCAGACGATAAATCCAAGACCTGACACAATGATCAGGCCAATCGTAGTGATATTGACCAGCGGATTGCTCACATATACCGAAAGGCTTGTTTCCCCGAAAAGATCGATCCCTGCGTTGCAGAATGCAGATACCGCCAGAAATATGGCATGCACCAGACCTTTTTTTATTCCAAATTCCGGTACAAAGCAAAACGCATACAGGACCGCACCGATTCCTTCTGCAAGAAACACGCATTTCACCACACTGCGGACTACAGCCACGACTCCACCCATTTCATCCAGGTTATAGGATTCCTTGATGATCCGTCGGTTTTTCAGGGAAATTTTCCGCCGGAGGCTGATGAATATCATATTCGCCAGTGCGATCAGTCCGATTCCGCCGATCTGTATCAAGCACAGGATAACCGCTTTTCCAATGGGGCTCCACTGGACTGCCATAACAACTGTGGAAAGTCCTGTCACACATACGCTGGTCGCCGCTGTAAAAACAGCATCCGGGAAGGTAACAGCCTGCCCGGGTGCACTGCAGAACGGCATCCACAAAATAAGTCCACCTACAAAAATCACCCCGCAAAGCCGAGGGCAATTATTTGTGACGTATTCAGTTTATGCAATCCGTCTGAAACTTTTTTTAAGTTCATAAATATCTTTATTTTCTGTAATTATGAGAAAGAGAATTGCAGACCTCCCACATGTAGGAATCTACATTCTTCTGCATTGCAAGAGCCTCATTGATGTCGAAATCAACAAACTCACCATGACGGTATCCAACCACACGGCTGCGTTTTCCGGCAACAAGAAGATCTACTGCAAGAGCACCCATCATGGACGCATATACACGGTCCTTACATGTAGGGCTTCCACCACGCTGCATGTGACCAAGGATCGTTGCACGTGTCTCGATACCTGTTGCAGCCTCGATACGCTTCGCCATAGCCTCTGAATGGCCGATACCCTCAGCATTTACGATGATATGGTGTTTCTTGCCTTTCTTACGGCTCTCTACGATATTGTCAATAAGCTTCTGCTCATCGTAGTCATATTTCTCCGGGATCAGGATATCCTCAGCACCGTTTGCGATACCGCACCATACTGCAAGGTATCCGGCATTACGTCCCATAACCTCGATGATACTGCATCTCTCATGGGATGTGGATGTATCACGTACCTTATCAATAGCTTCCATAGCTGTATTTACAGCAGTATCGAAACCGATGGTGTACTCGGTACATGCGATATCAAGGTCAATGGTTCCCGGCAGGCCAATGGTATTGATTCCAAGGTTCGCAAGCTTCTGAGCACCTGCGAAGGATCCGTCTCCACCGATAACAACAAGGCCGTCGATCCCATGCTTTCTGCAGATCTCTGCAGCCTGCTGCTGTCCTTCCTCTGTTCTCATCTCTGCACATCTGGCAGTATAAAGAATTGTTCCGCCTCGTTCAATCGTATCGGAAACGTCCCTTGCTGTCATATCTCTGATCTCTTCATTTAAGAGACCGCTGTATCCTTTATAGATTCCCTTTACGTTCAGTCCGCTGCTTAATCCTCTTCTGACAACAGCACGGATTGCAGCATTCATTCCAGGGGCATCACCGCCACTGGTCAAAACGCCGATCGTTTTGATTTTGTTCTCTGCCATATTGTTATCCTCCATCTTATGAAACAACCTATTGTAATACACATATTCGGATATAGTTTATAGCATTTTTATAAGTTTTTCAATACTCTCTCCACAATTTTAACATTGGAACTTCCATATTTTTCACACATGCGTTCCAGCCAGGAATCCTCGATATGAACCTGATATGCGGGAGGAAGTTTCTTCATGGCCTTGACATCCTTCAGATAGATGACTACTGTGCTGTTTCCTTTTGATTCCATCAGATCATCCACCAGGTCGGTTTCTGCTTTTGCGTAGTCTTCCCTGCTGTCAAACTGGATCCACAATTCACGCGGCATATCATCAAAAGAGCGGACTTTTTCCAGAATAAGCTTGCTGGCTTTGTCGTCCTCGGCAGATACTCTTCCCTGAATAAAAAGCTTCGCCTCTTCATTGATAAACATCTGGCATTTTTCGTAGTCACGCGGGAAAACTACGATCTCCACAGTTCCTACCAGATCTTCCAGTGTAAGGAATGCCATTACCTTATTATTCTTTGTATATTTTATCGTTTTATCCGTGATCATTCCGCCGACAATAACTTTCTGGTTATCATAAACCTCCGGAATTCCTGTCTCATCATCCGGCTGGAAATCCGAGGTTTTTGCGGAAATCATTTTTCCATCATGCTGCGGTACTGTTCCAGAGGATGTCCGCTCAGGTAAATCCCAAGAACATCCTTTTCGAAGGCGAGGATCACATCATTCGTATACTCAGCGATTTGCGGCATACGGATCTCAAATTCTTTCTTATCTTCTTCTGATACAATATCAAAAAGACTCATCTGCCCTGCCATTGAATGTTTCTTATCCTGGTTAATACTGTCGATAATCTGCGGATAAACGAACATCTTCTGCTTCCGGTTTCCTTCCAGACAATCCAGTGCTCCAGCCTTGATCAGATTTTCCACAACTCTTTTGTTGATCTGATCAATATTACGCTCCACAAAAGTCTTCAGGGAAGTATATTCTCCATGTTCTTCCCTTTCTCTCACGATTCCTTCAATAACCGGACGGCCAATACTCTTAATGGCAGAAAGTGCATAGCGGATAGCTCCTTTATCAACAGAAAATCCATACATACCACGGTTAATATCCGGCGGCAGTATCTGGATTCCCATCTGGCGGCACACCGAAATATACTCTGCAACCTTGTTCGGCATTTCCACAACAGATGTCATCAGCGCAGCCATGAATTCCACAGGATAATAATATTTCAGATACGCAGTCTGATAGGAAACTACCGCATAAGCTGCTGCATGGGATTTATTAAATGCATACTTGGCAAAATCCGTCATCTCATCGTAGATTTTATTCGCGATCTCCTCGGAGATTCCATTGGCAATACATCCCGGAACCCCTTCTTCCACGTTACCGTAAACAAAATTCTGACGCTCTTTTGCCATGACAGAAGCTTTTTTCTTTGACATGGCACGACGCACAAGGTCACTTCGTCCAAGAGTATATCCGGCAAGATCCCGGACAATCTGCATAACCTGCTCCTGGTACACAATACAGCCGTAAGTCGGCTTCAGGATCGGCTCCATCTGCGGGCAGTCATAACGGATGGTATCCGGACGGTTTTCCCCCGGATATACTGAGGAATAAAGTCCATAGGACCTGGGCGATACAGGGAAATTCCTGCGATCACGTCCTCAAGGCTCTGTGGTTTCAGCTCCTTCATGAAGTTTTTCATTCCTGAACTCTCAAGCTGGAACACACCGTCAGTACGCCCGGTTCCGAGAGAATCCAGAACTTTTTTATCATTGTAATCAATCTTCTGCATATCCAGAAGAACGCCGTTTGCCTTTTTTTCTACCATTTTTACCGCATTCTGGATAACAGTCAGGGTACGCAGCCCCAGAAAATCCATTTTCAGAAGCCCCAGTTCTTCCAGTGTTGTCATGGTAAACTGAGTGACAATGGAACCATCCTGTGCTCTGGAAAGCGGCACATACTCTGACACATCTTTCTGGCTGATCACAACACCTGCGGCATGCATGGAAGTATGCCTCGGCAATCCTTCCAGACGCTTGGCCAGATCAATAAGGCGATGGATATCCTCCTGTTCCTCGTATGCTTTGCGTAACTCAGGATTCATTCCCAGTGCCTTATCAATCGTGATATTAAGCTCCTGTGGAATCATTTTCGCAATGCTATCCACCTGTGCATAAGGCATGTCCAGAACACGGCCAACATCACGAATAACACCTCGCGCTGCCAGCGTACCGAAGGTAACAATCTGAACCACACAATCGTCACCATATTTTCTTCTTACATAGTCGATAACTTCCTGTCTCCGTTCGAAACAGAAATCAACATCAATATCAGGCATGGATACTCGTTCCGGGTTCAGGAAACGCTCAAACAGCAGGTCATAGCGGATCGGGTCCAGCTGGGTGATTCCAAGTGTGTAGGCAACCAGACTTCCGGCTGCGGAACCTCGTCCCGGGCCGACCATGATATCATTATCTCTGGCATATTTAATAAAATCCCATACAATAAGAAAATAGTCCACATATCCCATATTTTTTATGGTAGTCAGCTCATAATCCAGACGCTTCTTCAGTTCCTCCGTTACCGGATGATACCGTTGTTCCAGTCCCTCGTGGCAAAGTTTGTTCAGATACTCCCATGAGGTAAGACCGTCCGGCACATCATATCTAGGCAGCTTGGTCACACCGAACTCAATCTCCACATGGCATCTTTCAGCAATCTTATGGGTATTTTCCAGAGCTTCCAGAGCATATGGAAAAAGCTCTGCCATCTCTTCCGGAGATTTTACATAATATTGTCCACCTTCATAGCGCATTCTGTTCTCATCTGTAAGTTTTTTCCAGTCTGCAGACAGAGGAGCACATCGTGGGGCTCTGCATCCTCAGCCATAGTGTAATGCACATCGTTGGTAGCAACCAGATCGATTCCAGTCTCTCTGTGCATACGGAGAAGCTGCTGGTTTACATTCTGCTGCTCCGGAATCCCATGATCCTGAAGCTCCAGAAAAAAATTACCCTTTCCAAAAATATCCTGATATCGAAGTGCTGCAATCTTGGCATCCTCATACATGCCACGGACAAGATAGCGGGCTACCTCGCCGGCCAGACAGGCGCTTAACGCAATGATTCCCTCGTGATATTTTTCCAGAAGCTCAAGGTCTACACGGGGTTTATAATAAAAACCTTCCACAAACCCCCTGGACACTATCTTCATTAGATTATTGTAACCCTGATTGTTCTCAGCAAGAAGTACAAGATGATAATAACGGTCGTCTCCGCTTCCTACCTCTCTGTCAAAACGTGATCCGGGAGCCACATAAACCTCGCAGCCCAGGATCGGATTGATTCCGGCTTCTCTGGCAGCCCTGTAAAAATCGATCACACCATACATAACGCCGTGGTCTGTGATCGCCGCGCTGTCCATTCCCAATTCCTTCACCCTGGCCACATATTCTTTAATTTTGTTGGAGCCATCCAGAAGACTGTACTCTGTATGGACATGTAAATGTGTAAACTCCAATTTTTTCTCTCCTTACTGTAAAAAAGCTCCGCATCCTACCCGCCCTGCACTTTTCTCGGAACGTGCCGGAGCGTGTCTGATCCGGAGCCGGTCAACACCTTGTTATTTTTTAATATAGATCCTCTTGTCGCGGATCTCTACCCTGCCTTCTTTCATCAGATGGCCAACTGCACGCTTAAACGCGTTCTTGCTCAGGCCAAACTCTCTCTTGATGACTTCCGGTGAAGCATGATCATCAAAAGGAAGCACGCCGGCAAATTCTTCGATCACACTGAGCACGCTCTCTGCATCCTCACTAATCTGGATGTAAGCCTTCTGGCGGTCACTGACATTCATCTTGCCATCTTCCTTCACTTCTGTAACACGAAGGTCAAGAATTGTTCCCGGTCTGTACTTGCCGGTCGCCTCCCTTGCAGGGATCAGCGCGGAATATTTATCATCTATCGCAACAAAAACACCGAAGTTTCCACTGATCTCATAAACCCGGCCCTTCACCATATCTCCAGGTCCATATGGAGTTCTTGTGGAAAGATAATGGTACACTTTCATAGTAGCACAAAGTCTGCTGCTCTTGTCAACATAAAGAGCTACCAGGCACTCCTCACCCTCACGGACTCTGTTGGTCTGCTCATGGTATGGAAGAAGAAGATCCTTCTCCAGTCCCCAGTCAAGAAATGCTCCGATTCTTGTGACCTGTTTCACCTTGAGAACAGCTGTCTGTCCAACCTGGAGCATCGGCTCTCTTGTCGTGGCGATCAGTCTGTCCTGAGAATCTTTATAAATAAAAACTTCCAGCTCATCACCTGCCTTGGTTCCCTCCGGCACCTGTTTGGACGGAAGAAGTACTCTCTCGTTCTGAGGAGCATTTCTGTCTTCTCCAAGATATATTCCGAAATCTACGGTTTTTACAACCAGCAGTTTCTGTTTTTCCTAATTCGATCATTGTTTCTCCTGTTCCTTAAATGAATATATATGATAATCAACACTACTGTCTGTCCTGCATTATAACATAAGAGAATTATTATAGAAAGCACAAAAAAAGCAGCTTCGGAAATTTCTTTCCGTCACTGCCTTTTATCCGCCGTTCATACGGATATCTGACGTCCGTATTAGCCTGTTATTTTATTCTGTGGTTTTCTCGACCGGCATCGGGTTTATCATCTTTATGACAAAAAGTACTATCAACATCAGCACGATTCCCACCGGAAGTGCGATCCATGCAGTTTTTACAAAACCGGCTACAATATAAGTCACAAAAGATACTGCTGCAGCCACGATCGCATATGGAAGCTGTGTGGAAACATGTGTCACATGATCACACTGCGCTCCGGCGGAAGCCATGATCGTTGTATCGGAAATCGGTGAGCAGTGATCTCCGCAAACTGCACCTGCCATGCAGGCAGACATGGAAATGATCATCATCTCAGGACTGGATTTCTCAAATACCGCAACAACGATCGGGATCAGGATTCCAAATGTTCCCCAGGAAGTACCTGTTGCAAAAGCAAGTCCGCATCCAACCAGAAAGATGATCGCCGGAAGGATAACCTCAATACCACCGGCAACAGAACGCATAGACTCTTCTACGAATACAGCTGCGCCAAGTGAATCTGTCATAGCCTTCAGTGTCCATGCAAAGGTCAGGATCATGATCGCCGGTACCATGGCTTTGAAACCCTCCGGGATACAGGCCATACAATCTCTGAAATTGATAACACGGCGAACCATGTAGAAAATGATCGCAAGCACAAGTCCAAAAGCACTTCCCATTGCAAGGCCTGTAGAGGCATCACTCTGTGAAAATGCGGTAACAAAATCTGTTCCGCTGAAAAATCCTCCTGTGTAGATCATACTGATGACACAGCAGATAACAAGCACAA
>ENA-OUNH01000433-OUNH01000433.1-human-gut-metagenome-genome-assembly--contig:-NODE-433-length-12697-cov-3.409308_pt1 | contig 12697 bp, 19 predicted proteins | sample MGYA00242806_ERZ504814 | MGnify/ENA primary metagenome ERZ504814 (study PRJEB26092, sample SAMD00036389) | human gut metagenome | host: Homo sapiens | study: EMG produced TPA metagenomics assembly of...
GGCCCCCGGTTTTACATGGGTCACCGCAGAGCCGACAGCCTCAACGATGCCCACCATCTCGTGACCGACCGTGATGCCCGGTACGGCGCGGGGCACGCTGCCGTGCTTGATGTGCAGATCACTTGAGCAGATGCTCGCCAGGGTCACCTTGACGATGGCATCGCGCGCATCCTGCAGCACCGGCTTGGGCTTTTCCCGCCGCTCGAATTTCCCTTTCGAGACATAGGTATAGGTCTGCATTGCTTTCACCCTTGCTTTCTGAAGGCTGCGGCCCTATTCCCGCCACAGACCTTCGACTTTTCTGCTCCTATTATAGCAAGCCCGGCGCTATTTTGCAAAGGCTGCGCAAAATGGAAAAATACCGGAAGTAAGCCCTATAAAAAACAGAGAGCGCCCCGCATGGAGCTGCTCTCTGTTTTTTTTGCGCTCTTACAGCTGTGCAAGGGCCTCTCGCTCATGGAAGATGCGGATCGCCTGCCGATAGCTGAAGATGAAGTAGACGATCTCGGCCGCTGCCGTCAGCAGCCAGGAGAAGGGGTACAGCAGGTACAGCGAAGGGATCGTGTGGAAATGCGCAAAGATCGTGTAGACCCAGATCACGCGGAACACACAGGAGCCCAGAATCACAATGACGGTCGGGCCGATGGTTTTGCCCAGCCCGCGCGAGGCGGCGATCGTGCAGTCCATAAAGGCGGAGATGCAGTAGGCAAGCCCCATGACCATAATGCGCTTCATGCCGGCGTCGATGACAGCGCTTTCGGTTGTGAAGAGCGCCAGAAACTGGCGGCCGAATAGCAGCAGCCCACCGCCCAGCAGAAGGCCCACGCCGAAGGAGTAGGCCAGCGAGATAAAATAGCTTTTCCGCATCCGGTCCAGCTTGCCGGCACCGTAGTTCTGGCTCATAAAGCTGGCGCAGGCCATATAAAAGGCCGCCATCGCGTCATAGATCATCGCATCGGCGTTGGCGGCGGCCGAGTTGCCCTTGACCATCAGAGAATCGAAGGAGTTGACGCCCGCCTGAATAAACAGGTTGGCGATGGCAAAGATCGCGTTCTGCAGGCCCGCCGGTATGCCCAGCATCAGGATACGCTTTGTCGTGCCGAGGTCGAGCCGGATGCTGTGCAGATCCAGCACATAGCAGTCCTCCACCTTGGTGAGGGCGTGCAGGATCAGCCCGGCCGACAGGCACTGGGCAATCGTACTGGCAAGCGCGACACCGGCCACATCCAGCTTGCAGATGATGACAAAAAACAGGTTGAGAAGGATGTTGACCACACCGGCCACGGACAGGTAGGCCAGCGGCTTTTTTGCTCGCCGATGGCGCTGAACACCGCATTGCCGTAGTTGTAGAGCGCCAGCGCCGGCATGCCCAGAAAATAGACACGCAGGTAAAGGATCGCGCCGGGCAGCAGATCCTCCTTCGTGTTGAGCAGCCGCAGCAGCGCGGGGGAGCCGAACAGCCCTACGGCCAGCAGCAAAATACCGGCGAGCAGGCTGACCACCAGCGCCGAATGTACGGTTTTGCTGACATCCTTGGGGTGGCGGGCACCATAGTACCGCGCAACCAAGACATTGACGCCGTTGCTCAGGCCGATGAGAAAGCCGGTGAAAAGGGTGACAAAGGTGGAGGTGGAGCCGACGGCCCCCAATGCGGTCGAACCTGCAAAGCGGCCCACCACGGCGACATCGGACATGTTGAAAAGGATCTGCAGCAGGTTGGACAGTGCCAGCGGCAGACTGACGAGCAGAATCTGTTTGGCCAGCGGGCCCTCGGTCATGGATTTGGATTTTGCCTGACAGCTCATGATCTGGTTATACTTCTCCTTATTTATAATAATGGGCAACCGTCACATGCTGTGGTCGGCAAAGATCGGGTCGTCCTGCCACAGGACCACCCTGCCCGCTGCGCGGGTCTTGTTCATGTCGATCAGTCTCTGGTTGCTTGAGCCGCGGAACCGCAGCGAAATATCATACTGGTCCTGCACAAAATCGCCGTCCACCAGCACATCAATATACTGCAGGAACTCATCGGTGACCTCACAGCGGCCGGGGCCGGGCTGCCAGATCTCATGCTCCAGATTGTTGCCGGTATAGCACCAGATCGTTTTGTTCGGGTACAGCACCTTGACATTTTGACAAAGGGCAGCAGCTCGCGCTGGTTCTCCGGCTCAAGGGCTCGCCGCCCAGCAGCGACAGGCCGTTGATGTAGCCGGGGGCCAGACTTTCAAGGATCTCGTTGCGAACCTCCTTGGTGAAGGGCGCACCGTAGCCAAAGTCCCAGGCCACTGCATTGAAGCAGTTGGGGCAGTGGCGGCGGCAGCCCGATACAAACAGGCTGGTGCGCACGCCCTCGCCGTTGGCAATGTCACAATATTTGATCGTAGCGTAATTCATAGCGGTTCTCCTGCGGGCTGTCCTTGCCCTGACTTGTACAGTGTTACCCAATATCTTGTATGTATTGGGGCATACTACCCCAAAACCTCAACCAGTATACCAGTTTATCCGGTACAATTCAAGCGGGACTTTCTGCATGGCAGGCCAATATTATGCGATATACCGTTATCCAGAGTAGAACCAACCAAAATAGCTAAAATTTCCGCCTGATTTTTGGCATGTTTGTTTTTGAACGATGAAGCGATAAAACGGAACATTTTGTTAAATTTCACACTTCACCCACTATATATTGTGGTTTTGCCGATTGACTTTTGCAGCCCGGTGCGGTATGATAGTCTTGCTCGCAAAGCGGGCTTAGTACGATTTGACAAACTATACGATTTGTACTATACACACCCTGTCTATTGATTGCAAAAAGAGGAGTTACCATGAAGATCATCAAGCGCAACGGCAGCGAGGCTGTCTTTGACATTACCAAAATCATTTCGGCCATCACAAAGGCAAATAAGGTCGTACCCGAAGCCCAGCGCTTGACGAAGCAGCAGATCATCGAGATCAGCGACCATGTGCAGGAGGTCTGCTATAACCGCAGCCACGCCATGAATGTTGAGGAGATTCAGGACCTTGTGGAGGACGCCATTATGGCGACCGGCGCCTACGAGGTCGCGCGCCGCTATATCACCTACCGCTATGTCCAGAGCCTCAAGCGCACCCACAACACGACCGATGACAAGATCCTCTCGCTGATCGAGTGCAACAATGAGGAGGTCAAGCAGGAGAACTCCAACAAAAACCCGACCGTCAACAGCGTCCAGCGCGACTATATGGCCGGCGAGGTCAGCAAGGACCTGACGATGCGTATGCTGCTGCCGCCGGAGGTCGTCAAGGCGCATGGAGGAGGGCATCATCCACTTCCACGATGCCGACTACTATGCCCAGCACATGCACAACTGCGATCTGGTCAACCTCGATGACATGCTGCAGAACGGCACCGTCATCTCCGGCACCCTCATCGAGAAGCCGCATTCCTTCTCCACCGCCTGCAACATCGCCACCCAGATCATCGCACAGGTCGCGTCCAGCCAGTACGGCGGCCAGAGCATCAGCCTGACCCATCTGGCCCCCTTTGTTGACATCAGCCGCAAGAAGATCCGCCGCGATGTCGAGGCCGAGATGCAGGATCTGGGCATTGACCCCCGGCGAGGAGAAGCTCTCCGAGATCGTTGAAAAGCGCCTGCGCGAGGAGATCAAGCGCGGCGTGCAGACGATCCAGTATCAGGTCGTCACGCTGATGACCACCAACGGTCAGGCACCGTTCATCACAGTCTTTATGTACCTGAACGAGGCCGGCGACAACCAGCGCCTGAAGTCGGATCTCGCCATCGTCATTGAGGAGATGCTCCGTCAGCGCTATCAGGGCGTCAAGAACGAGGCCGGCGTCTGGATCACCCCCGCCTTCCCCAAACTCATCTATGTGCTGGAAAATGACAATATCTATGAGGGCCAGCCCTACTACTACCTGACCAAGCTAGCCGCCAAGTGCACCGCCAAGCGGATGGTGCCCGACTATATCAGCGAAAAGAGATGCTGGAGTACAAGGTCGATGCCAACGGCGAAGGCCATTGCTTTACCTGCATGGGGTGCCGCAGCTTCCTGACCCCCTATCTGGACGAGAACGGCAAGCCCAAATATTACGGCCGCTTCAATCAGGGTGTTGTCACGATCAATCTGGTGGATGTGGCACTGTCCAGCGGCGGCGATTTTGACAAGTTCTGGCAGCTGTTTGACGAGCGCCTTGAGCTGTGCCATAAGGCCCTGATGTGCCGCCACAACCGCCTGAAGGGCACGCTGAGCGATGCCGCGCCCATCCTGTGGCAGTACGGCGCATTGGCCCGCCTGAAGAAGGGCGAGCCGATCGACAAGCTGCTCTACGGCGGCTATTCCACGATCAGTCTGGGCTATGCAGGCCTGTATGAGTGCTGCAAGTATATGACCGGCAAGAGCCACACCGACCCTGCCGCCAAGCCCTTTGCGCTGCATGTCATGCAGCATATGAACGATGCCTGCGCCAAGTGGAAGAGCCAGCACAATATTGATTTCAGCCTGTACGGCACGCCGTTGGAATCCACGACCTACAAATTCTCCAAGTGCCTGCAGAAGCGCTTCGGCATTGTGCCCGGCATCACCGACCGCAGCTATATCACGAACTCCTACCATGTCCATGTGACGGAAAAGATCGACGCCTTCACCAAGCTGAAGTTTGAGAGCGAGTTCCAGAAGCTGTCCCCGGGCGGTGCCATCAGCTATGTGGAGGTGCCCAACATGCAGGACAACCTCGAGGCCGTCATCAAGGTCATGCAGTTCATCTATGAGAACATCATGTACGCCGAGCTGAACACCAAGAGTGACTACTGCCAGGTCTGCGGCTACGATGGCGAGATCCAGATTGTGCAGGAGGACGGCAAGCTGGTGTGGGAGTGCCCCAAGTGCCACAACCGCGACCAGAACAAGCTGAATGTCGCCCGCCGCACCTGCGGCTACATCGGCACCCAGTTCTGGAATCAGGGCCGCACCGCCGAGATCAAGGATCGAGTGCTGCATCTGTAAGCCGCCGATAATGTTTGTGTAAATCTACAAAACCTCAATAAGACAGCCTTAGCAGTAAAACGCCGCTTCCACGAATCTGTGGAGGCGGCGCTCTTTTATACCATGATGTGCTTTACCATGCGCAGGCATCCCTTTGCCGGGCAGATTTCCTATCCGCCTGACCCTATCAGAGAATAACCGGCAACCCAAAACAGGCAGACCGCCAATTCTGACGGTCTGCCTGTTGCTGTAGCAGTTGTGAATTTTACTTCGCGTACTCGGTGGCGCGGCTTTCGCGGATGACGCTGACCTTGATCTGGCCGGGGTAATCCAGCTCGTTCTCGATCTTCTTTGCGACATTGCGGGCCAGCAGAATGACCTCGTCATCGCCGACCTTATCCGGCTGGACAAGGATGCGGACCTCGCGACCGGCCTGCACAGCGTAGGAGCTTTCCACGCCCTCAAAGCCGTTGCAGAGGGCCTCCAGTGTCTCCAGACGCTTGATATAGCTTTCCATGTTCTCACGGCGGGCGCCGGGACGCGCCGCCGAGATCGCATCGGCGGCCATGATGATGAACGCCAGCGTGGTCTTGGGCTCAACATCACCGTGGTGCGCCTCGATGGCATGGATGACCTGCGGGTTCTCGCGGTACTTTTTGCAGATGTCAACGCCGATCTGGACATGGCTGCCCTCGATCTCATGGTCAAGGGCCTTGCCGATGTCATGCAGCAGACCTGCGCGGCGTGCCAGCTGGACATTGACGCCCAGCTCGCCGGCCATCAGACCGGCCAGCCATGCCACCTCGAGAGAGTGGCTCAGGACATTCTGGCCGAAGCTGGTGCGGTATTTCAGGCGGCCGATAAGCTTGACGAGGTCGGGGTGCAGGCTGTGAACGCCCAGCTCCATAACGGCCTTGTCGCCCTCGCGCTTCATCTGGATCTCCAGCTCGCGGCGGCACTTGTCAACGGTCTCCTCGATGCGGGCGGGATGAATACGGCCGTCAGCGATCAGGCGCTCAAGGGCCATGCGGGCAACCTCGCGGCGGGTCTGGTCAAAGCTGGACAGCGTGATGGCCTCCGGCGTATCGTCAATGATCAAATCGCAGCCGGTGGCGGTCTCCAGTGCGCGGATGTTGCGGCCCTCACGGCCGATGATGCGGCCCTTCATCTCATCACTGGGCAGCGGCACAACGCTGACGGTGGCCTCGCTCGTGGCATCGGCCGCACAGCGGGCAATGGCCTGACCAATCAGCTCGCGGGCGAGGTTGTCGCACTCGTCCTTCATGTTTGCCTGATAGGCGCTTGATCTTCATTCGCCTTTTCATGGGTCAGCTCGTCATCCACCTGCTTCAGCAGGACGGCGCGGGCGTCCTCCTTGGACATAGCCGCGATGGTTTTCCAGCTTTTCGGTCTGGCGCAGCTTGAGCTGCTCCAGCTCGTCCAGACGAGCCTCGACAGTCTCGGTGCGGCGCTTCAGGTCCTCCTCCTTGCGTTCCATCTGGGTGGTGCGCTTGTCGAGGGCCTCCTCCTTCTGGTCGATGCGGCGCTCCTGACGGGTGATCTCGGCACGGCGGTCCTTGATCTCCTTGTCAGCATCGCTCTTGAGTTTAAAGGCTTCGTCCTTTGCTTCGATGATGGTTTCCTTACGCTTCTGTTCCGCAGCCTTGATGGCATCGTTTACGATGCGCTTGGCTTCGTCCTCAGCGCTGCCGATCTTTGCCTCAGCAGTGCGCTTGCGGTTTTCACCGCCGAGGTAAAAACCAAGCGCCCCGGCAACAGCGGCAGCAACAAGAACCAGCACCACGATCAAAATTGGTGACATAGTTGGTTTCACTCCTTATTAAAATAGGAGGATGCGGCGCAGCGGGACGCTTTTCCGTTATGATATTGTTACAGGAAGAAACGCGGCAGGTCGGCCAAAAAGGCGCACAATGCCCCTACACGCAGAATATACACAGAACCGTCTTAGCGACGTTGAATATCGTAAAAAAGCGGCGTTCCCGGTGGGCGACACCCTTTAAGGAGCCACGCACAGGGCAGACCTGCCGTTTGGCTCTTTATTTCCTATATATAATTTTACTTTGCTTTTGGTGTAATTGTCAAGAAGAACCGGGGCGCAAAGTGGGGTTTTTCATGCAAAACGATGCAAAACGCCCCGTTTTTCTGAAACAGGGCGCACAAAAATTATTTTTGACCGCGATAGACCCCCGCCTTGCGCAGCAGATCCTTCACGACCTCCGATCCGCAGACCAGCCCGCAGGCGGCGGGCACAAAGGCATTGCTGGCGGGCACGGTGCGGCGTGCGGCAACCGGGGTCTCGAGTGTCTCCTCCGCCAGCGGCGGCAGGGGCGGTTCCTCCGAAAAAACGACCTTGACCTTGCCAAGGCGGCGCTTGCGGCACTCGATGCGGATAACCTTGGCCAGCGGGTCCACCGCTGTTTTTCAATATCGGCAACCTTAAAGGCCGTGGGGTCCAGCTTGTTGGCGGCCCCCATGCTGCACAGGATCGGCACCCCGGCCTCTTTGCAGCGGCGGATCAGCAGCAGCTTGGCGCTGACCGTGTCGATGCAGTCCAGCACATAGTCAAACTGCGTCAGATCCACGCTGTCGGCGGTCTCGGCGTTGTAAAACATCCGGTTTGGGTGTACGGTGAGGGTAGGGTCGATGTCCGCGATGCGGGCGGCCATAGCGTCCACCTTGTACATGCCGAGCGTTGAATGCAGCGCCACCAGCTGACGGTTCAGGTTGGAGAGCGCCACCGTGTCGCTGTCAAAGAGGCTCAACTCCCCTACCCCGCTGCGCGCCAGCACCTCAACGGCCTGTCCCCCCACACCGCCGATGCCGAACACCGCCACATGGGCGCTGCGCAATGCGTCCAGCGCGGGCGTGCCCAGTTGGGCGCGGGTGCGTGTATATTGATCGATCATTATCGTTACCTCTCTTGTTTTTCCTTTCGCTGTGCCTTGCGTTCCAGCACTGTCTCGTAGCCGGACGACATCTTGTCCGCCATGCAGACCAGCGCTGCCTCCCGGCTATGGGGAATATCGGTGGGCGTCAGCGGCCACATGTGGCTTTGGATGATGTCCTTTTCCTTATCGCTCAGGGCAAACACGGTCTCCGCATTATAGCGCGCGATGCGCGGGTGTTTGAAGCCGTGCCAATGGGTGATGTTGCGGCAGTTGTGCCAGTCATACAGGTAAAAGTCATGCAGGAACGCACCTTTTACAAGGCTGGCCTCATCGGCGTTGGCCCGCAGATGGATGTTGAGCCAGAATGCGATGCGGGTCACCCGCATACAGTGTTCATAGGTCGTGACGCTGCCGTGCTGGATGAATTTCTGCATTTCCTGTGCGTTGGGGTCATCGGCAATACCCTTCAAAAGAATGTGCATACGGACTTCTTCTTCAGGGGTCAGTTTGCAGATCATAGCAGTTCCTCCACGCGGGCTGCCGCTTCGTCCAGAGGCGCCGTGCCGTCCACAACCAGAATCGGACAGCACAGCGCTTTCTGCCATGTATCGTGCCGGGCCGCGCTGCGCGTCTCAAGGCCGCCGTTATCGTACCCGGCTGCCCATTGCAAAAAAGACAAATGGTGTTCGTGCATGTCACCGCCCGGTAGTATGCGGCTGCCAAACCGCGCATATTCGCGCTGCTTTATGCGGGCCAACCGGGTGGGTGTGTCAGTCACAACGCGAACCGCCAGTGTAAACTTTGGTATGAGTGCATCGCCCCAGCCGATCAGCGAGCCAGACACAACGGCACCATTTTCTGCCTTGGCAATGTCCTGCTGCATGAGTGGCACACGCTGTTCTATGGGACGCTTTTTTCGTAAATTTCGGATCTGTGGGCAGCCAGAAATAGTCATCCGCGTCAAGAAAGGCAAAGTCCAGCCGCTTCGCCAGATACCGTCCCAGCGTAGATGTACCAGACCCGGATGCGCCGTAAATATGGATAAGTGGTTTCATGTTATTTCACCAGTAGACAGATCGTCTCAACGGTATTCCCTTTGTCCCACAAAAGCTCCGTAACTTCCCCGCCATCCTTGAATACCGGAAAATTCAGACCAATCCGCTTTAGCGGATATTCAGACTCGTCATTCCTGTAAATTTCAATTTCCTTAATCAAGGCTGTGACCACATTTCTCTTTTCTTCGTCATTTATTATATTATAAACGCAGTTGAAATTCACCATGATTTTGTAAATATTCTCAAGAGTAATTGCCTGCTGCTTAATTGCATCTCGCCGAAGTCTGGCATCTTCGATTTTTTCCTCCAGCTCAACAATGACATCATATAGGGAATCTAACCGCAAGGTCATATCATGGAGCTTTCGTTCCCGGTATTTTGCATCAGCAGGGAGACTGTCAATTTCCCGTTCCAATCTTGTTTTATTCAGATCAACTTCCTTCAGCTTTGCCTGATAGCCCTCCAGTTCTTTATCCACTGCTTTCGTGTCAATCTGAACTCCAATCCGTTTTTTAATGGCTTGGGCATATTCCTCATTCCTTACGATCTCACGAATTGCCTCAATGACCATCGGTTCAATATCGGTCTTTTTCAGCATTGCCTTATATTCACAATGCTTACCCCGAACCATCCTATTCCGACTACATACATAATAGTAAATTTCTTTGTAAGTGCCATCTTTATTTGCCATCCCACATCCGATCCAGAATCATTTCGCGCGGCATAAGGTGATTGGGATTTTGCATGAACAGACACAGCAATTTGTATTCCACCAATGGGAGATCAAGCGGTTTTTCATTTTTCCAGACGAGCCGCTCTGCCATATCCACACGAACGCCATTAGCTTCCAAAAGGGTATCTGCTTTGGAAAACTGCAAGGAACGGCGCAGGATTGCCTTAATTCTGGATAGAAGTTCATTCAGCTTGAACGGTTTGGTGATATAATCGTCGGCACCCATATCAAGTCCTCGGACAATGCTGATTTCCTGATTCGAAGCTGTCAAAAATATAATGGGAACGGTTGAGCTGTTCCGTACCTCTTTGCAAACATCGAAGCCTGTGCCATAGGTCAATTCAATATCATAGCCAAGTTGCTCCAGCATCTTTATATAGGTAGCATTTATAATCTTTTCCGGGCTCTTAATAAGTCTGTTAACGTATGAAGGAGATGTCCCCACCTTTTCAGCTAACTCAGCCTGCGTTGTCTGTTCTTCTACGCATTTTACTTTTACATCTATCTCGATATTATTCTTTAACATACCTTCCATACCTCGCTGGAATTAAATTCAGTTTCACTGCCAGTGTAATTTATTATATCATAAGGCATCATAAATTTCATCAAAAATTAGAAACACGAAAAAAGCGCTCCCGAAGGAGCGCTGGCAAGTAATCCCCTATACATCGACTTCTACTTCCAAGCCTGATTTGAACTCAACGATCAGCATCTCGTCGTAAACTGTAATCTTTTCAATTAGCCTTCGTACCAGCGCATCCGAGTATTCTGTGACTGCTTCAATCTGCTCATTCAGAAAGGAAGCCAAAGCTATCATGGATCGGAACTCAACCGTATCAACTTTTCTGCGACCGCCGGCCAGAACGCCTCCAACAAAACCACCGTGGTCTTTTGCAGCGTCCCTTTGTGCTTTACCCATCTTGGCGTACTCCTCAGCCGACTCCGTGGTGCGGATTGTCACCTTAAGGTGCTCTTTCAAATCTGTATAACTGATCGTTTTATTAACCCATTTCTTCGCTTGCCGATTATTTCCGTAGGCAATTGCTAAATCACGCATTATCTATACCTCCTTACCTTTGGAGTTTCACCGTATTCAAATCTTGCCTGCCTTGCCAAACGATAGGCTCGTTCCGTCACATCCGAGTTCATGCTCCAAAGGTAGGTGGAGTCATCGCCGAACAGATTAAACTTGCCGTGCTTGTCCACTCCCGGATAGGCACCAAAATAGTCCCCGTCAACGGTCTCGAAGTTGTAAAAGTTTGGCCATCCATGATGATCGTGGTAGGCTTCCGTCTGCAGGTTATCTAAAATCTCGCACATATCTTCACCGTCAGGAATATTCCCAACCACCAGAACTGCTGTATGTGAAACACCCCAGTCATTACCTTCCGGATAACCTGCTGCATAAAATCGGTTGATCTTCTCAGCGTCAGCATCGTTCATCTGACCCTTTACTTCAACATAGATGTCGCAATTCTTCTTGAAATATCCGTGGTTAATAGTTACACCGTGAAGCAAAAAGTCTGGCAAATAGTAAAGTCCATTGCCCAGGTCATAACCTTCTGGTTCATATTCCCAATCCACACCGCAGGCATCGAAGAAGACCGCCCACCTTGCTTCCAACCTTGATCGGAAAAGGTAACCTCTGTATTCCGTTTGAATCGCTCTAATCTCATTCATGATCGGTCACCTCCTGCATAGCAGAATTAAAATATCGAATTGGCTGTCTACGCTTCTTTGCAACTTCAATTTCAACGGCCATGCCTTCTGAAATGCTATCTCCAAATACCCAAAGCTCATCACATTTACCGAGAAGGATTACATCCATGAATATTGCAAGCTCTCGCTCAGACGAATCGGCATCATTCATGAAAAGTGGGAACATCAGGTGCGGTGCCAGCGGTATCTGTCCCTGTTCCAAAGAGAACCTGCAATACTGCTTGGCTTTTTCTATATTAGTAGTTACGTCACCGGAATACGCACTTGCTACATATACAAGCGGCCGATATTTCCGGTCATGATTTTTGATATCATTTGTCATATCAAACTGCCTCCTTATACAAATTTGCCGAGGTTACCCGCTAACGGGTAGCCCCGTCAGGCAGTCAAATCTGACGGTTCTTGTAATTTTCTCTAAGCTTCTTCTCAGCCCGCTTCAACTTCTGAGTGATGTTGTTCTCGTCCGCACCGATTCTTGCGGCATACTCACGGATTGACTCACCGTCCATTCGAACGGCGATAAAAGCGTCGGCCCATTCTGGCTTCTTCACAAGGACCTTACGTACCCAATCACAAATGGCCGAATAGCTTTCACGCTCCTTACGTTCAATCTCATCTTTGCAGAAGATACGATCATCGGCCACTTCTTCCATTAACGGTTCGTTGGTATCGACCTCGTCTTCGGCATCATCTTTCCCCGGCTGTGCTTTACTGCGACCACGATGGCGGTCGAACTTGTGCCAGCTGTTATAGTCTGGCCTGTTGAAACGCTCTTCCCAGGTATCCTGAATAAGCGTCTCCTTTTCTTCCTGTGTGAGCCCTTCACCTTCAAGAGAAAGCGATACCCACAGCTCCTCAGTTGTTGCAGAGTCTAACTCAAGAATCTGCATCTCGTTCTCGTAACGGATCTTTAATTTCATTCTTGCGTCCTTTCCGTCCGAAACCAGGTACGGTGGGACGCAAGAAGATCCTGTAGCGAAAATGACCACAAACTCCTGAAATTCAAAAATAAGCGCAGGAAAATAACGGTGGGGCATCTTCACTTCAATCGTTGTCTTTATCACAACGACCTAAGCTCACTATGCGTCCCATCGTCCTAATGGCCATCTCGGACAATTGAGATTAATATCTAACTGAAGGAGAATATCGTTTTCGCAGGAATAAATTCGCTTACGCTTTTCTAACTTTCATAGAAACAATAGAAATGTTCATAATTCTGTGATACACTATAAAAATGTATGTTTCCGTGTTGATTCACGTCTATCTCCCACATTTCACTTTTCACCCTAATGTAGATAAGG
>ENA-OUNH01000434-OUNH01000434.1-human-gut-metagenome-genome-assembly--contig:-NODE-434-length-12620-cov-3.505323_pt1 | contig 12620 bp, 10 predicted proteins | sample MGYA00242806_ERZ504814 | MGnify/ENA primary metagenome ERZ504814 (study PRJEB26092, sample SAMD00036389) | human gut metagenome | host: Homo sapiens | study: EMG produced TPA metagenomics assembly of...
TAAATCGCTGTAATCACTCAGACACAATCGCTTGCGTCCTGTATGAATTACTTGTAAATTTGGAATTGATTAACGTGGGTTTCCAAACCCACGATCAAGGTTCCACAAGTTTCAGTTTTGTTCAATTATCAAGGTCCTGCTGCGCTGTCTGCTCTCGCTGACAGCTTGTATATTATATATCAGATCCGCTTGATTGTCAAGGGGTTTTCTGAAAGTTTTTTGAAGAAGTTTTCTTCAAAAAACGCGTACAAGCTGTGGCCAGAAGGGCTTGCCGCGGCCTCCGCCGCGGGACAGCTTTGATATATTACCACTCCCCCATATACTTTGTCAACGCCTTTTTTCGGATTTTTTGACAAATTTTGATGGAGGTATTTAGGCAAGGTGTATATTGCGGACGAGGGGAAGTATGACTACTAAATGTGGGTGCGGAGGTGTCAAGACCCCTCCCTACAGGCGGGCGGGGACGGAAAGATTGCCCGATAAAGGGCGTTATCCGCAAGGTTGCCCCTCATCCGGCCCTGCGGGGCCACCTTCCCCCGCAGGGGAAGGCTTGGGGGCGGGCGGAGCAGAGCCCCGCCCCTACTGGGGTAGCAAGACAGAAACTGCAACAAAAAATAGAGCCAACCATCAGGCTGGCTCTATTATATATAGTATGTAGATTACTTCTTATGGTACATGCGGTCATCCTCTTCGTAGGTGGGGTCGCAGGTCAGATACATGCCCAACTTTTTCAGGGTGTCAGCATCGACACTGGAGAGGATGACGGTGGAATGGATATCGCAGCCCTTCAGGTTGGGGATTTGCTCCATCGCCTTGGCGGCGTACTCGTTTTCCGAGACAGAGCTGGAGAGCGCGATCAGGATCTCATCGGTATGCAGGCGGGGGTTTTTGCTGCCGAGGTAGGTCGTTTTCAGCGTCTGGATCGGTTCGATCGCATGGGCAGACACGAGATCGATCTCCTGATCGATGCCCGCAAGCTTTTTCAGCGCGTTCAGCAGCGCGGAGGAGGCCGCACCAAGCAGCGGGCCGTTTTTACCTACCACGATCGTACCGTCCGCCAGCTCGATGGCGGCGGCAGGTTGCCCGCCGGTCGCATCGGAGCAGGCATGGGCGCGCTTCTCGACCGCGCGCTCCCCGAGCGCAATGCCGGCCTGATTCATCAGCAGCTCCAGCTTGAAGCGTTCCTGCTTCACCACACCGCTCGCCTTCTGGTCGCACAGGCACTTAAAATAACGGCGGACAATCTCGTTCAGCGATGCCTCTCGGCAGACATCATCATCAATAATGCAGTTGCCCGCCATATTGACGCCCATATCCGTGGGCGAACGATACGGACTCTTGCCGGCGATCAGCTCAAACATCGCATTGACCACCGGGAAGATCTCGACATCGCGGTTATAATTGACGGTCGTTTTTCCGTAAGCCTCAAGATGGAACGGGTCGATCATATTGACATCGTTCAGATCGGCGGTGGCGGCCTCGTAGGCAAGGTTGACCGGATGCTTGAGCGGCAGGTTCCAAATCGGGGAAGGTCTCAAACTTGGCGTACCCTGCTTTGACGCCGCGTTTATACTCATGGTACAGCTGGGACAGGCAGACCGCCATCTTACCGCTGCCGGGGCCGGGGGCCGTGATGACCACCAGCGGGCGCTCGGTCTCGATATAATCATTCTTGCCGTAGCCATCGTCACTGACGATGTGGTTCACATCGTTGGGGTAGCCGGGGATCTTATAGTGGCGGAAGGTGCGAATGCCCAGCCTGTTGAGCTTCTGCTCAAAGGTCGTGACCTCGGGCGCATCGGTAAACTTTGTCACGCAGACGCTGCCCACAAACAGGCCGACTCCCTGAAAGGCATCAATCAGGCGCAGCACATCAACATCATAGGTAATGCCGTAGTCGCCGCGCATTTTGTTGGCCACGATGTCCTCGGCACTGATGACGATGACCACCTCGGCCTGTTCTTTCAGCTGCAGCAGCATCTGCAGCTTGGAATCCGGCTGAAAGCCCGGCAGCACGCGGGACGCATGGTAGTCATCGAACAGCTTGCCGCCAAATTCCAGATAGAGCTTATTGTCAAACTGAGCGATACGCTCCCGGATATGGGCAGACTGCATCGCAAGATATTTATCGTTGTCAAATCCGATCCTCATCTATATTCCCTTTTTCCTATGCTTTAACCAATGTCCTACATGGATTTAGTATAGCATTTTTTTCGTCAGCTTGCAACGGTCTTTTACAGCAGGGGCACACTTTCCTGGCCGGAGGAGGCCCTGCGCGCCAACATACTGGCCCAGATCAGTCTGGCGCTGAACCGTATCTGGACCGAGTGGTACCCCAGCCGCGGGTACAGCTTCAACATAACGGGCTCGCCGGGGTACGATCAGGCCTATGTCAAAGGGCGCACCGTGTTTGCCGTCATGGAGCGCCTTGCCGCCGAATTGTTCAACACCTATGTGCAGCGCAGCGGCGATGCCGAGCCCTACTACACCGAATACTGCGATGGCCGTACCGTCACCTGCCCCGGCATGAAGCAGTGGGGCACGGTCGAGCGGGCCAAGGAGGGTAAAAACGCCCTGCAGATTCTGCGGTATTACTACGGCAAGCGGGTACAGCTGGTCACAACGAACCACATTGCGTCCATACCGTCCAGCTATCCGGGCAGTCCGCTGCGCCGCGGCAGCAGCGGGACCAATGTGCGCATCCTGCAAAAGCAGCTGTCCCGCATTGCGAAGGACTATCCTTCCTTCGGCAAGCCGGTGGTGAACGGCGTCTTTGACGAGGCCACCGAGCGCAGCGTCAAGCGCTTTCAGAAGCAGTTCAGCCTGACCGCCGACGGCGTGGTGGGCCGTGCAACATGGTATAAAATCAGCTTTATCTATGTGAGCGTCAAGGATCTTGCCGAGCTGACCAGCGAAGGTGAAACCGCCGAGGGCACGCAGAGCACCGGCGGTTGGCCGGGCACAGTCCTGCGGCGCGGGTCGAGCGGCAGCGCCGTGGAGCAGGTGCAGTTCTGGCTGTCCGACCTTGCACAGTTTGATTCCGCGCTGCCGCGCGTCACGGTGGACGGCCGCTACGGGGCAGCGACCGAGCGCGCCGTGCAGGCGTTCCAGAAAAAGCAGGGCCTGACGGCGGACGGCGCAGTCGGGCAGCGCACCTGGAATGCACTTTACGCTGCCTGGGTGGACGCGCAGAGCGACCTTGGCGGCACCGCATGGCCCGGCACAGTGCTGCGGCGTGGTGACAAGGGCATGGAGGTGCGGCTGGTGCAGTTCTGGCTGCGGCTGGCTGCGGACAACTACCGCGCACTGCACACCATAGCGGTGGACGGCAGCTTCGGCGCCGCCACCGTCAGCGCTGTGCAGGCGTTTCAGAGTGTTTTCGGACTGACAGCCGATGGTGCGGTGGGCCGTGCAACATGGAACAAGCTGAAGGAGGTCGGCCTTGCGGTCGCAAACAGGCTCGTGGACGCAGACATTGCCCCGGGGCAGTTCACGGTCACCACGCGGGAGGGCAGCAGCGGGACCGCCGTGCGGGCCGTGCAGTATTATCTGCGCCGGCTCGCGGCCTACTACAGCGATATTCCGTCCGTGACAGTGGATGGGCGCTTCGGCGCAGCAACGGCGCGGGCCGTCAGGGCATGGCAAGCGCGGGCCGGTCTGCCCGTGGACGGCGTGGTGGGGCGGCTGACATGGCAAAGCCTGTATGACGCCGCCGCAGCGCTGGACAGCAGCGGCCCTGTGGTGCGCATGATCCGGCTGCCTGCCCCTTCCGCCGCACTGCGCCCCGGTGACAGCGGCGCAGAGGTGCTGCGGCTGAGCCGGATGCTGCTGTTTCTGGGCCAGTGGATTCCCGAGATCGACCTGCCCGAGACCAACACACCGACCAGCACCTTTGACCCTGCGCTGGAGACCGCCGTGCGCAGTGCCCAACGGTATTTCGGGCTGACCGAGACAGGCATTGTGACCGCCGCGGACTGGACGGTGCTGCGCGAGGCCGCCGAGCGGCTGCTGGCTGCCAACCCCGCCGGAGCCAGCCCCAAGCCCGGCGGCGTATGGCCCGCCGAAGCGTTGGCGCTGGGCAGTGCAGGGCCCGCCGTACTGCAGGTGCAGCGTTGGTTGAACATCATTGCCGCCGCCAACCAGACCGCCGATTTTGTACCCGAGACAGGCATCCTTGGGCCGGAAACTGCGTCCGCGCTGGAAAGCTACCAGCTGACCGCCGGGCTGCAGACGCTTGGCATCGTGGACGCCGACACATGGGAAAGCCTGCGCCTGGCTGCGCAGGGGCTTTGCCGCGAATGTAAGGAGGCATAAGCCATGGCAAGAGTTTACATCTATGATTCCTACGATAACAAGTTTTTCCGCTACAATTTGAGCGAAAACGACCCGATGCCCTACAGCACCGGCACGACCCTGCGGGTGCGGGAATTCCGTGGCTCAAGCAAATCCAATGTACTGTGGACCACCACCGCTGCCATGGAGGCATGGAACCTGACACGCCGTACCTACGGCAGCGGCATTCCGGTGGGGTACGCCTTCAAGCGGATCTGGGAGGGCGGCCACGGCACCACCAGCCAGCACTACGCAGGTGTCGCCTTTGATGTCGGGCAGCGCAGCACCGCCGCCGAGCGCCGCAAGATCTACCGGGCCGCTGTTCGCAGCGGAGCGTGGGGCTATGTGGAGCCTACATCGATGACGCCGACCTGGGTACACTTTGACCGGCGGTACGGCAAGCCTGCCTGCGCGGGCACCACAGCCGGTTACCCCACTTTGCGGCGCGGAAGCCGCAGCACCTATGTACTGGTCCTGCAGGATGCCCTGAACGCACTGGGCTATTCGACCAACACGCTGGACGGCATCTTCGGCCATGCGACGGAAAGCGCACTGAAGGCCTGCCAGCGGCGGTTCGGTCTGCGGGCGGACGGCATCTGCGGCTGTGCGACATGGAAAAAGATTGCCGGTGCCACGGTGGGTATCGGCCACACGGCAACCGTCATCGACAAATAAGGCATTGCGCTGCGGCAGCTGCGGTTGTATACTGTAGGCAGGCTCTGCCCTATATAAGGTAAGGAAGTGTTCTGAAATGGATATGATGGAATTTTTGCGCACCCGCCGCACCTACCGCCGCTTTGACCAACGCCCCATTGCACCGGAGATCCTGACCGAGGCCATTGATGCCGCCCGGCTGGCAAGCTGCGGTGCCAACCGCCAGACTGTGCGGTATATCCTTGTGCAGAGCGCCCGTGCCGTGTCCGCCGTGCAGCCGCTGGTCCATTGGGCCGCCTACCTGCCGCCCGAGCAGGGCGTGCCGAAGCCCGACGAGCAGCCGACCGCCTTCATCGCCGTTTTGCAGGACACCCGCCTGCCGGGGTGCAGCGATGTGGATGTAGGGCTGGCACTGGGCAGCCTGACCGCTGCCGCATGGGCCCACGGTGTGGGCAGCTGCATCATGGGGGCCATCGACCGCCCGGCGCTGACCGAGCTGCTGGCCCTGCCCGAAGGGCTGCGGCTCTGCTATATGGTGGCGCTGGGATACCCCGCCCATAAAAGCCGCGTGGTAAATATGCAGGACGGCAGCGTGAAATATTATCTGGACGAAAACTGCGACTACTGCGTGCCGAAGCGCAGCATGGACGAGGTGCTGCTGAAAACGCTAGTAAAAAGTAAAAATCGACAGTCCCGATGATGAAATCGGGGCTGCGATTTTTTGTATCCGTCAGAAGCGGCGTCTTTCAGCCTTATCCCAAAATAGCAAAGCTCTGTGCGCCCAGGGACAGCGTGTCGTTGACGATCTCCGCCTTGCCGATCGTGTACTGAATTTTCAGATCCTCGGCCAGATCCAGCGGCAGCTCGATGGAGACACCCGCCGGGTTGACGGCGCAGATCAGATCGCCGCGCTGCCAGACGAACGGGCGGTAGTCGTCCTTCGCCTTGGGTGCGTACAGCACCTTGAACGGCGCGTCTGCGTTTAGGTCAGCGTGTGCATGACGGAAAGCCAGCAGCGACTTCACGCTGTTCAGCAGGCTGTCGGGGTCGTCCGCCTGGGCGGCCACGGTGGGCGCATCGGCGGCAGTGTCCACAGGCAGATAGATATCCTGTGCGTCGGCGGTGGAGAAGCCGTGGTTGGCCGTGTCGTCCCACTGCATCGGCGTGCGGGAGCCCGTGCGGAAGTAGCCGCCCTCCTTGGTGGGCAGCGGCAGATAGCGCATACCGATCTCGTCACCGTAGTAGACGAAGGGCGCACCGGGCAGCGTGAAAATTGTCGCGTAGGCCAGCCGCAGCTCGTCAGTCGTCAGGCCCGCGGAGGGGCGGATCGTGTCATGGTTGCAGGTGATGAAGCACCACAGACCGTCCTTGTGGGTGGCCTTGTAGGCCGGCAGGTACTCGTCCAGGAATTTGTCAATGCCGGTGCCGGAGTTCTTGCAGAAGTACGCCTTGCCGATGTTGTGCGGGTTCGAGTCCATTGCATCGTCATAGTTGCGCATGAGCCAGCTGTAGCCGTTGCCCTGCCAATTGAGATAAAAGTCCATGTCAAAGCCGTTTTTCAGCGACATGCGCGGGCCGTTCCACTCGGCGATGAGCGCGGCCTCGGGGTACTCGACGTCCAGCATATCCCGGATATTGCGCCAGATTTTGCAGGTGTACTTTTTGTTCTTAGTGTCATTCTTTACAAGGCTCGACGCCATATCAACGCGGAAGCCGTCGCAGCCCATGTCCAGCCAGAATCGCATGACATCCTTCATGGCCTCCACCGTTGCCACGCAGGCGGGGTCGTCGGTGGGCTTCTGCCACTTCTGGTTGATCTTTCCATAGCCGTAGTTCAGCGCAGGCTGGCACTTGAAGAAGTTCAGGATATACGTGCCGTTGCGTTCGGTCTCGCCGCCGATGAACGGCATCCCATCGCCGGAGGCAAAGCAGGAATCCGTCCAGATAAAGCGGTCCGAGTATTCGTTGTGCCCGGGCTTGCAGCTGGCCTTGAACCACGGGTGCTCCTCGCTCGTGTGGCCGGGCACCAGGTCGAACAGCACACGGATGCCCTTCTCATGCGCGGCCCTGAACAGCGCGGCGGCGTCCTCGTTCGTGCCGTAGCGCGGGGCGATCTTTTTGTAGTCGCGCACATCATAGCCCGCATCCTTGAACGGCGAATCAAAGCAGGGGTTGATCCACAGAGCATTGCAGCCCAGGTCCCTGATATAGTCGAGCCTGGCAATAATGCCCTGCAGGTCGCCGATACCATCGCCGTTGGTATCGTAGAAGCTCTGAGGGTAGATTTCATAGAACACTGCGTCTTTCAGCCACTGTTTCATGAGATGTCTCCTTTACTATAATAGACAGATAGAATATCCACGGCAAACCGCAGGGCGCATTTCCTGTTCGCTCGGGAGGTTTTCCCCGCCGCGCACGGCCACGGGCGGATATGGAATCCGCCCCTACGGCGCTCCCTGTCAGTTTGCCGCTTCACGAGCATGGAAATGTTTCATCCGTTTCTACCCCTATACTATCCCCTCCTTCTTCCTTTGTCAACGCAGCAAAGCAGACAAAACAAACCACAAATTTTCTACATTTTGCACCAAAAATCAGCATATTGCTATTTTGTGAACAATGTGTTGACAAACAAAGAACATCGCAGTAAAGTAAAGTGCACAAGCGATTGTAAAATCTATTAGGAAAGAGGGATTCATTCAAATGAATACGCTTGTAATCGTTCTGATTGCCGCGGTCGTTCTGGTATGTGCGTACGCCGGATACGGTCGTTGGCTCGCCAAGACATGGGGTGTTGACCCCAACGCCAAGACTCCTGCTGTGCGGCTGGAGGATGGCAAGGATTATGTTCCCACCAACGGCTGGACGGTGTTTGCGCACCAGTTCTCCTCCATTGCCGGTGCCGGCCCTGTTACCGGTGCCATTCAGGCTGCGGCCTTCGGCTGGCTGCCTGTGCTGCTCTGGGTGCTGATCGGCGGCGTCTTCTTCGGCGCTGTCACTGACTTCGGCGCTCTGTACGCTTCCGTCAAGAACGACGGCAAATCGATGGGCCTGCTGATCGAGAAGTACATCGGCAAGACCGGCCGCAAGCTGTTCCTGCTGTTCTGCTGGCTGTTCTGCGGCATCGTCATCGCTGCCTTTGCAGACATGGTTGCCGGCACCTTCAACGCCTTTGATGCAGAGGGCGCACAGGTCGAGGCCGCTTTCACCAACGGCGCGGCCGGCATGGTCTCCATCATGTTCATGGTGTTCGCCGTTGTGTTCGGCTTCATCCAGAAGAAGTTCAACTTCTCCGGCTGGCGCGAGGCCGTCATCGGCATCGTCTTTATCGTCCTGTCCTTTGCCGTCGGCATGAACTGCCCGCTGGTGTTCGGCAAGGCCGCATGGAGCTACATCACCTTCGTTTACATCTTCTTTGCCGCGGTTCTGCCGATGTGGATGCTCAAGCAGCCCCGCGACTACATGACCACCTTCATGTTCGGCGCAATGATCGCCGGTGCTGTCATCGGCCTGCTGGTTGCCCACCCCACGATGAACCTGCCCGTCTTTACCGGCTTCAACAATGCCAAGCTCGGCACCATGTTCCCCATCCTCTTTGTCACGGTCGCCTGCGGTGCTGTCTCCGGCTTCCACAGTCTGGTTTCCTCCGGCACCTCCTCCAAGACCGTTGAGAATGAGAAGGACATGCTGAAGGTCGGCTACGGTGCCATGGTGCTGGAAAGCCTGCTGGCGGTTCTGGCGCTCTGCGTGGCCGGTGCTGCCGCCGCTGCGGACGGCACCCCCGCCACCGGTACCCCGTTCCAGATCTTCAGCCGCGGCGTTGCCGGTTTCTTTGAGATGTTCGGCGTGCCCGTTTCGATTGCAACTGTCTTTATGACGATGTGCGTTTCCGCGCTGGCACTGACCAGTCTGGACGCCGTGGCCCGTATCGGCCGCATGAGCTTTCAGGAGCTGTTCAGTGTCGATGATATGGAGCATGCAGAGGGCTGGCGCAAGCTGTGCTGCAATGTCTACTTCTCCACCTTCATCACGCTGGTGTTCGGCTTTATCCTGACCCAGATCGGCTATGCCAACATCTGGCCGCTGTTCGGCTCCGCCAACCAGCTGCTCAGCGCGCTGGTTCTGGCTACCCTGTGCGTCTTCCTCAAGGTCACGGGCCGCAACAACAAGATGCTCTTCCCGCCGCTGGTCATCATGCTCTGCGTCACCTTCACCGCACTGGTGCAGCGCCTGATTGCGATGGTCAAGGCCATCTCCGCCGCTGCGTCCACCGCCATCCCTGCCGGTGAGACCACTTGGGGCGCTGTCTTTATCGCCAACGGCCTGCAGCTGATCCTTGCAGTGCTGCTGATCGTGCTGGGCCTGAACATCGTGTTCCACAGCGTCAAGAGCTACACCACCTGCGATGCGCCCGAAGCAAAAGCCACTGTTTGAGTGTAATCGGCACTTGACAAACCGGCTCCTATAGAGTAATATTTATACATAGCCGCAAGGGCGCGGCCGCACGCTGCGCTATCCGGCAAAATCATGCTTCAAGCTCCGGTATCCGCAATCAGGACGCCGGGGCTTTTTGCATGAATATGAGGGAAACACTTATAAAGGTAAAGGAGAGTTCAAGATGAAGCTCAAGAAAATGCTTGCCCTGACCATGGCCGCTGTGCTGGCCGCCGGTCTGACCGCCTGCGGCTCCAGCGCCGACACCTCCGCCGCCCCTGCTGCCGAGAGCACTGCGGCCACTGCGGATGCTGCCGGTGCCCCGGACGGCGACGGCGACCCCACCACCCTGACCGTTGCGATGGAGTGCGCTTACGCCCCCTACAACTGGACCCAAAGCGACGATTCCAACGGTGCCGTTGCGATTCGCGGCTCCAGCGACTACGCCTACGGCTACGATGTCATGATGGCCAAGAAGATCGGCGAGGCACTGGGCCAGCAGGTCCAGATCGTCAAGCTGGACTGGGACAGCCTGATTCCCGCCGTCATGAGCGGCGATGTGGACTGCGTCATCGCTGGTCAGTCCATCACGGCTGAGCGCGCTGCACAGGTCGATTTCAGCAACCCTTACTACTACGCCTCGATCGTCACCCTGACGAAGAAGGACAGCGCCTACGCCAATGCGGCGAGCGTGGCCGATCTGGCCGGTGCGACCGCTACCAGCCAGCTGGGCACCATCTGGTATGACACCTGCCTGCCCCAGATCGAGAACGCCAACATCCTGCCCGCGCAGGAGACCGCGCCCGCCATGCTGGTGGCCCTGAACAGCGGTGCCTGCGACATCGTTGTCACCGACCGTCCCACCGCGCAGGCCGCGCTGGTCGCCTACCCCGACTTCACGCTGCTGGATTTCGGCGGCGGCGACAATGACTTCAAGGTCAGCGAGGAGGACATCAACATCGGCATCTCGATGAAGAAGGGCAACACCGCCCTGCAGAGCGCCATCAACGAGGTCCTGTCCACGATGACCGCTGATGATTACAACGCCATGATGGACGACGCCATCAGCGTTCAGCCCCTGAGCGAGTAATTTTGCCCGCCTGCCCCTGCCGTTTTGTGCGGCAGGGGCTTCGGTGTTGGTAAAGTGAAGAAATCACAAAGGAGAATTTCATGCAAGACTTTTTCATGAACTGTGCCACAGTGCTGCAGAAGTACGGCTTTTCGTATCTGCGCGGCGCGGGCACGACCCTGCTGCTGGCGCTGGTCGGCACATTTTTCGGCTGCCTGATCGGCTTTGCGGTCGGCGCACTGCAGACCATCCCCATCGACAAGCAGCGCGACCCGGCGTGGAAGCGTGTACTGCTGAAAATCCTGCACATCTTCCTGCGCTGCTATGTAGAGCTGTTCCGCGGCACGCCGATGATCGTGCAGGCCGTGTTCATCTACTACGGTCTTTTGCAGGTGTTCGGCATCAAGATGGGCATGTGGCAGGCAGGCTTCTTCATCGTTTCCATCAACACCGGTGCCTATATGGCGGAGACAGTCCGCGGCGGCATCGTGTCCATCGACCCGGGCCAGACCGAGGGTGCCAAGGCCATCGGCATGAACCACTGGCAGACGATGCTCCATGTCATTCTGCCGCAGGCGCTGCGCAACATCATCCCGCAGATCGGCAACAACTTCATCATCAACATCAAGGACACCTCGGTGCTGTCGGTCATCTCGATCACCGACCTGTTCTTTGTCCACAAGAGCGTGGTCGGCGCACTGTACACCTACTTTGAGAGCGCTGCCATCGTCATGGTCATCTACCTGACGATGACCCTGTTCGCCAGCTACCTGCTGCGCCTGTGGGAGAAAGCGCTGGACGGCCCGCAGAACTACGACCTGAACACGACCGACTCGCTGGCCTACACCAGCGGCATGTACAATGCCCCGGACCCGAACCATGAGTCCCAGAATCTGGATATGAAGGGAGGCGCAGCCCATGTCTGAGCCTGTTATTGAGGTACGCCACCTCTCCAAGAGTTTCGGCACCCATGTCGTTCTGCGCGATGTGGATTTCACCGTCAACCCCGGTGATGTCACCTGCATCATCGGCGCGTCCGGCAGCGGCAAATCGACCCTGCTGCGCTGCATCAACCTGCTGGAGACCCCCAGAACGGCAAGGTGCTGTTCCACGGCAATGACATCACGGCCAAGGGCAGCGACCCATGCGCCTACCGCGCCAAGGTGGGCATGGTGTTCCAGAGCTTTAACCTTTCAACAATATGACGGTGCTGGACAACTGCACGGCGGGCCTGCGCTATGTGCTGCACATGGACAAGGAGGCCGCCGAGCGCACCGCACTGGACAATCTGGAGAAGGTCGGCATGGCCCCTTATATCCATGCCAAGCCGCGCCAGCTTTCCGGCGGGCAGAAGCAGCGTGTGGCGATTGCCCGCGCGCTGGCCATGCAGCCCGAGGTGCTGCTGTTTGACGAGCCGACCTCCGCGCTGGACCCCCAGATGGTGGGCGAGGTGCTGGCCGTCATGCGCCAGCTGGCCAAGGAGGGGCTGACGATGCTTGTTGTCACCCATGAGATGGCCTTTGCCCGCGATGTATCTACCCATGTAGTCTACATGGCGGACGGCGTCATCTGTGAGGAGGGCACCCCCGCCGACATCTTTGAGCGCCCGCAGAACCCCAAGACCGTTGAGTTCCTGAGCCGGTTTAGACAGGCGTAAGCGTGTAAAATAAAGCGACCGATGGTATGTGATGTGCCATCGGTCGCTTTTTGTTATAGGGCAGTAAAGACATCTTTACGGGGCGTCGAGGACGCCGCCCCCTACGGCTAAAGGATAAAGTCATTCTAAAGGCAGCGTGCGGCGGCCTGAGGGCAGGCCGCCCTACAACTGTAGGCATACGGGAGGGCAAGGGAGGGCTGCAGCCTTCCCATGACGGCGCGGGCGGAGCAGAGCCCCACCCCTACGCACATCCCATTCCCACTGCGGGGGTTCGGGGGAACATCCGAATTTAAGGTGGAGGAAGGCTCGGCGGCGTTAAGAACGGACAGTAATACTGCGTCCGTTTAGCCGCCGAGACTTCCGACTTCCGCTTTGGGGTTCTTAGGGGCGTGTAGCCCCTAAGGCGCGGGTCCGCTGCGTCGCAACAGCGGCAATTTTTCTTTGGTTCTTTCTTTTGTTGGCAAAAGAAGAACACCT
>ENA-OUNH01000435-OUNH01000435.1-human-gut-metagenome-genome-assembly--contig:-NODE-435-length-12535-cov-2.008704_pt1 | contig 12535 bp, 9 predicted proteins | sample MGYA00242806_ERZ504814 | MGnify/ENA primary metagenome ERZ504814 (study PRJEB26092, sample SAMD00036389) | human gut metagenome | host: Homo sapiens | study: EMG produced TPA metagenomics assembly of...
CAAAAGACAGGAGAGTATAGCACCCCCTATCTTTTTGTGTCTATAAAGAGGATAAAACATTGAGGAAAGATGAAAACAGAAAAAGGTATGTCCGTGCCGGGGCTGCCTGCCTTGCGGCATTGCTCACGGTACAGGGAATGACATTGCCTGTGGCGGCAGGTGAAGAGGTGAAAGTAAGATCCAATTCACAGACACAGATGAGTTCAGATCCGGAAGCGGTTTACGTAAGCAATTACGGGAAATCGACGGATCAGAGAACGATCAATTTTGACAGTAATTGGAAATTCAATCTGGGAGATGTGGAAAATGCGCAGACAGCAAATTTCGACGACTCGAAATGGCGCCAGGTTTCGCTTCCGCATGACTACAGTATTGAACAGGATTATTCAAAATCTATGGAAGCAGAAAGTGGATATCTTCCAGGAGGAACAGGATGGTACCGGAAAAGTTTTACCATAGATAAAGCTGCGGAAGGAAAAGAGATCCGTATTGATTTTAGCGGTGTTTATATGAATGCATCTGTATGGGTAAATGGAGAAAAGCTTGGAACACATCCATACGGATATACACCATTTTCATTTGACATAACAGACTATGTGAAATATGGTGAGGAAAATACAATTGCAGTAAAGGTGGAGAACAAGACGCCTTCAAGCAGATGGTATTCCGGAAGTGGTATTTACAGAAGTGTAAATCTGACCATGACAGAAAAGGTTCATGTGGATCTTGAGGGGACGCAGATTACGACTGAGAACCTGAAAGCAGAACAGGGTGGAACTGTCAATATGGATGTCCGCACACAGGTTGTGAATGATTCTGAAGATGAACAGGCTGTAACCTTGACGCACACGGTATTTCCAAAAGGCGCAGATGAAAGTGCAGCAATCGGAACAGTGACAACCGAAGCTAAAACTGTTGCATCCGGAGAAAGTGATGAAATCGAAATAACACTTGAGGCACAAAGTCCGGCGCTCTGGAGTGTGGACAGTCCGACACTTTATACTGTAAGAACAGAAGTAAAGCTTGGAGAAAATACAGTAGATGTTTACGATACAGAATATGGTTTCCGGTATTTTGATTTTGATAACAATACAGGATTTTCGCTGAACGGACAGAATACAAAACTAAAAAGGTGTATGTATGCATCATGATCAGGGAGCACTTGGTGCAAAGGCAAATGCCCGCGCAATTGCAAGACAGATTGAGATCCTGAAGCAGATGGGGTGTAACGCGATTCGAGTGACACATAACCCTGCAGCTGATGAGCTGATCCAAACATGCAATGAGCAGGGGATGTTGGTGATCGATGAAGCTTTCGATACCTGGCTTTATGCAAAAAATGGAAACAGTAATGACTATGCAAAATGGTTCAATCAGACAATCGACGGGGACAATCAGATTTTAGGTGCAGGGGACGGTATGACCTGGGCACAGTTTGACCTGACAGCAATGGTGAAGAGAGGATACAATGCACCATCGATCATTATGTGGTCTCTTGGAAATGAGGTTATGGAAGGAATCAGCGGTGGCGTTTCCAATTATCCGGCAACTGCCCAGAAACTGGTGAACTGGGTAAAAGAGCTGGATACAACAAGACCGATGACAACCGGAGATAACAAGCTGAAAGCCAACTGGAGTGAAGCAGAAAGTATTGGCAATACATTAAATGCAGCAGGCGGAACCGTTGGATTTAACTATTGCGCAGGCTGGCAGTATGACAACTGGCATAAATTGCATCCAGAATGGCTGATGTACGGTTCTGAGACTGCTTCTGCGATCAACAGCCGTGGAATCTATAATCGGATCAACGGTGGAAGCCAGACTTCCGACAAGCAGCTTACATCCTATGATAATTCTGCTGTAGGCTGGGGCAGTGTAGCAAGTGATGCATGGTATACAACGATTACAAGAGATTACCTTGCAGGAGAATATGTCTGGACCGGATTTGATTATATCGGTGAGCCGACACCTTGGAATGGAACCGGAGCAGGATCAGTAGGAAGCTGGCCGGCACCGAAGAGCTCTTACTTTGGTATCGTGGATACCGCAGGCTTTGCGAAAGACAGCTATTACTTCTATCAGAGCCAGTGGAATGATCAGGTGCACACCTTACATGTACTTCCGGCATGGAATGAAAATGTAGTCTATAAAGACAACAGTGGAAAGGTTCCGGTAGTTGTATATTCGGATGCAGCATCGGTCGAGTTGTTCTTTACGCCGGCAGGTGGAGAAAGACAGTCTCTTGGAAAGAAAGCATTTACACAGAAAACAACAGCTGCAGGTTATACCTATCAGATTTACGAGGGAGAAGATAAGAACGGAACCGAGCATAAGAATCTTTATCTTACCTGGAAGGTTCCGTATGCGGATGGAACACTGGAGGCCGTTGCATATGACGCAGATGGAAATATCATTGAAATACAGACGGACGTTCCAGCGTGACAACGACTGGCGAAGCTGCAAAATTGCAGATGTCAGCAGACAGAACCGAGATTGCTGCGGATGGAAAAGATTTATCTTATGTGACAGTTGATGTGACAGACCAGAATGGAAATATTGTTCCGGATGCAGAAAACCGCGTTACATTTAACGTAGAAGTGATGGAGTTCTGGTTGGTGTAGATAACGGAAGCTCTCCGGATCACGATTCTTATCTTGCAGATAACAGAAAAGCATTCAGTGGAAAAGTTCTGGCAATCGTGCAGTCCACGAAAACTGGTGGTTCATTTACTGTGACAGCTACGGCAGATGGACTGGAAAGTGCAACAGCAACCGTCACAACTTATTCTGTATCAGATGGCACACCAGAAGAAAAAGAGATCGACAGTTTCTGGATGTCAAAGACCTATTATGTCAAGACTGGAAATATCCCGGTACTTCCGACAACGATTGAAACTCGTTATACCGATGGAAGCAAAGAAAGCAAAGTAGTGACATGGGATGCGATCGGAGAGGAGATGGTACAGCAGTCAGGAAACTTTAATGTGCAGGGGCAGATTGAAGGACATCAGGTAACAGTCAATGTAAATGTTATTGATGAAGTTGGAGGACTTCTGAATTACTCAACCTCAACACCAGTTGGAACTGTACCGATTCTTCCGGAATCCAGGCCGGCGGTTCTTACAGACGGAACCATTCTGACCGCTTCATTTGGAGTAAACTGGGATGACATATCGGCTGATCAGTTTGCAGAAGAAGGAACTGTTACGGTAAATGGGACAGCAGATGTACTCGGTGATGAAATTCCGGTAAAGTGCAACAATCCGTGTACAGACAGAGCAGATCACAGTTGGAAGCAGCGTGTCCGGAAAGGTAATGAATCTGACACAGAGCATTCCGGAAGGCGAACAGTCAGATACACTTTCTGCAATTGTGGACGGATCAACAACAATCAGTGATAACACAAGTGGAGGAGCAAACCCGACTGCATGGAGCAACTGGCAGAGTTCCCAGAATGGTAATAGTAAAGCAGAAATCACATTTGAGTATGCAACCCAGCAGAGACTTGGACAGATTGTGATGCATTTGCAAAGGACAGCGGAAGTATGCGTTATCCGGATGCAGGAATAACAGAGATTCTGGTTTCAGAGGATGGAACCAACTGGAACAAGCTTGCAGTAACGGAGACGATCGGGGAAGAAAGTGGACGGGTAAAACCATATACGTATGATTTCACACCGACGACAGCGACTTTTATCAAATTCAAGCTTACGAACGCAAGTGCACCGACAGGAACCAGATGGAAACCTTGTACTGCACTTACTGAGATCGAGTTGAAGGTGGCACAGGGTAAGCTTCGTATCGAATACGACAGCGAAGCTGGAAGAAGTCATTGTAAATGGCAATCCGGTACCGGAAAGTGCACTGGCACAGGGAAGCTATTCTACACCTGCATTTTTGCAGAGGTAGAGGCAAAAGCAGCCGATAATGCGTCAGTGACTATTCTTCCGACTTTCAACAATATCAAGAAGATCATTGTTGAGTCAGAAGATCACAATACAAGAAATGTATTTGAAATCCGTCTTGGAGAAGAGACAGAAGAGACACCAGAATCCGGTGACAGAGATTATCCGATTGGAAGGATCACTGCATTTGCAGAAAGTGAGTATAATGGCAGTGGAACAGAAGGACCGGCAGAGTACGTTCTGGATGAAGATGAAGGAACGCACTGGCATACAAACTGGCGTACAAATGAAGCACAGGATGTAGAAAAACGTTGGATCGGACTGGAACTGGAAGAACCGGCAGTTCTGGATGCATTTCGCTATTATCCGCGTGGTGGCAATATGAATGGATTTGTCAGTGAGTATAAAGTACAGTACAAACTGAATCAGGAAGATGAATGGACCGATATTGCAGGCGTACCTGGGACAGGGACGCTTGAATGGAAAATAGCAGAATTTGACGAACCGGTAGAAGCAAAATATGTGAGACTGGTGGGAATCCATACCTATGCGGAATCTGGAAATGATGCACACATGGCAGTTGCAGAAGCTTCGTGTCCGTGAGGCGGACAAGCGTGTAGATATTTCGGCAGAAGACAGCCAGATCACAGTGTCAGTTCCGGAACAAACAGAGGTTGCGAAAGCAGATGAACAGAATCCGGTATATCCACAGGTAGAAGTCAAGAGAACGGTAAACGGCGTAGAAGAGACTCTGAGATACGGAGTGGATTATCTACTGTCCTATGAAAATAATACAGCTTTTGGAACAGGTAAGGTGATTGTTACCGGAATTGTAAATTACCGCGGAGTTGTAGAGCGTACATTTGAAATTGTAAAGAAAGCTCCGGAGTTAAGTGCTGTGTATATCCAGAGTCAGCCCGGAAAGACAGTTTACAAATCAGGAGAAACCTTCGATCCGACCGGTCTTTCGCTGAAATTGGTATACGATGATGATTCAGAGGAAGAACTGGTATATAGCGAAGAAACCGCAGGACAGTTTGGTTTTGAACCAGGTCTGGATACTGCACTTACAGAAGAAGTAAAAGAAATTACCGTGGCTTATGGCGGAAAATCAGCAGTTGTGTTTATCGGAGTAGAATCGTCAGAAACACCAGGACCTGAAAAGCCGGATCCGGAGAATCCGACACCGGGAAAACCAAATCCAGAGAAACCAAACCCAGAAGATCCAAAACCAGGGAATGGATCTGGCAGTGAGAACAATGGTGGAACAGGAAGTGGAAGCGGATCAAATTCCAATAACGGAAGCAGTGGTGGTAATAATACAGTAAATAACATCATAAATAATAACAACAATAACAACAGCAATTCTTCCAATAAGAATTCAGGAAAAGTGCAGACAGGAGACAGAAATAATCTGGTATTCCCATTAATCGGAATGACAGCAGCAATTCTGGCAATCGCCACTGTTTTAATAATCAGAAAAAAGAAACGTCTTTAAAAATATAGAAGACATTTAAAGGACTCCCGGCAAGGTAAAATTTGCCGGGAGTATTTATTTTCAAATCTCAAAAAATTCTTAAGAAAATCCAGCCCTATCTCTTAAAAAATCTCTGCTAATCTTGTATAGTATAGAGGAGGTGAAAAAAGATGGCGAAAATATTAGTATGTGATGATGATAAAGACATTGTAGAAGCAATAGATATTTACCTGACGCAGGAAGGATACGAAGTCCAGAAGGCGTATGATGGCGATGAAGCGATCAAGGTATTGAAAAGTAATGAAGTTGATCTTCTGATCATGGATGTGATGATGCCGCGGCTGGACGGAATCCGGGCGACACTCAAGATCCGGGAAAACATGAGCCTCCCGATTATTATTTTATCCGCCAAATCAGAGGATGCGGACAAGATTTTAGGACTGAATATCGGTGCAGATGATTACATAACCAAACCGTTCAATCCGTTGGAGCTGGTAGCAAGGGTAAAATCCCAGCTCAGACGTTACACCCAGCTTGGAAGTACGGCGAGATCTGACAACCAGAGTGAGTTCCGGACCGGGGGACTTGTGATCAGGGATGATCTGAAAGAAGTGACTGTGGACGGCGAAAAAGTGAAGCTGACACCGATTGAATACAATATATTACTGTTACTCGTTAAAAATCAGGGAAAGGTGTTCTCTATCAATCAGATTTACGAAAATATCTGGAATGAAGAAGCAATCGGAGCGGACAATACCGTTGCCGTACATATCCGCCATATCCGGGAGAAAATCGAAATCAATCCGAAAGAGCCACGTTACCTGAAGGTAGTATGGGGTGTCGGATATAAGGTAGAGAAGATCGGTTAGGAGGTCTTATGAATAACAAATGGTATCAGAGCGCACCATGTAAAGGAATCCTGATCGTACTGGAGCATATTTTAGCGGTGGTGATGATCACATGTCTGGTTTTTACATTCAGTTATCCGGGCGATAATCTGGCAGGAATCCTGTTTGAAAAGCCACATAAGAAGTATGAACAGTCAAAAGGGTTTACCGACAAGCTGATGAGTGCTGCAAATGATATTGCGGCTGCGGAAGGATACGACAGCAATTTTGAAACAGAAGGAAAATATGATGAAAACAGAATTGTAGATCTGAAAGAATATGATTCAGATCGTAAGATTTCAAATGAAAATGTAAATGGGCTTGCATACCGTCTTGGTGATCTTGTGAATTACTGGGAAAACGATCAGGAGATGTACTACGCAGACGGGACCAAGATGGCAGATGGAGACAATGATGATGAGATCATCGTCTGCCAGAAGGATGACGGAACCTACCATTATTACTATGAAAAAGAATTTCGTCGAGAATTTAAAAACGGGAACCTTCAGTTTGGTAATATGGATGAGGCAAAAGATGAATATTCACTGGAAAGCACCGGAGAAGTGATTGATTCTCTGATCAATGACTGGATCGAGAGCTCCGCAAGTATTTACCGCAATATTCTGGACAGTGAAAATCGCCAGGTCTACACAAAGTGCTGGCGGTATGACGGAGAAAAAGTTTCCGAAAACTGTGCACCGGTGGGCGCGAAGAATCTTCTGGAAGTTGTGAACAAGGATTCCAGATGGAACGGCAAGTTAAGTGATGCGATGTCCATGCTTGGAAATACTGTGGACAGTGTACGGGATAATTTTTTGACGTGGCAGTATGTAACGGAAGAATATAAAGAAGGTAATACCAATCTTGCATATATGATTGTAGATCTGGACAATAAAAAAGTTTATACCAACCGTCTTGCATATCAGAGATTTGATGAATGGGAAAAGAATCTGGAAAGTATGAAAAAGCTGGGAGTATATGCGGTTGCCACACCAAAGCTTACTGAGTACCAGAGTGATATTGATATGGACGGATCACAGTGGAAATCACTGATCGGTGGCAATATGTGGATGGATAATTACGAATGCGTGTTCGCGGTAGATACTTCCTATCCAATCCAGGATGACTTTTATCAGGAGAGCAAGATTTATCAGGAGTATGCACCGCAGGTAAGATTTACCTTCTGGATTGCGATTGCAACCGGATTTGCAATGCTTGTAATTCTGGCATGGCTGACAATTGTTGCGGGCAGATCAAACCGGGAAGAAGGCATTGTGTTAAATCGGGTCGATAAAATGAAGACAGAACTCTTTATTCTTTTGTCGGTTGCAGTTATGGTGATATGTATTTACGGGGAAATCAGTTTAAGTTACAGTCTGCTGAACGGAGTCTGGTTTAGCGGAGATGGTTTCAATGGCACATCGGTACTGATTTTTGCAGGGATTGTTGCGGTAAGCGTTTGCATGACAGGACTTACTTTCTGGCTTGGAATGGTAAGAAGGATCAAGGCAAAGACCTTGTGGAAGAACAGTATTTTATGTCTGATCATCAAATACGTCCGGATTGGAATCCGGCATCTGGGGGAGGTCTGGAAAGCTGCGATTTTGTTTGGAGTACTGGTTGTAGTTCACTGGATCGCGATCGCCATGTGGGAGCCGGGAATCTGGCTGTTCGTAATGCTTGCGGCAGAGGCGGGGGCATTTTTCTGCCTGATGCGCAGAGCCATCGGAAGAGCGCGGATCATCAAAGGGGTAAAAGCAATCGCAGACGGTCAGGTTGATTATCAGATTCCGTTAAATGGACTCAAAGGCGGACAGCTTGAAGCAGCAGTCAGCATCAATAAGATCGGAGATGGACTGGACCGGGCGGTAGAAGAGAGCGTAAAAAATGAACGCCTCAAAACGGATCTGATCACAAATGTATCCCATGATATCAAAACGCCGCTTACATCAATCATTAATTATGTGGACCTTTTAAAGAGAGAGGATTTTGAGGATCCGAAGATCCGGAATTATCTTCAGGTTCTGGAAGAAAAAGCATATCGTCTGAAGACACTTACCGAGGATGTGGTAGAAGCTTCCAAGGTAAGCAGTGGCAATATCAGCCTGGAAATGATGAATCTGAATCTGGTTGAGCTGGTTAACCAGACCAGTGCAGAGTTTGAAGAAAAATTTGAGGCAAGGAATCTGAAAATGATCATGAATCTTCCGACCGAACCGGCAACAATCTACGCAGACGGCAGACGAATGTGGAGAGTTCTTGCAAATGTATTTAACAATGCGGCAAAATATGCAATGGAGGGAAGCCGGGTCTACGTGGATCTGGTTCAGACAGGTGAGGAAGTACAGTTTACGATCAAGAATGTATCAGAGCAGCCGCTGAATATTTCGGCAGATGAGCTGACAGAAAGATTTATCCGCGGAGATGTATCCAGAAGCACGGAAGGAAGCGGGCTTGGTCTTTCGATTGCACAGAATCTGACAAAGCTTCAAGGGGGAAAATTCGAGTTATATCTCGACGGAGATCTGTTCAAGGTACTGATCCGTTTCCCGGTTCCAAAAGAAACGGAAGATGTCTATCAGGAAGTAGAACAGTAACAGGTAAATATGGGGCGTAAGGGAAATTTCCCTTGCGCTCTATTTTATTTCGCTTTACAATAAAAACTGGATTCGTACATATAACCTAAAATGTAAGGGGAAATTAAAATGGAATCATTGAATAATATCTTAAAAAAGAGTTTAAATAAAGAATTTTTATCAGCAATAATCAGCAATCCACGTGAAAAAGGCGGAATTGTAAAGATTAAGATCCGCCCTGTGGAGCATAAAGACAATATTTTGTACCAGTGCGAAGAGCACCGGAACAACCAGGTATTTCACCACAATCTGAATGAAGAAGAAGCAGCAGGATATATTGAAAATGCCATGCAGGAATTCAAACAGATGCAGATGGAGACGAGAAAATTCCGCTATCAGGTTCTGGTCAGCAAAAAAAGGAAAATGACGATTCAGAGACGGCTTCAGACCGGGAGGTTCAAAGAGATTGATCTGTCACACAACCGGAAGAAGCATTATATCCTGGAGGAAGGAAAAGCAGTTCCATTTTTACAGGATCTGGGAGTTATGACAAAAGAAGGGGAAATCGTGCGGACAAAGTTTGATAAGTTCCGCCAGATCAACCGTTTCCTGGAGTTTATCGAGGATGTTCTTCCGGAGCTCCCGAAGGATAGGGAAGTAACGATTCTGGATTTTGGATGCGGCAAATCCTATCTGACATTTGCAATTTACTATTATTTGCATGAGTTAAAAGGTTATGATATCCGGATCATCGGACTGATCAAAGAGCGAATGGCAGCTCTTGTCACGGATGCTATGCGTGCAGAATATCTCAAGAGGGAGGGATATGACACACAGATCCTGGAGTTTATCGATATGGAGCATACACCGAAGAATATTTTGATACGGGCCATTTACACGGGAAATAAAGGAAAAAATACAGAGGCAATCCGCACATGTGAAGAAATGCTTCACATCGATCCAATGCTGGGGAGATTATTGGATCAGCAGAATGAAGAGGGAGAAAAAGGAGTATAAATTTAGCAAATTAAGATAAAGGGGACTATAATTACAATGTTTAAAAAGATAGCAATAAAGACAGGGGTACTGACTACTGTATTTATTCTTGCAGTTATCGTATCCAGTTATGTGACGAACAGAGGCAACACTGATATGAGTGCAGATATGGGAGGTGCGACATTGCCAAGAATATCCTTTACGACAGAAGGATATGAAGTGAACTCACTGCCGGGATATAAAAGCGATATGACGCTTACTTCAATGCGTGATACACTGACACCCGTCACAAATAACCAGCTGGATATGAACATTGCAAAATATGATAACCAGATCCAGAAGGTTTACTGGCAGGTATATACACTGAATGGGAAAAAATGTATCCAGGAGGGAACCATTAAAGATGTTCAGGATACAGTAACTTTAAATTTCAAGAATACGAAGATCCTGAAAGAAGAGAGGATTTTGAAAGTAACCTTGTACCTGGATAATCAGAATATTTATTTTTATACCAGGATCAAGAATTCGGCAGATTGCAACTATAAGAAAAGCCTGGATTTCGCAAATGATTTCCACAATGCGGCACTCGAAAATCAGGGTGATAAGGTCGAAAGCTATTTGGAAACAGATTCCAGTGAGGACAGCTCCACCTATCAGGAGGTCACACTTGCATCGACACAGTCACAGGTGACATGGGGTTCGCTTGCACCGCAGGTATCGGGAAATGTATACTGGGAAATTAAGGAATGCAATGAGAATTACACATCACTTGTCCTCAAATACCAGGTAAAGTGCACCGGGGATACTGATTATGCTGATCGGCTTTACAGTGTAAAGGAATTCTTCCGGATCCGCACCGGGGAAGATGCACAACAGTATCTGCTTGATTATGATCGCACGATGAATCAGAGATTTGATGGTAAGACAACTGCGCTGAACCAGAAAGGTGTTCTTGTTGGGATTGCGCCGACGGACCTGGAGTATGAGACTAATACAGATGGAACCATTGTAGCATTTATAGAGGATAACCAGCTCTGGCATTATGATAAAAAAGAGGATGAAATGTCACTGGTATTCGGCTTCGCAGATGCGGAAAACATGGATGTGCGTACATTATGCGACCTGCATGATATCCGCCTGATTTCAGTAGATGAAAAAGGCAATACCACATTTACTGTAGTGGGTTATATGAATCGCGGTGTACATGAAGGGCAGGTAGGTGTAGCAGTCTATTATTTTGACGCAGAAAAAAATTCCGTTACGGAAAAAGCATTTGTCCCTAGCGAAGACGGATATTATCTGATGAAAGAGGATCTGGGTAAATTTGTATATTACAGTAATTCTGATGAAAATCTTTATGTAATGATAGATGGTACATTGTATCTTGTGAATCTGAAGGACAACACCAGAGAGGTGCTGGTGAAAGATCTGGAGGAAGGGCAGTATCAGGTTTCACCAGACGGACATCTGCTTGCTTACCAGAGTGAGGGCCGGAAAGATCAATGAGTCGCAGAAGATTATCGTGCTGAATCTGAAGACGGGCAAATCTTTTGATATTACATCCGAAGGAGACGAATATGTCAAACCGATCGGATTTATCCGGAATGATTTTGCCTATGGCACGCTGCGTGGAAACGATGCAGGAACCAATATATCCGGACAGAGTGTGTACCCGATGTATAAAGTGGATATCATCACGCAGAAACAGGAGATAGCCAAGACCTATGAGGTACAGGATTTTTACATTCTGGATGGCTATGTGGCAGACAATATGATGACACTTAATCGGGTGAACAGAAATGAGAATACCTATATTTCAACAACGGCAGATTATATTACCAACAATCAGGAGAAGGAAGAGAGCAATATCACAGTTGAGACCTACAATGATGATCTGCGGGGAACTCTGGTTCGTCTTACTTATGAAAATGGGATCAAAGACAGCAAAGCAAAAATTTTAAAACCAAAGCAGGTATTGTTTGATAAACCGATGGTTGTCAGCTTTGATAAACCGAAGGTAAAGAATCAGTATTATGTATATGCACTTGGCAGTCTGCAGGGGGTGTATGAAAAAGCATCTTATGCGATCCAGGAAGCGGAGAAGATAAAAGGTGTGGTCATTTCTTCATCACAGGAATATGTATGGGAGTCCGGAAATACGCCGGATATTTATGAAGTAAATAATATGGATGAGTTCCGGACAGGAGAAGGTGAGAGTACACTTGCAGCGTGCCTGAACCGGATCCTGAAGCTAGAAGGCGCAGAAGATATAAATGCATCAACAGAGCTGGAAAACGGAAAGTCGCCGGCAGAAATCCTGACAGAAGCAACCGGTGGAGAAGGGTTTGATTTGACCGGATGTACACCGGAAGAAATCCGCTATACGATCAGCCATGAGACACCGGTGATCGCAATGCTCAGTGTGGATCACGCGGTACTGGTCATCGGATACACGGATGCGAAGTATGCTTATCTGGATCCGGCAGACGGAGAACGTCATTCCGCAACGCCGGATGAGATGAACGGTCTTGTAAGCGGAAGCGGAAATGTATTTATTGGATATGTAAAGTAAAAAATAACCGGATGGAGGAAGAAAATGAAAGATGAAAAATATTTAGAACTTCTGGCAGAAAAGTACCCGACAGAGCAGGCTGTGTGCCGAGAGATCATCAACCTGAAGGCAATCTTAAGTCTG
>ENA-OUNH01000436-OUNH01000436.1-human-gut-metagenome-genome-assembly--contig:-NODE-436-length-12498-cov-2.595506_pt1 | contig 12498 bp, 17 predicted proteins | sample MGYA00242806_ERZ504814 | MGnify/ENA primary metagenome ERZ504814 (study PRJEB26092, sample SAMD00036389) | human gut metagenome | host: Homo sapiens | study: EMG produced TPA metagenomics assembly of...
TACCGGGTACGCCAAAGATACCGGAGGCCGGGAAAGGGGAACGCACCGAAGCGCAGACAAGACGGTCGGGTTTATCGGTGGTAAGGCCAAACAAAAGCTGATAAACGAGATCCTGGGGGATAGCTTCCGGACGGAAAGGATGCTTGTAGGCAACGTGAAAAAGGCCGTCAGCCTTATACAGAACCCGGCTAATATAAAAATGATGCTGATAAAACAGATCGGCAGTTTTCTAAACCCGTTTAAAGAGTTATGATATGATGATGTATATTATTATAGGGATCGCCTGCCTGGTGGGGATCATCGTTGTTGTGCTGTTGCTTCCCAAAATTCCGGGAAACAGCAGCAAAAAGGACAGAAATACCGTTTTGAACTGTCGGCCGGGGGAGGGAGGAAAATAACCTTTGCCGATCCGTTCGATAATTTCCTGGTCTATGGTGGGGCGAACTCCGGAAAGACCAAAAGCATAGGAAAGCCCTTGTTAAGCCAGTATATACAGGCCGGGTTTGCCGGATTTGTCTATAATTACAAGGATTTCGACCTGGCAAGGACAGCCGTACACCTGGTAAAAAAACATAATTACCCTTATGGGTGCTTCCAGATCAGTTTCACGGATATGGAACGGACGCACCGGACAAATCCGATACGTCCTTCCGTGGTGAAGAATGAAACCTTGTTCTTGCAGCTAATGGATGATATGCTGACCGCCTACCAGGGAAAGGACGGCAAACGGGACGAGTGGTTTAACGGGGCGTTGGGGATATTAAGGGGCGTTTCGATCCGGTTTTATAACGATTATCCGCAGTTTTGCACGATACCCCATATCGTTAATTTCATTTGTTCGGCCGGAACTGTCCGGATAACGTCGTTCCTGGAGGGCAAGCACCAGAGCCGGGTACTGGCCGGGGCATTCCTGGACGCAAAGGACAGCCCCAAGACGCAAAGCAGCTATCTAAGCAGCCTTACCAACAGTCTAAGCACGCTCGCCAACGAAAAAAAGGTGTGTTATGTCCTTTCCGGAAATGATTTTCGACTTTAACCTGATAGATCCGGAATGTCCGAAATTGGTTGTCGTATCGAACGCCTATCAGATCGAAAACCTGATTTCCCCGGTTATATCGCTCATGCTTTCCATTTCGTCCCGGCGTTTCACGCTGGCGAACAAAGTGCCGTTCTTCTACTTCCTGGATGAAGCGACCACGTTCCGGATCGCCGATTTCGAGAAACTGCCGTCCGTTCTAAGGGAATACCTTTGCAGTTTCGTTTTCCTCACGCAGTCGGCGGCGAAGATCGAGAAGATATACGGGAAATATGACCGCAGTTCGATAGAATCCAATTTCGGGAACCAGTTCTTTGGCCGGACAAAGGACATAGAGGCCTTGAAAAGCTACCCGCTTGTTTTTGGAAAAGAGGAGAGGCAGAGGGTTTCAAAGACCACCGGAAGCAGCCGGGGAGGGGAGAACCGCAGCCGTACAGTTTCCACGCAGAAAGAGGAAATATACGACACGAATTTCTTTACCAGCCTGAAATCGGGCGAGTTCGTGGGGAGTGCGGCACATTCCAACATGAGGAACTTTCATTTGAGGTTTGAAATGTACGAGGACAAGGAAGATCCGCTTCTGATCGTGCATCCCGTACTGGCCTCGGATATAGAGGAAAATTACCAGCAGATCATAAGGGATATACAAGGCATTGAATAACAAGGGAAGTGTGGCGACATTCTACAAAGTGTGGGACAACTCCACACTTTTTTGTGGAATATAAAAAGGGGTAAATTATAAAAGTTTGATAATTAGTGTATTTATTAAAACAGTAGTGTATTATGTCAAATTGGAATGGATTTTGTACAATATAATTGTATAAATACACTCCAGTTTGAAACTCCAGTGCAATAGCAAAGGTTGTTTTTGGATTGGCCGGATAAGAATTTATTTACTTAAATACTTAAAATAAACTCCTTATGAAAACGCCTTTGTTTATCTTGCTCCAGGCTACTGGAGGTATCAGAAATGAAGTAAACACATTCCTTAGTGATTATGCCGTTCCGGTGATCGCCATGCTCCTGATCGTGGGAGTGGGGATCGGTGTGGTGATGAATTATGATAAGATTATAGACCGGGACGGACAGGGAACAAGAAAAGAGGGTATTGTAAACTTACTCTGGGTAGTTGGTTACATCATCATCGGGCTTGCGATCATTGCAGCCGTTATCGCACTTATCAATAGCAAACTTAAAATGTCCCTCTAATGGACTTCCAGGTTAGAAAGGGGCTGGAAACACCCCTGAAAGTGCATGGAATGAGAACGAAGTTTTTTTGCATCTATTGTATTATCCTGGCTGTGATTGTTCTTTTTGTCGTGGGCTTCCTGACAAGTGCCATGAGTGGGGAGGGATCTTTTTTGGCCTTTATCGTTTCGCTGGTGGCCGGGGCGTTCGCCTCTGTGGTCTTGCGGATCGTCTTTATCAACCTTTCCATGCAGCGCAAGTTCGGCAAGTTCAAAAGACAGGTATTTGTCATATCGAATAAGGATCTGTTAAACAGCCTGTAAACACTCTTTTTATGAAAATATCGGCAGCGCAAGCGTACTGTATCTTGGATACGGTAGGATCTTCCATACTTACCAAATCCGGCGAAATATCCGTTTCCTACCTGTTGGAATTGCCGGAGGCCTATTCGCTGGATCGCTCGGATCTGGAGGAAAGGCATAACGAGTTATTCCGGGCTTTCCAGTATGTCCGAACCGGGTTTATACATAAGCAGGACGTGTTTTTACGCAGGAAATTCAAGCCGGAATATGTGATCGAGGGGGAGGGCTATATACAGACGGCCGAAAGGAAGTATTTCGACGGACGGGAATACCTGCATCACTTCTGCATATTGTCCTTTACGCTTTCGGGACTGCAAAGCCTTGAAAAAGCGTACCAGGCCAACCCGTTGGCGTATAGCGAGAAACTGGCGAAGGCAGACCGGGACAGGCTGGCCGAGTTTCTGGAATCGGTGGAGAGTGCAGTTTCCATTATCCGGAATATCCGTGGCACGCAGATCCGGCCGTTGAACGTGGCCGAGGTGAAACAGCACCTTTTTCGGTACGTGAACGGTTTCCATGACGACGAGGGACTAAGGGATATACAGTGTTCCGATATGATAAGGATCGGGCAGAAGAAAGGGATATTCTTTGCCGTTTGTGATGAAAGGTATCTGCCCGACAGGATGAAAGTATATGTTACGGACAGCACTTTGCAGGAGGCAAACAGCCAGCTTTATATGTCGATGCTGGAAAGGATCGGCGTTCATGTGCCCTGTTCCCATGTGGTAAACCAGATATGGAAATTCGCCGGGGGAAGCTACCGGGAGGAACTGGCCGAGAGGGTGAAGCTGTTCGGCCGTTACCGGGAGTTTGACAAGGCCATAAAAAGCCGTTATGACGGCCTGGCCTCGTATGAGCAGGAGATCATCAACGAGGAAAACGTGCTTTGCAAAACGCACCTGAACGTGTTGCTGTTGGAGGATGACGAAACGATCCTGAACCGACAGACGGAACAGGTAAAAATGATTTTCACGAACGCCGGGTTTAAATATTACATTCCAAGTTACGAGGGGCTTTATAATATCTTTATAGGCTCGATCATCGGCCGGGAAAACAACCTGAATCCGGACTACCTGTTTCTTTCGGATCTGCATTCGTCGCTCTGCATGGGGATCAATTACTCTACGTTCCGCAGCGACAAGGAGGGGATCTTGTTTAACGAACGGCTGTATCAAACACCGATTCGAAAGGACGTTTGGGACGCAGATAAGAAACGCATTCCGGCACGTAACATGATTATCGTCGCATCGACGGGTGGGGGAAAGTCGGTTACGTCGTTGAACATCATCCAGCAGAACATCGAGCAGAATTATAAACAGATCGTCGTCGAGTTCGGAAAGAGCTTTTACCAGCTTTCGCAGTTGTACCCGGACAGGTCGCTGCATATTGATTATGACGGCAGCAGCCCGTTGGGGATCAATCCGTTCTATACGGCCGGGAAGCAGCCGGACAACGAGAAGATAAAGACGCTTGTAAACCTGGTGCTTAAATTCTGGCGGTCTAAGGCGATCATGGAGGACACGAAACAAGTTGTTTCGCTGACAAAGATCATTTGCCGTTACTACGAGGATATTCCCGACGGCCATTGTTTCCCGGACTTTTACAGGTACGTCCAAAGAGAGGGGAAAAAACTGTATGAGCGTTTGAATATCCTGCCGGAATACTTCGATATAGACAGCTTCCTGCACGTGTGTTCGGAATTTATGCCGGGGGGATTTTATGAGAACGTGTGCAAGCCGTCCCCACTGGAGAACGATATGCAGAACCGGGATTTTATCGTCTTTGAACTGACGAAGATAAAGAAAGATCCGTTCCTGATTTCCGTCATTATGACAATCCTTTTCGATACGATAGAGAACAAGATCCTTTCGGATCGTTCCGTCAGGGGGATGCTGATCTTTGACGAGTACGCAGAAAGCCAGTCTATAAAGGACACCTTTTCAGGTGCGGACATACATTCGACGGTGGCGTTCTGTTACCAGAAACTCCGCAAGGAAAACGGGGCGGTGGGTACGATCGTCCAGTCATTGGCGCAGCTTCCCGATAACGAGTACACGAAAGGCATTATCGCCAATACGCAACTCTTATACGTGCTTCCGGCCAACGAGATCGTTTACGACCAGACGGTAGAGGCGTTCCATATCAAGAACCGGAGCCACGTAAACCTGATGAAGTCGATCCGTAACGACTTTTCAGGGGTACGGCCGTATTCGGAGATATTCATCCGGTTTATGGATAGTTATGCAACGGTGGTACGCCTGGAGCTTTCACCGGAAAAATTGCTTGCGTTCCAGACCGACGGCGAGAAATGGAACAAATTGCAGGAGATTTACAAGGAGGCCGGAAGCATGGAAACGGCCATAGAGAAGTATAAACAATTAAAACAGAAAAGTTATGAAACGGAAATGTCTATGTAGTTTGCTTGTGATGATGTGCTTTTACTGTACGGCGTTCGGCCAGTGGGTGGTGTCCGATCCGGCCTTGACGCAGCTATCGCAGATAACCTGGGCGAAAGAACTTAAACAGGCATACGAACAGTTTCAAGTGCTGGGGGAATCCAGGGACATATTGACTAAGAGCCTGGATCTGTACCGGCAGGTGAACGGGGTTATCAAAAACTCCAAAATGGTGTTGCAGGTGCTTTCCATGCAGGGGGAAATGTTGGAACTGGCGGCGAAAGAGTGCACCCGGTCGGACGTGTTTACCGGACAGGAGGCATACGGGGAATATACGAACGTGCTGAACAAGATCATGGAGGAAAGCGTGCTTTCCTTTGACCTGATCCGGACGATCATATCGCCCTCGGTGAGCATGACCGACGGGGAGAGGATAAAGATTATCGTGGATCTGGATAACAAGCTGAAAGAGAACCGGGACAAGATGCTCGACGAGAGAGCGAGGTTTAATACGGTCAATGACGCTATAAAGCGGATCGCAGCCCTGAAATCAACAGCCAAGAAGTGAGCCTATGGAAGTGATCGACAATGTGATTAGCGCATACGAGGCCGTCAAGATGAACGGCGTCAGCCAGGGGATCATCGCCCTTTGTTCCTTTATCGCCGTTATCATCGTGATACAAAAGTTCGTGACGGCCTGGAAAGAGGCCTTTAGCGAGGGGGACAAGCCCGTCGATATGAAACAGTTCTTCAAACTGTTCTATGTCTATATTTATGTGTTCGCCATTATCATGGTCGCACCGTTCGCCTTTACGATCGTGGAAACGGCACTTGGGAATATTCAGAACGAATTGATAAGCCGTTATCAGGAGGACGTGGATCTAAGAATTGACGAGGCGATCGCAACCTTTACAAAGGACTATATCGAGGACGTACAAAGGCGGCATAACTGGGTAGGGCAGCAGATTCAGGAGGTTATCATGCTGCCGTTCAATATTGCGGCTTATACGATACTCCTGTACGCAACGAAATATATATTTTTCTTCTTTGCGTCAGCCCGGTATCTGTATCTTATACTCCTGGAAATCGTCACGCCGATAGCCGTAATACTCTACATGGACGAGAAAACGAGGCATTATACGCACGCATACCTGAAAAACCTGTTTGTCTGTTACATGACGATCCCGGCGTTCCTGATAGCCAACGCCCTGGGGTCTATCATTGCGGAGAATATCATGCACATGTGCGGACAGAACAAATATACCATGCTGGGACTTCTTTTCGCTTTCGTGTTCAAACTTTTCCTGTTTGCCAAAAGCGTGAAATTTTGTCGTGAACTGTTTTAAATCCTGATCTTATGAATAAAGACGATATACTGAAAGATTTTGATACACTGGCCGAGGCCAAGCGCAAAGGAGCGGTAAACTTAAAATTGTGCCTGGGCTTTGCCCTGGTGGTGGTTGTCCTGGTGCTGGCCTGGGGACTGGTGGTGAATTTTACGGCACTGGATAAGGTGGTCGTGGTGGAGCGATCCGGCGAGTACCTGAAAACGCACGCCGAGGATAGCGAGGCTCTGTTTCTTGCCCTGGTGAAAAAGACGTGCGCCGAGGCGACCGGGTACGCTAACAGCTTCGATCGCCTGAACCTGAAAAAAATCAGGCGCACGCCGCTTTTTATGTCAATAAGAACGATCTGAACGCCGTGTTCTCAAAGTATTATAATGATAAGGCCTATTTTGATGCGGTGCAGAACGGGGCGGTCTATAAATGCGAGATAGACAGCATCCAGACGATCGCCGGGGACAATGAGCCGTACAAGGTGGCTTTCACTTCCACCCTGACGATTTACGGCGTTTCGGGGCAGAAGCTAAGGTTTCTTATCAGGACGAAAGGGGAGATCGTGAGAACCACGCCGCAATTTCCGGAAAACGTGACGGGATTTTTCTTTAACCAGTTTATACAGCAGATTGTCCGGATAGAACAAGAACCTGAAAAAAAGTAACACTATGGATAAGGCCACGAAAACAAAAATAATCCTGTTCGCATCCCTGGGGATCTTCGTGCTGGTGGTGCTGGCCGTTACGCTGGCACTGACCGGGAAAGGGGACAACCGGGAAGAGGACGGGAGCGTGAACACTTCGCTTAGGGCACAGCAGCAAAGCGATTTTACCCTGGACGATATGATGAATACGGACGGACGGCCGGAGTACGAGAATTTTACCGATGAAGTGTACCGGGAACGTTCGGGAGCTATGTACCGGGAAGATCCGGAAGTGATAGCCTTGCAGGAACAGTTAAGGCAGAACCAGAGAGCCGACAGTCTGAAAGCGGCCGCAGCCATGAAACGGAGAACGGCGAAAGCCCGGCCGAAAAAGGAAACGCCGAAGAAGGAAGAGCCTGAAAGGACAGTAGGACGTTTCTTTTCGGGGGAAGAACCGGAGAACAAGGGGAACACGATAGAGGCCATTGTGTCGGGCGACCAGAAGATCACGAACGGGAGCGTGATAAAACTTGTCACGCTCCAGGAAATGCAACTGCCCGGCGGCATGGTGATTAACAAGGGGACGGCCGTTTTCGGGGTGGTGAAGCTCGCACAGGACAGGATCAATATAACGGTTGAATCCGTCCGGATCGGGAACAGCATCTATGAGATGCAAAAGACCGTGTACGACAGGGACGGACTGCCCGGTATATATGTCCCCTTGAACATCAAGGCGGAAGCGACAAAGGAGGCGGCCGACGAGGTGGTTAGCGATATGAACGTTACCTCTTACGGGACGGACGTCCTAAGTACGGGGTTAATGCGGTGAGCAATGCGGCAAAGAGCGTGTTCCGGAAGAAGAACAACCAGGTCGTTGTCACCGTGAAGTCGAACTATAAACTATATCTGAAATGAAAGCTATTTGTTCTTTTATCCTGGCGTTGGCCGTTTCCTCGGCCGGGGCGCAGATCCGCCCGGTGGAAAGCCTGCCTATCGCAGTGAATTATTCCAAGACGATACATCTTGTATTCCCCTCGGCCGTGAAGTATAATCAGGCCGTTACGGACTTCGTGGTCGTCGATAACCCGGAGAGCGTGCCTAATATCTTGCGCATAAAGGCCAACCGGAAAAGTTTCAGCAAGCAGACGACCGTCAGCGTGGCGACCGAGGGAGGTTTTTTCTATTCGTTTAACGTGACCTATGCCGACAGCCTGGAGCATACGAACTATTTCCTGCCCGATATGTCGAGCATACGGCCGGACACTATCTATCTGAATGAGGTGTCGCAAACGCACCTGATCGCACCGGAAAAGGTGATTTATATAGATTACGGCGATACCTGCATACAGGTAAGCAAGGCCGAGAATACCGAGAATATCGTGCGAATGATCGCAGCCACGGGAAAGGTGGAGGAATTTCCCAGGCAGACAAACGTGTCGCTGGCGACCGAAGGGGGAAGTTCTACACGTTCAACGTGGATTATCGGCAGGAGCCGGAGGCGTTCGTCTATGAGATAGGGGAGAAACGGCCGGAGAAAAAGGCGAACGTGATCCTGACCGACAACATTATCCCGGCCGGGGAAAGGGATCAGGTCATGAGCCGGGTGTATAACGCAAAAAGGGGGATATTCAACAAGGGGATCGTTCGCAACAAGATCGTTTTCTCCGTGAACAACCTGCATATATATGATAACTTGCTCCTGTTTACCTTTGAGATCGAGAACAAAAGCAAACTGCCTTATGATATAGATTATATCCGGTATTACATCATCGACAAGAAAACGGCCAAGCTGACCGCATCCCAGGAAGTGGATCAGCAGGCTTTGTTCTCGGAGAATTATTCGCCCAGGATAGAGGGGAACGGCCGGATGAAATACGTGATCGCTTTCGATAAGTTCACCATTCCGGACGAGAAAGTTTTCCGTATCGAGATTAACGAGAAGAACGGAGGCCGTCACGTTCTTTTTGACCTGGAGAACAGCGACATCGTGAATGTGGAGGATATTTAGCCTTGCGATCCTTGCGCTGATCCCTGTCGGCCGGGTGGGGGCGCAGGACAAACGTTCGCTGATCGTGGAGGTGTTGCAGACCGCAGGGGATTACGGGGACATCGCCCCGGTGTGGGGGATCGTCCAAAAGGACGGGGATATTTACCGTTTCGTCCCCTCTGTCGCACCCCTGAAAGAGAAATACCGGATCTCCGACCGTTACGGCTACCGGACGCATCCGATAAGCGGTGAAAGGCAGTTTCACGCAGGCCTGGATATGGCGGCGGTGTATGCGGCTACCGTACACGCCGCAGCCAGTGGGACGGTGACGTTCGCAGGTGAAACGCCCGGATATGGGAAAACGGTAGTCGTTACGCACCGTTTCGGATTTCAGACCAGATACGCACACCTGACACTCATTTACACCCGGAAAGGTGCGGAGGTGGAAAAGGGGGACGTGATCGGGTTCGTGGGAAGCACCGGGATAAGTACCGGGAATCATTTGCATTATGAGGTGATAAAAACCAAAAGAGAATAAACCCTTTAAATTTCATTTATGGAACTAAGTAATGAATTGAAAGTAGAAAGGATCAGGCTAAGCCTGACGGCGAAAAGCGTTGCCGAGGAATGGGGATCAGCCGCCAGCAGCTTTGCAACATCGAGCAGTCGGAAACGCCCCCGTGGTGGTGAAATACATCGCTTTTCTAAGGAGCAAAGGGGTGGATCTGAACGCTCTGTTTGACCGTATTATCGTGAACAAATAAATAATCGTATGAGAAAATTAGTTACCGCCTTGTGCGCTTTGGTCTTTTTGTCGTCTTGCGACGACGAACTGAAACTTGTCAGCCGGGATTTTTCCGTGACGCTGAAAAGTATAGACGTGGGTACGGCCGTAGTGGGGAAGCCCGTTAATTGCACCCTTACGATCTCGGATCTCGATCCGGACAACGGGGATCAGATATTGACACGCTTTGAGGTCAGGGACGGGGACGGCGTTATCCTGGTGGATAACAACGAATACAGCCCCGGAGAAACGTTTGAATATGATTTCAAGGCAAACAATCGGCTGGATTTCGATTTTATCCCGGCAACCGAGGGAGAGGCGTATATCGTCATGGGGGTAGCCAGCGAACTGGTGACACGATCCGACAGCATCAAGCTGAAAGTTTCCAGCCCGGAGATAAACATACGTTTCCGGAACGTGCCGGATCTTATGCTGGTATCGGAGGAAGCGGAATTTTATTGCAGCTTGATACGGAACTTTACGGGGTGAAAGCGTCGGCCAGGTTCGTAAAGGGAAGCGGCCGGGTGTATATTTCCGGGTATGATGCGACAAGGGGCGAGGGCGTGGCACTGGAAAAAACAACCTGGTGACGTTCCGGCCGGATGCGACCGGGCAGGCGGTGATCGAGTTTACCGTTTCAAGCCGTTACGGTCTGCCAGTGAAAGAGAATGTAACGATACAAGTAAATCAATGAGGTTATGAGAAAAATTGCCGTATTATCGCTCTTTTTGTGCCTGGTGGCCGTGTGCAGGGCACAATATATCGGAAGCCAGTATATGAACGTGAAGCTGGGCTATATCGTGGATGAAAGTCAGGTGCAGGGGACGTTCGGTTTTGGAAAGGTGTACAAGGCTTTCAAGGTGGGGGCAAACCTTAATTACCGGAATCTAAACCGGGATCTGGTAAAGGCAAACACCGTGACGGTCGGCCCGGAGCTGGCCTATTACGCCCTGAAAGGACGGAAATTCTCGCTCCTGGGGATCGCAGCCGGGACGATCGGCTACCAGAAAGCCAAGGCGAAAAGCGATCTTGTGTACCTGGAGAAAAGCAAGGCTTTCGTGTATGGGTACGAGGTCGGGATAAGGCCGGAAATGTTGCTAAGCCCGAAAGTGGCTCTTTTTGCCGAATACAGGTTTGAAATGTTGTTTAACTCCATTCTCCGGAATAACAACCATGTCGGCCTGGGGTGCGTGATCTATTTATAAACTTAAATAATTGAAGGTATGAGAAAGTATTTGTATTTGTCAGCCGTATGCGTGTGCATGGCATTGTGTTTCGTCGGTTGCAGCAAGGACGACGACGAACCGGGAGGAAAAGGGGCGATGTATGAGGTAACGATCGAGCAGTCGGGAGATTTCCGCAGCTTCATTAAGTCGGTCGTGGTAGTCGCCAACGGTACGCAGTTGAAAGACGGGGCGACGGGGGAAAGCCTCGCAAGCCCGGTGATTCTAAGCGATGAAGAACTGGCCGTCGAAAAGGTGACGTTAAGTACGACGGGAAAGGCGATCGAGTTTGCCGTTTCCGGTGGTGTCGTGGACGGAGAGGACGGCGTTGTGAACGAGCCGATGCAGTGGGTAGTGACCGTTTACAAAAACGGAAAGGAGATCGAGAAAAAGAGCCTTGTTTTCCGGGACGGGAAGGAGATAAGTACGGATGATCTGAATCTGTATTATAATTGACGTGACGGCCTGAATGTCCCCCGGATGAATGTTCGGGGGATTCTTTTTCTTTTGGGCGTTCCCGTGGGACGGTCGGGCTTTACGTTTCAAGTCCTCGCCTAAAGGCTGTGGGCTTTACTCTGCAATCCCTAACGCATGGCTGAAAACTCCTCTTGCCGGTGGTGTTCTTCTTCATACAGCCTCATGCGTTCTTGTAATGCTTCTTTTAAATTGTCGCTTTTTTTCAGTCCGAGTTTGGCACGTATGTTCGCTCGTTGGCTGGTTATGTTTCCGCTACTCCGATGTAATAATTCGCATATTTGGCTGACGGTCTTGTCTTGCAGTATTAAACGGCAGATGTTTAATTCGGACGGGGATAAATTGGGATATATTCTCCTGATCGTATCAAGTTTACTTTTTTCCTTTTCTGGTATGCGGCAAGGGCTGTAAAAAGATTTTCTTTGGATTGTTCCCCTATTATGTTTAACAGGGAGCTTGTCTTTTCTTCCGGGTTATTCTCGCTTAACAACTCGGCGAACGCGAATAGTTCTTCCTTTTTCATTTGGAGACGTTTCAAAAGCATTTCCTCTTCCTCTTTTAGCAAGTTGCTACTTTTTAGCAAGCTGCTGATATTACTGTGTAAGGATCTTCCTAATAAGGGGATCATGGTGTATATGATGATGATCAAAGGCAGATAACTGTATAGGAACGGTTCGTCGGTGATAAGTGTGCAGATTGTATAGGAAGCTATGGTAAGGGAGGACAATAGGATGGAGATATTACTCATATAGGCACAGATGGAAAGCATGGTAAATAAGAGAGAGATAGTAATGTTACTCATTATCAATGCTCTTTGATAACTATATTCATATCCGCTACATATTGAGCAATAAATTATCTCGATAAAAAATCTCGATATGTATGGCTATCAGTATAATGGAAAAGGTCGTGGTCAGATTTACTCTCTTTTTAAAATAAGCGAGAGTGCACATAATGATAAACAGGAATAATACGCTGTTAATATAATAAAACTGTTCATTGGGAAATGGAACTGAATATATGTATATGGGTGCGCATAAGGCCAGCATGAGCAGGGATAGATGAAAG
>ENA-OUNH01000437-OUNH01000437.1-human-gut-metagenome-genome-assembly--contig:-NODE-437-length-12465-cov-3.324445_pt1 | contig 12465 bp, 15 predicted proteins | sample MGYA00242806_ERZ504814 | MGnify/ENA primary metagenome ERZ504814 (study PRJEB26092, sample SAMD00036389) | human gut metagenome | host: Homo sapiens | study: EMG produced TPA metagenomics assembly of...
ACACATATTTGTTTATCCATCTCCCTCTTTTGATAATTCAGAGGTGTTCTGAGGAGTAATGAGTAGTCCCTTGCGTTTGTAACGTGTTTGCAACACCACATTCCAAGAACCCAGCAAAATCAAGCCTTCCCAGTTACACAAGCGATAATCGACTGCTCAGACTATATCAAAATGGTTCAAAAAGCCCGGAAAACCTTGATTTTCCGGGCTTTTGCTATATCTAAACGGGCTGATATGGTTTGACCAAATTTGGCAAAACGAGAGCCGATTTTTGGGGTGCTTTTCAGTTCTCCTTCCCCTCGTTTTTTGGCTGTGGCAGTTTGGCATAGTTTGAGCTAATTTGAATAATTGAATATGAATTTGATGTAGCACACAGTATAAATGCTGGGTGCTTTTTTCATTTCAGGAACTCGTATTCCGGCGATAGAAAGAGCCGTCACTTCACTGTTAATTTGAAGTGGCGGCTTTTTCATTTCCAGAAGCAACAGCAATAATTAGAAATGAGGTGAAGTCAATGAACACGCAAATCATCGCTATCGCCAACCAGAAAGGCGGCGTTGGCAAAACAACAACCTGTGCGAACTTGGGAATAGGTCTGGCACAGGCCAGAAAGAAAGTGCTTCTGATCGACGGGGACCCACAAGGAAGCCTGACAATCAGCTTGGAAAATCCGCAACCGGACAAGCTGTCATTTACACTGTCGGATGCAATGGGCAAAATTCTGATGGATCAGCCTATACGCCCCGGAGAAGGTATTCTGCATCATGCAGAAGGCGTTGACCTGATGCCTGCGGATATTCAGCTTTCCGGTATGGAGGTTTCTCTGGTAAACGCCATGAGTCGTGAGACTATCTTGTGGCAATATTTGGACACGCTGAAGGGGCAATATTCTCATATCCTCATGAAATCGTTCAAATCGTTCGTTCCAGGTTCTTGAAGCTGGATAACTCGCACATGGAGTTTGTCATGGGTAAGAAATACGGAGCTGTTTCTTTTTGCAGATCCTCGCACCGGAGCTGAATGACCGTCTGCAGGATGATTTTCTGGATATGGAAAGTTCGCTCATTGTGAGTATGCACATTCAGTCGGTGGATCAGGTGAAAGCCATCAAAACGGTAAAGCGTAAGATTACCGACCTGGACCGCAGTAAGATCGAAGAACAGAAAAAAGCAGTCCGCGCCGGATACGACATGGACATCAATCAGATTGAGATTCAGCGAGGACTGACCACCAGTTCCACAGCTATTTTTGTGCCCTTCACTACGCAGGAACTGTTCCAGAACGGGAAAGAAGCTCTGTACTACGGCATCAATGCTCTGTCCAACAACCTCATCATGGTGGACAGAAAGCTGCTGAAAAACCCCAACGGCCTGATTCTGGGTACACCGGGTTCCGGTAAGTCCTTCAGCGCAAAAAGAGAAATTGCCAACTGCTTTTTGCTTACCAGTGATGATGTTATTATCTGTGATCCGGAAGCAGAGTACGCACCTCTTGTTGAGCGTCTGCATGGGCAGGTCATCAAGATTTCGCCTACTTCAACCAACTACATCAATCCGATGGATCTGAATCTGGACTATTCGGATGATGAAAGCCCGCTGTCACTCAAGTCTGACTTTATCCTCAGCTTGTGTGAGCTGATCGTGGGCGGTAAGGAGGGCTTGCAGCCGGTGCAGAAAACCATCATCGACCGCTGTGTGCGCCTGGTCTATCAGACCTATCTCAATGACCCGCGCCCGGAGAATATGCCCATACTGGAGGATTTGTATAACCTGCTTCGGGAACAGGAGGAAAAGGAAGCCCAGTATATCGCTACGGCTCTTGAAATCTATGTAACCGGCTCCCTCAATGTGTTCAACCACCAGAGCAATGTGGACATCAACAACCGCATGGTCTGCTATGACATCAAGGAACTGGGCAAACAGCTCAAGAAAATCGGTATGCTGGTGGTACAGGATCAGGTGTGGAACCGCGTTACCATCAACCGTGCCGCCCACAAGTCCACCCGTTACTACATCGATGAGATGCACCTGCTTTTGAAGGAGGAGCAGACCGCATAGAATTACATTCATTCCTACATCAAAAACAAGAGTTTGCTGTATAGAATCATAATATGGCTGAGTCAGTCCTCACCTCCGGGGCTGTCTCTTTTTTTATAAAAACTTATACAATCTTAGTTTCGATTGCAGGACCCTTTTCCCCACTTAATACTTTAAGCGGTATTATGGCCTTGCAAGAAAGAAATGAGGTGAACAATTATGAGCATTACAAATGCGGCGAGAAGATTTGAACAGAGATTTGACGCAAAAGCGGAGCGCTTTATTTGGCATCATCCGTTACTTGGCTTCATCTCCATCTTTGTTGGAATGCCATTACTGGTTTTGGCGTTTGTCTGTATCGGTACGATCGTTGTCGTCTTTTCTATGGCATGGCTTTTAGGTTGGTTGTAATCTTTATTTCATCTTTAAACGCACAAAAGATGACTAATGCCATTTTTAGAGGAAAGATTTTATGATATTGGGGACAGCAAAAAAGGAGGATGAATTTTATGCAAATGCTAATTGCACTCATAGGTGTATGTGCGGCAGCAATGCTGCTGTGGTATGTCTATATTTTAATGAAGGGAGATGATCAGGCATGAGTACCATGATTCAGTATGTTTTATACCTTGCCATTCTGGTTGTTTTGGCAATTCCGCTGGGCGCATACATAAAAAACGTCATGAGCGGCGAGAAAACTTTTTTGTCCAAAGTTCTGACACCGTGCGAAAACCTGATTTACAAGGTTATGCGTGTAGACAGAGAAGAACAGATGACATGGAAAAAATATGCGGTAAGTGTAATGATTTTTTCCGGTATCGGGCTTGTTTTTCTGTTCCTGCTTCAACTTCTGCAGGGAGTTCTTCCCGGAAACCCGCAGAATCTTTCCGGTGTGAAATGGGATTTGGCATTTAACACTTCTGCAAGTTTCATTACCAATACAAACTGGCAGGCATATTCCGGTGAATCCACATTGAGTTATCTCACTCAGGCTTTAGGTCTGACTGTTCAGAACTTTGTTTCCGCAGCTACAGGTATCGCCGTTCTATTTGCATTGATCCGTGGCTTTATCAAGGTGAAATCCTCCGGGTTGGGAAGCTTTTGGGTGGACTTGACCCGCATTGTGGTTCACATCCTGCTCCCGCTGAATCTGGTCATTTCTCTGTTGCTGGTAGGCGGCGGCGTGATTCAGAACCTGAAAAGTGCAGAAACAGTATCCCTTGTAGAACCGATTGCCGTCAGTGCAGAAGGCGAAATCCTTGAGGATGCGGTAATTGACTTAGACACCGAAACCGTCACTGTAGATGGCGAAATCGTTTCGAATGCACAGATCGTCACCGAGCAGTTCGTACCGATGGGTCCTGCGGCCAGCCAGGTCGCAATCAAACAGACCGGCACCAACGGCGGCGGTTATATGGGCGTCAACTCCGCACATCCTTTGGAAAATCCCAATGCCTTTACCAATCTGATTGAGATGATTTCACTACTTTTAATCCCTGCGGCACTATGTTTTACTTTTGGTAACGCAGTAAAAAATAAAAAGCAGGGAATCGCAATTTTTATGGCAATGTTCCTTTGCCTTGTATTTGCACTGAGCGTGGTTGCTGTTAATGAGCAATTTGCAACACCACAACTTATTCAAAACGGAAATGTTGATGTTTCTATGGTAGATCAGGCGGGCGGAAACATGGAAGGTAAAGAAACCCGATTCGGCATTGCTGCATCTTCTACTTGGGCTACATTTACTACAGCTGCTTCCAATGGGTCCGTAAATTCTATGCATGACAGCTACACGCCGCTGGGAGGCATGGTAACAATGCTTTTGATGCAACTTGGCGAAGTTATTTTCGGTGGTGTGGGATGTGGCTTATATGGAATGCTTGCTTTCGCAATTCTGACCGTTTTTATTGCTGGACTAATGGTAGGAAGAACACCAGAATTTTTAGGCAAGAAAATAGAACCATATGAAATGAAATGGTCTGTTCTGGTATGTCTTGCAACCCCGATTGCAATTCTTGTTGGAAGTGGAATTGCAGCAGTATGGCCAGGTATTGAAAGCAGTTTGAATAATGTAGGAGCACATGGCTTTTCAGAACTGCTTTATACTTTTTCTTCCTGTGGTGGAAACAATGGTTCTGCCTTTGCTGGTTTTAATGGAAATACGATGTTCTTAAATCTATTATTGGGATTTGTGATGTTGTTTGCACGATTTTTGCCGATCATCGGGACACTGGCAATTTCTGGAAACCTTGCGGAGAAAAAGAAAATTGCAACAACTGCCGGTACACTTTCTACAACGAATACAATGTTTGTATTTCTGCTGATTTTTATTGTCCTGCTTGTGGGTGCATTGAGTTTCTTCCCAGCATTGGCATTAGGTCCCATTGCAGAATTTTTCCAGAGTATCGTTTAAGGAGGGATATTGTTATGACATCAAAGACGAAAAGCGCCTTCGCCGATAAGAAAATGATTGGCAGAGCGATAAAAGAATCGTTTATAAAATTAAATCCGAAAACGCAAGTGCAAAATCCGGTTATGCTGTTGGTATATTTATCTGCAATTCTAACAACTGTATTATGGATTGTTCTTTATTTGGATTAAAAGATGCATCTAGCGGATATACATTCTCAATCGCAGTTATTCTGTGGTTTACTTGTGTTTTTCGCAAATTTTGCAGAGGCAATTGCCGAGGGTAGAGGAAAAGCTCAGGCTGATGCGTTAAGAGCTTCTAAAAAAGATGTGGAAGCACATAAAATTCCATCTGCTGACAAAAAAGAGTTAATTACAAATGTATCTTCTGCTACTTTGAAAAAAGGAGATATTGTAATTGTAAAAGCAGGTGAGCAAATTCCTGGCGATGGAGAGGTAATTGAGGGAGCTGCTTCTGTAGATGAAAGTGCCATTACTGGCGAGTCTGCACCAGTTATTCGTGAAGCCGGTGGCGACAGAAGTGCCGTTACCGGAGGCACAACCGTCCTGTCCGATTGGATCGTTGTTCAGATTACGAGCGAAGCTGGAGCGAGCTTTCTTGATAAAATGATTGCAATGGTGGAAGGAGCCGCGAGGAAAAAGACCCCTAATGAAATCGCTTTGCAAATTTTTCTTGTAGCACTTTCCATTATTTTCATCCTTGTTACTATGTCTCTCTATACATATTCTGTTTTTTCGGCAAAACAGGCAGGGATTGATAATCCAACATCTATTACAACATTGGTTGCTTTGTTAGTGTGTCTTGCACCTACTACTATTGGTGCATTGCTCTCTGCCATTGGTATCGCTGGTATGAGTAGGCTCAATCAGGCAAATGTACTTGCTATGAGTGGACGAGCGATTGAAGCTGCTGGCGATGTAGATATTCTGATGCTTGATAAAACAGGTACAATCACACTCGGTAATCGTCAGGCTCATGCGTTTATACCTGTAGACGGTGTAAGTGAAGAAGAACTTGCTGACGCAGCACAGTTATCATCTCTTGCCGATGAAACTCCAGAAGGAAGGAGTGTAGTGATTCTTGCAAAAGAAAAGTATGGAATTAGGGGGAGAGAATTAGCAGATAAGCATATGATTTTTGTCCCATTTACAGCAAAAACCAGAATGAGCGGTGTAGACTTTGATGGGAATGAAATTCGGAAGGGTGCAGCAGAATCTATGCAGGCTTATGTTACCCAGGCAGGCGGCGTCTACTCGGAGGAATGCGACCGCATTGTACAGGATATAGCAAAACAAGGCGGAACCCCTTTGGTTGTTGCAAAAAATCATAAAATCCTTGGAGTCATTCATCTGAAAGATATTATCAAGCAGGGCGTTCAGGAAAAGTTTGCAGATCTTCGGAAAATGGGAATTAAGACCATTATGATTACAGGGGACAATCCGATGACTGCCGCTGCGATTGCAGCCGAGGCCGGAGTGGATGACTTTCTTGCTGAGGCAACACCTGAAGGAAAATTGTCTATGATTCGTGATTTTCAGGCAAAAGGTCATTTAGTTGCTATGACAGGCGACGGAACTAATGATGCCCCGGCTCTTGCACAGGCAGATGTGGCAGTTGCCATGAATACAGGAACACAGGCGGCAAAGGAAGCCGGTAATATGGTGGATTTAGATTCTTCACCTACGAAGCTGATCGATATTGTGCGTATTGGCAAGCAACTATTGATGACACGAGGAAGTTTGACTACTTTTTCTATCGCAAATGATGTGGCAAAATATTTTGCAATTATTCCAGCTTTGTTTATGGGACTTTATCCTGGATTGTCTGCACTCAATATTATGGGATTGCATTCTCCACAAAGTGCTGTACTTTCGGCTATCATCTATAATGCACTTATTATCATCGCCTTGATTCCATTGGCGTTAAAAGGTGTAAAATATCGTGAAGTTTCAGCGGGAAAACTACTATCACGAAATTTGCTGATTTATGGTTTAGGTGGACTGGCTGCTCCATTTATTTTCGTAAAATTGATTGATATGCTGCTAGTTCTATTAGGATTGGTATAAGGAAAGAGGGATTATGATGAAAGCATTAAAAAGTGTATTTCCGAAAGCACTTATGATATTTTTACTATTTACTGTTATCTGTGGAGTCGCTTATACAGGGATTGTAACCGGAGTAGCACAGCTTATCTTTCCAGATAAGGCAAATGGCAGTTTAATCGAAGTGGACGGGAAAAATATGGTTGTGAACTTTTGGGACAACAATATACCGATGAAGAACATATGTGGGGACGTATTATGAATGTTGATATATCTACTTATAAAGATGAAAACGGTAAAACATTGATGTATGCCGCCCCATCTAACATCTCTCCGGCAAGCGAGGAGTATGCACAGCTCGTGGCAGAGCGGGTGGAAAAGCTCCGGGCTGCCGACCCGGATATGGATGAAACAGCTGTTCCGGTGGATCTTGTTACTTGTTCCGGCAGTGGGCTTGATCCCCATATTTCCCCGGCGGCAGCGGAATATCAGGTAGCACGCATTGCAAAGGCAAATGATATGACCGAAGATGAAGTGCGTGAGATCATCCAAAACTGCACCGACGGACGATTCCTTGGCATCTTTGGTGAAGAAACCGTTAATGTGTTGGAGGTCAATCTGATGCTGGATGGTATCCTGGATGAATAAATGAACATAGCAAAAATTGTGATGTCTTATGCGGGATTCTGACAAGGAAACGGCTGATTGAATTTCTGGCACAAGCTCGTGATAAAAGAGAATGCGTATCTGTATTAAGTCCTGCATCTTTAGACGGCCTTAATACAGATACGCATTTTCTTTTACCTTCTTTACTCCCTTTGATTTATAATTAAGGGCTAAAGGAGGATTACATAGAACTGGATGAAAATCATGCCATGTTTGAGATTCCTATGCCCAAAGATTGGGCGGACCATTCGATTGGAGAGCTTGATATTCGTAAAAAATTCAATATTAACATTATGGGAATCAAGAAAAGCGGCAAGCTGGAGTTATCTATTTCTTCAGACACAGTGCTGAAAGCAGGAGATACCATGTTGGCGTTGGGAAGTAACAGAAATTTGCAAAAGTGCTTTCATACTTGATTTCAAGAAAAATCAAAGGAATGGGGGGGTGAATCCATGCAGGATGTTATTTTACTTGTAACTACATCAGCTATATTTATTTTTGGGTATTTTCTGATGAATAAACTGGATGTTTTTCTGGAAAACAATTGGAATAGACAAGAAACTGCTCTGACTTACGGCGAAAACAGCTTGCGAATTGGTTTTTCCAACCCATTAATGGCAGGCGGTCTCGCAGATACTTTCGAGACTTACGGAAGGCAACATCCAGATGTCTCTATCCATATTTTCAGCGGAGAAGAAAGTGAATTGTGCAGAGAACTGGAAACACACAAATTGGACATAATTTTTTTACCAGAGAATACAGACATATCAAAAAAATTCATTATAATGCACGGATGGTGCTTCTTCGTTGCGCCCCAGTTGTGATGGAATATGCTGACTTGCCCATTGAGCCGATTACCCAGAATCAAATCACACAAATAGCACTATGGAGGGATTCCAAAAAATCACCTGTCATCGATTTTTTCATTGGATGCCTGAACAAATTTGCCGTGGATCAGTCGCAGATGTAGGTTTTGACGTTGTGTGTTGTAATATTGAAAAAGGGAATCGCTTTTGCTTGAGTGACAGATAGGAGGGTAAAATGGAACTGCCAAGACAAGATCCGGATCAGCTTCTTCGTGCGATCCGTAACGATGCATCCACTAAGAAACGCGGAAAACTCAAAATCTTTTTCGGTTATGCCGCAGGTGTCGGAAAAACCTATGCCATGCTTCAGGCGGCTCATCAGGCTAAGGAGCGTGGCATCGATGTGGTTGCTGGATACATAGAACCCCATGCCCGACCCCAGACGATGGCACTTCTGGACGGCTTGGAGCAGCTTCCTGTGAAACAAGTTGCTTACGAAGGAATGACCCTTCGTGAATTTGATATTGATGCTGCGCTCAAGCGAAATCCCCAGCTCATACTGGTGGATGAGTTTGCCCATACCAACGCCGAAAGCAGTCGGCACACGAAGCGGTATCAGGATGTTCAGGAACTGCTAAATACTGGAATTGATGTCTATACGACTGTAAATGTCCAACATATCGAGAGTCTTAACGATACAGTATCCTCTATCACCGGAATTCTTGTGCGGGAGCGCATTCCGGATTCCACCTTTGATCAAGCAGATCAGGTAGAACTGGTGGTTATTGAGCCTGCGGAGTTGCTGGAACGACTGGCAAGTGGAAATGTGTACCGGGAAGATCAGGCGCAGCGGGCAACAGTTAATTTCTTCACGCTGGAAAATCTCACCGCATTGCGGGAAATCGCCCTCCGTCGGTGTGCCGACCGGGTGAACTTGCTGACGGAAAGCGCCAGAGTACAGAGCCGAGGCGATTACCATACAGACGAGCGCATTCTGGCATGTCTTTCCTCGTCGCCATCCAACGCAAAAATCATTCGGACAGCTGCAAGGATGGCAAGAGCCTTTCGGGGAACATTTACCGCTCTTTATGTGGAAACGCCAAATACAGCGGCGATGAGTGACGATGATAAAAAGCGTTTGCAGGATAATAAGCGTCTGGCCCAGCAACTTGGCGCTGCGATTGAGACAAGTTATGGCGATGACGTGCCTTATCAGATTGCGGAATTTGCCCGTCTTTCCGGCATCTCAAAAATCGTAATTGGACGAAGTACCATTGCACGAAAGAATATTTTCAGCAAGCCCACCTTGACGGAACGCCTGATTTCCAGCGTACCTAATCTGGATATTCATGTGATACCGGATGCCAGCACAGGAACCAGCTATCAGGAAAAAAAGAGTAAGGCGCAGGTAGATGCGATGCCCCTGCGTGATGTTCTGAAGAGTATAGTCGTATTGCTGGTAGCTACACTGATTGGCTGTGGCTTTGACGCTCTTGGGTTCACGGAGAGTAATATTATCGCAGTTTACATATTAGGCGTACTTGTGACCGCTGTAATCACAATCAACCGACTGTGCGGGATTCTGACCTCGGTTGTCAGTGTGCTGATTTTCAATTTCTTTTTTACCACTCCGAGACTGACATTCCATTTTGACGATTCGAACTATATTGTTACCTTTACCATTATGTTTATAGTAACACTGCTTTCCGGATCTCTCGCTACCCGGCTGAAAGAAAATGCGAAACAATCTGCCTATACAGCTTACCGTACAAAGATTCTCTTTGAAACCAATCAGCTTTTGCAAAAAGAACAGGATGCGAAAGCGGTAATCACCGTTACGGCAGAGCAACTCATGAAGTTGCTGAAAAAAGATATCATCGTCTACCTGTCTGATGGTAAAGAACTTGCCACCCCCAACGTTTTTCGTACTGTTAATAGCACTCAAGAAGATTTAATTTCTGAGAATGAGAAAGCAGTCGCCGATTGGGCCTTCCGAAATAACAAACACGCAGGAGCAGCGACTGATACATTATCCAGTGCAAAGTGTCTATACCTTGCGATTCGGGTTAACCAGAATGTATATGGAGTAGCTGGTATTGCTGTGAACGGTACTCCATTGGACTCTTTTGAAAATAGCGTGCTTCTTTCCATTCTTGGCGAGTGCGCATTGGCGCTGGAAAACATCAAAAATGCCAAGGAGAAGGAGGAAGCGGCTGTCCTGGCACAAAATGAACAACTTCGTGCCAACCTGCTGCGGGCAATCTCCCATGATCTTCGGACGCCTTTGACAGCGATTTCCGGCAGCGCAGACAATTTGCTTGCAAATTATAAAAAGATGGATGATGCATTGCGGGAGCAGACCTTTACCGATATTTATGACGATTCCATGTGGCTGATTAATCTCGTTGAAAATTTGTTAGCAGTCACACGAATTGAGGGCGGACAGGTCAATCTAACTCGGAGTATCGAACTCATGGATGAGGTTGTTTCTGAAGCACTGAAGCACATCAACAGAAAAAGTAAAGAACACACCATTCGTGTGACCAGCGGTAAAGACTTTATCCTTGCCCACATTGACGCGAAGCTGATCGTTCAGGTGATTATCAATTTGGTTGACAACGCCATCAAATATACCCCTGTCGGTTCAGTAATTGAAATACACACCGATCAAAAAGAGCAATGGGTCACGGTTTCCGTTTCCGACAACGGCCCCGGGATTCCCGATGAGCAGAAACCCCGTATTTTTGATATGTTTTATAGTGGGGCCAATAAAGTGGTCGACAGCCGCAGAAGCCTTGGATTGGGGCTGTCCCTCTGTAAGTCCATTGTGACCGCCCACGGCGGCACGATTTCCGTATCAGATAATCAGCCAAATGGCACTGCTTTTAAATTTACATTACCTGCAGGGGAGGTAGAACTTCATGAATAAACCTTTGATATTAGTGGTTGAGGATGACCCGTCTGTACGAAATCTCATTACGACCACTTTAAAAACAAATGATTATCGTTATGTGGTAGCACCTAATGGCTCGGCAGCTATTATGGAGGCCACATCGCACAATCCTGAAATCATCTTACTGGATTTGGGCTTGCCGGATATGGATGGCGTTCAAGTCATTCAAACGGTTCGCTCTTGGTCCAATGTTCCGATTATTGTAATCAGCGCCCGAAGCGAGGATAACGATAAAATCAAGGCGTTGGATGCCGGAGCGGACGATTATTTGACAAAGCCCTTTTCGGTAGAAGAACTGCTGGCACGACTTCGGGTGACGCAGCGAAGACTCTCGCTGATGACGGCAGAGATGTTTACTGCCAGTTCTGTATTTGTGAATGGTAAGTTGAAAGTGGATTATGCCGGGGGATGCGCTTATCTGGATGAAAACGAACTTCACCTGACACCCATTGAGTATAAGCTGTTGTGTCTGCTGTCCAAGAATGTCGGCAAGGTACTGACCCATACCTTTATCACACAAAATATCTGGGGCCGCAGTTGGGATAACGATGTGGCTTCGCTGCGGGTATTTATGGCAACATTGCGAAAAAAACTGGAGCCAACAGAGGAGTCTCCACAATATATTCAAACACATATTGGTGTGGGCTACCGCATGATGAAAATAGAATAACGCTATGAGGACGGCCAGTGTTCTCTATGAAAAATAGACGATTGAGTTTCGGATTGCCCTAATCATTTTTGTTATTTGGAAAGGAAATCAATACCACATTTGCTACATTTATTGAAAATGGACAAGGAAAAGGCGTTGTACGGCAAGACATAATTCCGATGTTGACAGTTTACATTTTTTGGTCAAGCATTACTTTGTTCCTTACCCTTGCACAAATGAAAGGACAATTCATATCAAAGCAATTTTCTATCTCTGAAAGCAAGTTTTTAGATTATGGGTTCAATCAGATTATAAACTTTATTTTGGAGGTGAAAATTTGATGATGAACAGCAGTTGGTTAATATGCCCCGTATGTGGAGGAAAAACTCGTGATCAAATACGGAAAGATACGGTTTTGATAAATTATCCTCTTTACTGTCCGAAGTGTAAACAGACAACGCTGATAAATGTAAATGAATTGAATACAACAGTTATCAAAGAGCCAGACGCAAAGACGCAGAGCCGATAATCGATGAGATATTCTCACGGTTATCGGCTCTTTCTTTTTTGATTTTTAGGAATAAGCACTCCAAACACAAAACCGTTGCTATTTAACAGCGATGATTTGCGCTTGAGATGTCGCGGCGGTTGAAACCAAACATTTCTGCCGCCGTTTCCCTTATGAAAATGAGAAATCGGAGGGTGTGTTAAAGTCACCCTTTTTGAGGATGCGGCGGTATCGTGGAGGTAGCGCCATGTCCATTTTTGTTTTACACAGCACTCACGATCTTCACCAATTAAAAAGCATTGCTCCTCCTCCGGGCAAGTATAACATTGCATCGGCATTATCGTTCCATGTAATTCAGCATAATAATGGCTGTT
>ENA-OUNH01000438-OUNH01000438.1-human-gut-metagenome-genome-assembly--contig:-NODE-438-length-12387-cov-3.915987_pt1 | contig 12387 bp, 14 predicted proteins | sample MGYA00242806_ERZ504814 | MGnify/ENA primary metagenome ERZ504814 (study PRJEB26092, sample SAMD00036389) | human gut metagenome | host: Homo sapiens | study: EMG produced TPA metagenomics assembly of...
ATATTTTTTTGCACCTTAATTTTCCATTTTTATCCCATTTTTATTTTACAGTTAAAAATTTATATATTTTAATATATTTTATATTTACAAAACACAAAAAATCCTAAAATGAATATGTAATTAATCTTACAGGAGACAGGTCTGTTTCTAGGTATTTTACCAATTAGGGTAACTATTCACTTACAAAGCAAACAAAGTTAGTATTGAAAATGATCAATTAAACAAATTTATGTCCTGACTTTCAAGTTTTTACTTTGAAACTTTTAGAACCATAGCCGCTATAATTGCTTTGTTCTGAAATATTTAAACAGATATAAAGCATAACAAAAAAGAGTAGATTTATTCATCTGCTCTTCTTTGTTATGCCTTATGAAAATTATAGTATTAAAGCTCCTATAAATGATTAAAAATTCCTTATTTAGATTACAATTTTTCCCTTTTTCAAATTTGGTGTAAAATTTCAGATTTTTATTATAAAATGTATTACACACTAAATATATTTATGTCAAGGTTTTCAAATATATTAGAAAAAAAAGAACAGATAAATTTTTTATCTACTCTTCTTATGACTCATTATAAAATTTTATAGTATTAAGCTCCTTTTTCTAAAATGGTGTAAAAAAGGTGTATTTTTTATTTTTGTTATAACTCAAATCACGTATTTAAGCGGTTTGTAGCACATATATTATTAATGTATACCAATTTCGGTACAATAAGTATCATTCTCTACCATCTTTTTTATTCCACGAACTTGTCCTTCAATACGGCTTAGACGATTAATAAGATCTTTATATTCTTTGTCTGAACGTTCTTTTGTCTTGTGATGACAACAACATTCTTTTTTTTCTTCCATGTGATTTCCTCCTTTACGTTTGATATTATATACCCTGTTAGGGTATATTTCAAGATGTTTATTTGAGAAAATGTTGCAGTTATATAGACAATCTTGTTTTATATAACTTATAAAATGAATCAATTTTTCTAATATCATTGATAAAATCCCTAAAATAGCATATAATAATTTTAGGTATTAACTATTGAAATAGGAGGTGATACTATGATTACAACAACAGCAACTGATATTCAAAATAACTTTGGTAAATATTTAAAAGCTGTCCAAGAAGGTAATGAAATTATTATTTTAAAGAAAGGAAAAGAAGTCGCCAGATTAATTTCAAAAGACACAGGTATTTCTTTCTTGACTGATTCTTTAACTGGAATTCTAAAAAAAGATTATAACGAAAAGGATATCCGCACAGAAAGGATTGCAGAAAAATATGAAAATATTGATTGATACAAATGTAATCCTTGATGTATTATGTGACAGAACTGATTTTGTAGAAAGCTCTTCAAAAATCTGGAAGTTATGTGAAGTAGAAAAAATTGATGGATATATTTCAGCATTGTCTATTCCAAATATTGTTTATATTTTGAGAAAAGAATTAACACCAGAAAAAACTCAGCAAATTATTGAACAGCTGTTTATGATTTTTCATATTGCTGATCTAAAGTCTTCTGATATAAGAAAAGCGGCGAATATGAAAACTTCTGATTATGAAGATGCGATTCAAATGGTATGCGCACAGCGAATGAAAGTAGATTTTATTGTAACTCGTAATATCAAGGATTTTATCGAAAGTAAAGTACCTGCTATGAAACCTGATGAATTATTAGAACGGATATGATATAAAGGAAGGAGGCATTCCACAAATGTGGTGCCTCCTTTTCATTTGATAGTTAATCTTCTTTTTCAACCTTACGGTTTTCTCTATTAGCAATCTCTTCTTTGATTGCAGCTAAGAAGTCATCTAACTTCATCTGTCCTTCATCACCTTTGAATCGGCTTCTTACTGATACAGCTTCGTTTTCTTCTTCTTTTCCACCAACAACTAACATATATGGAATCTTCTGAAGCTGCGCTTCACGGATCTTGTATCCCATTTTCTCAGCTCTTGTATCGATGTCTGCACGGATTCCTGCTGCCTTTAATGTATCAAGTACTTTATTAGCATAATCTAAATGCTTATCAGAGATAGGAATCACTTCAACCTGTACTGGAGCTAACCATGTAGGGAAAGCACCTGCAAAATGCTCAATCAAAATACCGATAAAACGCTCGATAGATCCAAATGCAACACGGTGGATCATGATTGGACGATGTTTCTCTCCATCTGCTCCTGTGTAGTGAAGGTCAAAACGTAATGGGAGCTGGAAGTCAAGCTGGATCGTTCCACACTGCCATGTTCTTCCGATAGAATCCTCTAAGTGGAAATCAATCTTAGGTCCGTAGAATGCTCCGTCTCCTTCATTTACCACATAATCAAGTCCAAGATCATCTAAAGCTGCACGAAGAGAATCTGTTGCAAGTTCCCAATCTTCGTCACTTCCCATGCTGTCATCTGGACGAGTAGAAAGTTCTACATGATACTTAAATCCAAATAAATTGTAAACCTGATCGATCAATCCTGCAACACCTTTGATCTCATCTTTAATCTGATCTGGTGTCATAAAGATATGTGCATCATCCTGTGTAAAACAACGAACACGCATTAATCCATGTAACTGACCAGATTTTTCATGACGATGTACTAAACCTAATTCTCCCATTCTTAATGGAAGATCTCTATATGAACGTGGTTCAGAATCATAAACAAGAACTCCACCTGGGCAGTTCATAGGTTTGATTGCAAAATCCTGATCATCAATAACTGTTGTATACATATTTTCTTTGTAATGATCCCAATGTCCTGATGTTTCCCATAAATGACGACTTAACATGATAGGTGTTGAGATTTCAACGTATCCTGCTTTCTGATGAATTTCACGCCAGTAGTCTAATAATGTGTTTTTAAGAACCATACCTTTTGGAAGGAAGAATGGGAATCCAGGTCCTTCTTCTCTCATCATAAACAGACCAAGTTCTTTTCCAAGTTTACGATGGTCACGCTTTCTAGCCTCTTCCATCATTGTAAGGTATGCATCTAATTCTGCTTTCTTTGTAAATGCAGTACCATAGATTCTTGTAAGCATTTGATTATGCTCATCTCCACGCCAGTAAGCACCTGCAATACTTGTAAGTTTGAATGCTTTCACTGGTTTTGTAGTCATTAAGTGAGGTCCTGCACAAAGATCAACAAATTCACCCTGCTGATAGAAGCTGATCACAGAATCTTCTGGAAGATCTTCAATCAATTCTACTTTATAAGGTTCGTTTCTTTCTTTCATAAATGCAATCGCTTCATCTCTAGGTTTTGTAAAGCTTGTGATTTCAAGATTTTCTTTGACGATCTTCTTCATTTCTTTTTCAATCTTCTCAAGGTCTTCCTGTGTAAATGGAGTATCTTTCTCCATATCATAGTAGAAACCATTGTCGATAGAAGGTCCGATCGCAAGTTTTGTTTCTGGATATAAACGTTTTACTGCCTGAGCTAAAATATGGGATGCTGTATGACGGAATGCGTGTTTTCCTTCATCAGAATCAAATGTTAAGATATTTAATTCGCAGTCTTTGTCAATGACAGTTCTAAGGTCAACAACTTCTCCATCAACCTCACCTGCACAGGCAACTCTTGCCAGTCCTTCACTGATATCTTTTGCAATATCAATGACAGACATATTGTTTTCATACTCTTTTACAGATCCATCTTTTAATGTAATCTTCATCTTCTTATTCATCCTTTCTTGATATATAACGTTTTATTTATCCTGTCACAATTCTCTATAGATTTCTTCTATAATAAATCTATAACAGAAATAAAAAATCCCATGGACTAGTAAAAATCCATGGGACGAGTTATCGCGGTTCCACCCTGGTTATCTGTTTCATATCCTTTGATCATAAACTCCAGAAACAGATCACTTAATCGACGATTAACGGTGTCAGCCGGGCTGGTTTACAGCCACTCCGAGGTGGTCTTCCTTTGTTTGTCTGCTTAGGATACTTTCAGCAAATGTATCCCTCTCTGGAAGCTTTCCACAAAGTACTCTTCTCATCAACGTTTTCTTCTTTTTGATTTCTTGTAAATTATAGCATTGTGATTCTATAAAATCAATACAAAAATAGAAAATTATAAACGATTCATTAATAAATAAGCATTCTTTACAACTGCTGCCGCCCATTCTCCGCCAACACAGTAATGTTTGTTCACTGCTGCCGCAGAAGTTCCAACATAGTAACTTCCACCTGATGTCAGGTATTTTTCATGTAAAGTTTCTGCAGTTGCTAAAAGTCCTGCTTCTTTCGTTGATTTGTTAATTCCTTTTGCATGATCCGATGTTACACCATATCCAGTCAGATTATTATCTTCCCTCGCACGGCGGCTCGTGCCCCATGCACTTTCATGTGCAGCGATTCCCATCAAAAAGACTGCATTCACATGATATTTTTCTTCCGCCTTGACATAAGCTTTCGCATCATCATACAAAGCAGTTCCTTCCAAGATATGTTTGGCGTCTGAAACTGTGATATGACTTAGAGCACTGACATCATTGGATTAAAATATCTTGTCTGTTCCTCTTTTTTGATCTCTCCTTTGAACTTCTTGATCTGCTTCTTGATCGTCTGAACCTTTTCTTCCATTGGTTTGATCGGAAGTATCTGTTCGTTCTTTAAATACTGATCAAGCTGAATCGTTTTATTCTTATCAAGCAAAGTCTCAAAGTCCGGATGATTGATTCCAAAGACATATTTGCTTGCGATCGTTCTCAGATTCTCATCTCCAAATAAATCTGCAAGCTCATATAAATCTTCTCTTAACTGCTCATCTTTTTTAGAAATCTTCATAGAAGGAGTGATTTCCTGCCCATATAAAGCAATCTCCGCCTTGGAATTTGCTGTATACTTTTTGTAAAATTCATTTATAGATCGTGCTTTTTGCTGTTCCAGGCGAATCTCTTCCTCAATCTTTGCTTTTTGTTTTTCAGCTGTTTCACTTTCGCCTGTTTATCCTTGATCCTTCCTTCGATCGTATCCGAAGAACTCTTACTGATCACTTGTGTTGGCATTGGAATGACTTTGTTTTCTTCCTTTTTCTTTAATTTTGTCTTCTTTGTCTTAGTATGTTTCTTGCTTGTTGTCTTTTTCTTCAGTTGTTCTTTACTTTGCGTTCTTTTTGTTTCTTGCACCGTTGCTGCTGTTTCGGTAGAAACTTCTGTTGTCACTGCCTGATCGGTCTGTGTATCATCTGCATAAACCGGTATTACAGAGATTGTCATAATCGCGCATACAAATGCTGTCATAATCTTACGTCTCATGATTGCTTCCTCCCTTTGTTTGAACATTGTTATGACATGATCATCTTTCTAATACTCAATTTTATCTGGTAATTTCTACCTTACTCCTTTTTGTATAAAAATTCAAGTACGCAGTGTTACGTACTTGTAAATTTTTATTCTTTATGATGCAGGAAACAACCTTCCTCATGTGACTCGACCACTCCCACTGCCTGCAGATAGGAATAAATGATCGTTGTACCGACAAATTTCATTCCACGTTTCTTTAAATCCTTTGAAATCTGGTCGGATAATTCTGAAGATGTTTTTCCCGTCTCATGGATGATCTTATGATCTGTAAACTTCCATAAATATTCAGAAAAGGTTCCGTATTGTTCCTGGATTTTCATAAAAATAGTCGCATTTGATACGGCAGCAGATATTTTTCTTTGGTTTCTTATAATCCCTTTATTTTCTTTTAATTGCGCTTGTTTCTCTTCATCATATGCACTGACTTTATATACATCAAAATCATCAAACGCTTCTCTGAACGCTTCTCGTTTATTTAACACACACTCCCACGATAATCCTGCCTGAAACGATTCCAAGATCAGCATTTCAAATAATTTATGGTCGTCATAGACAGGCACTCCCCATTCTTTATCGTGATAATCGATGTATATCGGATTCTTTGGATTAGCCCAACTGCATCTATCTTTTCCATCGTGATATTTCATAAAAATGTCTTCCTCCATTATGTTTATTATAGTATACCTGACATCTTTGTCAGATCATCTAAAATCCACATTCACAACCACAATCTCCGCTTTCGTTCCGACCCTCATATTCGGGCCAAATAAACCGACACCTGAAGTTACGATCTGATGCGCATTTCCAACCTTACGATATCCATATGGATTCTTCCAAAACAAATGAATTGTAATATTCCCAGGGAACAGCTGTCCATCATGCGTATGCCCGCAAAGATCAAGATCTACCCCTGCCTGATTTAACTCTTCCAACTGCCTTGGCTCATGATCCAGTACGATCACAGGCTTTTTAAGATCCATTCCATTTACCAGTTCTTTTGGAGTCTTACGTCTGCTGATCCCACGGCCTACTTTCTCAGCATCTGGTCTTCCATAGAGATAGAAGCTTTGATCAATACAAACAGATTCATCTCTTAATAACTTCATTCCTGCCCTTTTTACAAATTCATCCATTCTTGGATCGCTGACCTTTTTCTCCCGACCGCTGCCAAATGTAAATCCTGCAAGAATCTTTTCATCAATATCATGATTTCCATAAACTGCATAAACACCGTATTGACTCTTTAGCTGTCGAAATATCTTAACCAACTGATCTGGATCATCTAATGCATCATATTCATTATCAAAAATGTCTCCTGCAACCACGATCAGATCTGGACTTTGCTGATTTACTTTCATTACCATCTGTTTCATCTGAGAACATCCAATATTGTATCCAAGATGAAAATCTGCAAGTAAAATGATCTTTAGCTTTTTATGGTTTCCTACTTTTTTATGTATCGTTACATGGTAACTTGTTGTCCTGATATTCCTTGCATTACACACTCCGTAAAAACTGATCAATAAGATCAAGATCATACAAATGCTTCCAACAATCCTAAAAACTTTTGGTGTCCGAAACTTTTTCTGATCTGCTTTTACAAAATAGATCAAGATCAGGCGGATCAGATCCGCAATAAGGATCGTAAGCGCCAAATACATCAAAACACCCAGCCAGTAATTACTGATCAGTTTCATAGCTCGCCGTATCGTTCCTTGTGGAAACAAAAATGCGATCAGAATACTGAATGCAAGAAATACATAGATCATGGTCAAAACTGCTTTGATCCATTTCTTTTTAAAATAAACATGACAAGTCTCTAACCATTTCAATATTCGGAATAAAAAATAGACATTTAACAGCAGATAAAGTGGTGCTAAATATATTGCGATCATCTTATTTTCTGCACCCTCTTTCTTACTATATTTTTATTGATTTTTTATCAAATTCATTGTAATCGGATAAACTGTCGCCTGGTTTGTCAATGGATCTCGATTCTGATAATCAAACAATAGGATGGTTTTTGTTTCTTTAAAATCTTCATTTACCGCATGATCGAATTGTTCCATATGGGAAAATTTCCGCATATTCTTTTGTCCAAAATATGCAAGTCGTTCATCTTTTAATAAAATCTCTTCGTTGATATAACGAAGCTCATCCTTTTGTAATGTATAATCTCCTGCAAAATCCGGACGTTTCTTTACATTTTCACGAAGATATAAGTCATACGTTAACAACTCTTTATATAATACAAGATTCTCTTCTGCTGTAATGGTTTGTATAAATTCATATAAGATTTCAAATCGGGCAATCCGGCTGTGGCTGACCTTGTCATAACCTTTCTCCTCATAAAATCTGGCAAGTGTATCATATAAAGCAAATGCAGTGTCAAATTCTTTTTCCAACAACCGCAAGGTGTTCGAAAACTGGCTGCTATTATAATAAACTTCCACCATTTCTTCCACTTTCTTTAAAACCAGTACATCTTCATAAGGCAGCCATTTTGTATAAAGGACTTCATAAGGCGGTGTATCTTTATAAACAAGCCCATAGTTCTCTTTTTGTTTTTCCATATAAGAACCTTTTAATACTTTTAAAAAGCCTAACTGTAATTGTTCTGGATGTACTTCATAGACATCCTGAAATGACTGTTTAAAACTTTCAAGATCTTCATAGGGCAGTCCTGCGATCAGATCCAAATGTTGATGTATATTATGTCCAGCATTGATCCTTGTTACGATATCTGCAACTTTCTTAAAATCCATTTTCCTGTGAATCTCAGTGATCGTATCGATGTTCGTTGACTGAACGCCAATCTCTAACTGAATCAGTCCCGGACGCATATCAGAGATCAATTCAATTTCATCATCCTTTAAGACATCTGCTGCCACTTCAAAATGGAAATTGGTAATGCCGTTATCATGTTTCCTTTATATAACGCCAGATTTCCATTGCATGATCATGTCGACAGTTAAAGGTACGATCGACAAATTTGACCTGTGGCACTTTATGATCTAAGAAAAACTGTAATTCCTTTTTGACAAGAGAAAGATTTCGGAAGCGCAGGCATTTATCGATCGAAGATAAACAATAACTACATGAAAATGGACAGCCCCTGCTTGATTCATAGTAGATGATCTTATGTTCAAAATCTTCAATATGTTCATATACAAATGGAACTTTACTTAAGTCCATCACTGGACGCCATGGTGTTTCTACGATCTCATCTTCATTTCTATAAGTTAGTCCAGGAATCTTGCTAAGATCATCTCTCTTTCCATGATAATAATCAAGCACTTCAAGGAATGTAACTTCTCCTTCCCCTTTCATCACACCCGTTACCTGTGGAAGTCGTCTTAAAACTTCTCTGGAATCATAGGAAACTTCTGGTCCTCCAAGCCAGATTGGAACATCCGGCAGTAGTTTATGGATTTCCCTGATCACACGTTCTATGTATTCAATATTCCAGATATAACAGGAAAAACAAAGGATATCTGGATGTTTCTGATACAGACTCATCAGGATATCATCCACCTGCTGATTGATCGTATATTCTGCAATCTCGACTTCATCGATATATGGCTTTGCGTAGGCACGAAGGCAGTAAACTGCAAGGTTCGAGTGAATGTATTTCGAATTGATCGCTGTTAATATTGTGTGTTTCTTTGTCATATTATTTATCTCGCACTTTCTTTATTTTGTTTCATTCTGAATATCTTTTTGTTTTGTCTTACTCTGAAAATAGATAAACGAATCCGCCGCATCAAGAATATCACTAAATTCATCTCTTGGTGCGATCTCAATATATTTCTTTAATAAATCTTTCTCTTCTTTTTTATATCTTCCATAAAAAATGTCAAACAGATTATGACCCCGCATATAGGTTTTGATCTCTTCCATATGTTCTTTCATATCTTGCGGTGATGTAAAATCACGTCCCATCATCTGTATCAAATGAACTCCACTTTTGATCCTATGCAGATATTCTCTCCATTTATCATATAAAATCTCATAAAAAGCATCTTCAGATTCTATAACTCCAAGTTTTGACATGATCTCTGGATTTAAAAAATAATTTTCAAAAGAATAATATTTTAAGATCAATACATTTTTCCTTGTCACTTTTGGTAAATGATCAACATCCACAAGATTTCTCTCATCATAATATTTACAAAGCTGTCTTCCAAGCATATCTCGATCCTTACCATCACTATCACGGATCATTAAAAAACGATCCTTCATATAAAGCTGATTTATATATTTTAAGTTGGCATACGTCTTGATATTGGTACAGCTGTTTGTTGTCAAGATCGCTACACGATTTAATCTGCCGTCTTCATCATAAATTTCAGAATAATAATGATTTAACAACAATGGCAAACGGTATTTATCTTGTTTTCCTTCTACGATAAAAACAAAATCAACATTCATAAGATCGGAAGCATTATATCCAAGATCGTCTAATACCGAACTAATGTTCGTTTTCTTCTTTGCAACAGAATATGAATCTTCATCCAATATGATCTGACATAATTGTCTACTGCTAAAATTGGCTAATAAATGTGGAGAATGTGTTGTAAAGATCACCTGATTCTTCTGTGCCAGACGATAAAGGATCTCACTGGCTGTCTTTTGCAGTTGTGGATGCAAAAACATCTCTGGTTCCTCTACCAGAATGATCGATGAAAGACTATTCTCATCCATTACATAAGCTTCCAGAAGAGAAAGCATATAAATACTTTTCATTCCACGCCCCAATCGTTCCACAGAAATTGAAATATCACGTTCTTTGTTATAAGCCTCTGCATTAACTTGAAGCATCTGATCAACATCATAATTCATAGAGAAAATGATATCCTCAAATCCGCCGTTCTTATGGAAGCTCTCATTAATACGTTTCTCAAACTGATCAATGTTCATCTCATACAATTTATATTCAAATAACTTTGCAGCCTCAAATGCATTCAGCTCTTTTGGACTCTTCTGATTGATCAGACCGATACACTGAAAACAATGAGTACATGGTTTCACAGGATCAAACATACAGCAGTTTGTACGCATGATTTTAAGCAAACTGTCTTCCTGTAACATAAAAAGATCATCCTGTATCTGTTTTAAATTACGGTTCGTTCCAATGAAATAAATAGTTGGGAAAATTTCCCGAATATACTTATTATGTTCCTTTTTCCATCGTAAAAACCGCTGTTTGCCTTCTTTATTGGCAATGAATGTAAAGGTGATCTCTTCATTTTTGTAAGATGGAAGTTTGCTCTCAAAATCCTTTTCCAAAGATCATATTTTTTATACTGGCTTACCATACCATTTTTATGAAAAATATGAAGATCTTCTTCTGTAATGGATAATATAAATCCAATCTCTATATTTTGCATTGTTTCGTTAAAATCATCCAATGAGATTTCATAAGATCCTTCGACTGCACGCAAGGCATGAAGGATGGATGATTTTCCTGTATTATTCTTTCCAACAAGAATCAGAGCATTCTGGATATCTGATATTTCCATATGCCGGATTGATTTAAAATTCTTAATTGATAGATATTTAATTTCCATAAGATGCTCCTTTCTTTTTTATCTTTATTATCTCATTTTTTATATTTAAAATCCAGTCACAAACAGACATATGTTAAGAAATGTTACGATCAGTGCAATCATAAAAAGTATGATCTTTAATCGTTTCGAATTCGCATATTTCCCCATGACTTTCTTTGAGGATGTCAGATAGATCTGAGTAAAGATCGTAATAGGAAGTTGAACTGCCAAAAACATCTGGGAATAGATCAATCCATCGAATGGAGATTTTATCAGTAAAATCATCAATGTTGCCGGAATCATCGTAATAAGAACTCCTAATTTCGTATCTTTATGATGAATATCATAAGGATGATCAAAAATTCCAGAAAAAATCGTTCCACCGGCCATTCCTGCTGTAATACTTGATGAAATTCCAGCAAGTAATAATGCAAGTGCAAAAATAATTGATGCTGCATTTCCAAGAAGTGGTGTTAACATGGAACCTGCTAAATGAATATCATCAATAGAATGACCATTTCCATGATACAGGGTAGCTGCTGCCATTAAGATCATTGCACTGTTAATTGCCCATCCTATGATCATGGAAAATAAGGTATCTTTAAACTCGTATTTTAACTGCTGTTCTATCACATTTTCATCTTTTAGATTCCATTCTCTGCTCTGAATGACCTCTGAATGTAAAAACAGGTTATGTGGCATCACGACTGCTCCTAGAACACTCATGACAACTGGAAGGGAACCTTTTGGAACTTCTGGCTTTACCCATCCGATCAGTGCCTGTTTCCATTCAATATCTGCAATACAGATTTCAAACAGGAATGAAAACCCGATCAATGATACAAATAAGATGATCAATTTCTCGATTCTGCTATAGGCATTTGTAAACTGACAGATCAACACGATCCCTAAAATGATAAATGTACCAATCTTTACTGGAATATGAAACAGCATTTCTAATGCCATTGCACCACCTAAAAGTTCTGCCATTGCAGTTGCGATCGATGCTGCAACTGCTGTTAATAAAATGATATTCTTAAGACCTTTGTTGATATACAAACTTGTTGCTTCTGATAAACATTTTCCTGTGACGATTCCTAGGTGGGCTGCATTATGCTGTAAGATAATGAGCATGATCGTTGATAATGTGACCATCCATAATAACGTATATCCATAACCGGAACCTGCTGCGATATTACTTGCCCAGTTTCCGGGATCTATAAAACCTACGGTGACTAGTAAACCTGGTCCGACATATCTTAGGAAGTTCATCGTTTCTTTTGTTGATGATTTAAATAATTGCATCATACACGAAATGTTCCTTTCTTTTTATTTTTATTCTAGTTAGTCTTGACTAACTATTATTATACATAGAAGGGGAAAGTTTGCAAGCTTTGTGAAAAATTGATAGAATAAGTCATGTATTATTTTCATTTACTACTACTGAATAGCCGTAAATGGTATGCTAATAAATAAGAAACAGGTGAATTTTATGAATCATTACCATATTATGACGATCTGACTGCAAGACAGACGA
>ENA-OUNH01000439-OUNH01000439.1-human-gut-metagenome-genome-assembly--contig:-NODE-439-length-12383-cov-2.936358_pt1 | contig 12383 bp, 14 predicted proteins | sample MGYA00242806_ERZ504814 | MGnify/ENA primary metagenome ERZ504814 (study PRJEB26092, sample SAMD00036389) | human gut metagenome | host: Homo sapiens | study: EMG produced TPA metagenomics assembly of...
CTCGGAAGCTCTGCCCTCATCCGGCCTCGTCGGGGCCTCGGCCACCTTCTCCCGAAAGGAGAAGGCTTTTTCAACAAAAATGTCTTGACTTGTTCAAAACTGCCGTCCGCTAAACTCCCCTGACAGAAGGCGGGCTTGCCGCCGCCGCGGCCTTGAAATGCCGTGTTCAGCGCCTTGCAGGTCTCGCGCAGATCACCGCCCGGGGCAGCGGCTAAAGCGTAGGCAAGGCCCTGCCCGCCGGGGGCCAGTGTGCAGCAGGGGGCGCCGGTTTTGGCGGTAATGCTCATCGCCACGCGGCGCAGCCCGTCACCGTCTGCGCCGTCCACCCACAGCACCGCCGGTGCGCCGGGTACGGCTGCGGCGGCGTAGGCATCGGCCAAGGTGTTCTGCAGGGCGGCCAGCCGGGCCTTGAGCGCGGCCTCACCTGCCTGCAGGCGCGCAAGCGCCGGGGTCAGTGTGCCGACCGGGGCGGAGAGCAGCCGGCCGGCAGCCTCGGCGTCCGCCCAGCAGGCTGCCGCAGCGTCATAGGCGCGCTGCCCGAAGGCCACAGCCAGCCGCATACCAGTCTTGTAGTGGGCGTAAGAGATGATCTTGATCAGCCCGACCTCGCCGGTGCGGGCAAGGTGGGTGCCGCAGCAGGCGCAGCGGTCGCCGCCGGCCTCAACCAGCCGCACAGGGCCCTCCAGCGCCTTTTTGCTGCGGTACTCGGTGCGGGCCAGTGTCTCGGGGTCAGGCACCCAGCAGCGCACCGGCGTGTCGGCCCGCACAGCGGCGTTGGCCGCGGCCTCAGCCTCGGCCAGCTGCGCTGCGGTCAGCGGGATGCTGGTGTCCATCCGCACATAGGGGCTGCCGATGTGGAAGCCGACATTCTCGGCCCCGAAAAGCCGGTGCAGCGTGCCGCTCAGGATATGCTCGCCGGTGTGCTGCTGCATCGCGTCCAGCCGGGCTGCCCAGTTCAGGCAGCCGGTTACCTCGGTGCCCTCGGGCAGCGGGGCATCGGTCGTGTGGGTCACGGTCTCGCCGTCTGTGGATACCGCCAGTACCCGGGCACCGCCCAGCGTGCCGGTGTCGCAGGGCTGGCCGCCGCCCTCGGGGAAAAAGGCCGTGCGGTCCAGCACAACGGCAAAGCCGCCCGGGGCGGGGCTGCATTGCAGCACCCGGGCGGTAAAGCTTTGGACATAAGAATCTGTTTCGTATATTTTTTGTGTCACGAACCGGAGTTCCTTTCAAATTTTTGGGATTTTCTTATTATAACATAAAACAGGTGTAGAAAAAACTGCCTTATCCTATATAATAAAGGATAGACTGAATTTTTACAACTACTTATGAGGAAAACCATTCGATGCGTATTATGAAATCTGCGGTGCTGGTGTTTCCGGCGCTGCTGCTGGCGGGCTGCTCGCTGGCTGATGTAAAAACGGCCGTGCTGCCGGTTGAAAATACCGCTACGATCGAGACGGCACCCACCGCCGCCCCCCAGACGCTGACGGTATATGCCTCGGACGCACTGGCCCCGGCGGCCCGTGCCTATGCCGAGGCGCAGGGCGTGACGCTGACGCTGACTGCGGATGCCGCCGCAGCGGATCTGCTGCTGACTGACCATGCCCCCGGCGGCAGCCTGCTGGATGTCACAAGCGACACGCTGCTGGCGGCAGCCGCCGCCCGGGCGGACATTACCGGGAACGCCAGCACTCTGCCGCTTGGGCGCAGCCTGTACGGCTACTGGGCCAACGGCGCGGTGCTGAACGCGCTGCTGGGTGACGGCGCTCTCACAGCGCTGCAGGGCGCAGACTGGGAGGAATGGAGCGACTTTGTGGAGACGCTCTCCGCATGGTTGGACGAGCCGAAGGCCGCAACCGTCACGCTGAGCGGCAGCGACTACACCCTGCCCGAGGCACGCCCCGACGGCGTGACGGCTACCGGCGTCTTGCGGCCCGGCGGACCGGGCGTCCGGCTACACGGCCGCGCTGCTGGCTGCTGATGGCAGCCGCACGGCAGACGCGCTGACAGGCCCGCTCAACGGCGTCTACAGCGCCGTTACGCTGGAGTGGAACCACATGGCCGACAGCGCCGAAAATGCAGTGTTTCGCCGCGCCAAGCTGACTGACCTGCTGGCGGACTGCGGCAGTGAAGGCTGCAGCGGACTTGTGCTGATACCCTTCAAATGCAACTTTGAGGACAGCGACCTGACGACCGAGGAGTATAATCTGGACGGACTGCTGGATTACCCGGTGCTGGCCGATGCGGGCTGCCTTGCCCTGAACGCCGACACCGATGCCGCCGGGCTGAAGGCGGCCAAGAGCGCCGCGCTGTGGCTTTACTCCAACGGTGCGGGCGAAGATGCCCTGACCGAGACGCTCGGTGTTGTCACACCGTGGAACACGGCGGCTGATTCGACCGCGGTGTTGGCCATGCAGATCGAGCAGGTCGGTACCGGTATCCTGCCCGGTGCCGTGCTTGACACGGCCACCGCCGAGGCCCTGACCGCCAACGAGCTGAGCCTGCAGGGTAGCGAAAAGCACACCAAAGCCGAGCGCACCGCGTTCACCGCCGCCGCGCTGCAAGCGCTGGGTGCAGGGGAATAAAGGCTTCCCCCCCCCGAGGGGGAAGCCATCGCAACGCAAACCGCACACAACGCCGAAAGGCGATACATACAGAGAAGAGGGAAAACACTATGGAATTTAAACGCTGCAGTGGTATTCTGATGCCGATCTCCAGCCTGCCCGGCGGGTACGGCATCGGCAGCCTGGGCAAGCCCGCCCGCGATTTTGTGGATTTTCTGGCCGGGGCCGGCCAGACGATCTGGCAGATTTTGCCCGTAGGCCCCACCGGCTTTGCGGACAGCCCTTACCAGAGCTGCTCCGCCTTTGCGGGCAATCCCTATTTCATTGATCTGGACCTGCTGGCTGCCGATGGTCTGCTGACCCCAAAGACTACGCGAACATCAACTGGGGCAGCGATGCCGCCAAAGTCGATTACGGTACTCTTTACGAGAAACGGTTCGCCGTGCTGCGCAAGGCATACAAGCGCTTTCTGGCCAACCGCCCTGTGCCCGGCTATGAGACCCCGTACCCCGATGACTGGTATCGCTTCCAGTTCCTGAGCAGCGATTGGCTGCCCGACTACTGCCTCTACATGGCCATCAAGGAGGCCAACGGCATGGTGGACTGGCAGCAGTGGCCCCGCGCCCTGCGCGTCCGCGAGGAGGAGGCACTGGCCGCCTTTCGCGCCGAGCACGCTGAGGAACTTGAATTCTGGGCGTTTGTTCAGTATGAATTTGACCGCCAGTGGCGCGCCCTGCACGCCTATGCCAAGCAGAAGGGCATCGCCATCATGGGGGATATCCCCATCTATGTCTCGGCGGACTCCGCCGATGCTTGGGCGGGCCGCGAGCTGTTTGAGACCGATGCCGAGGGCCGTCCCCGCCGCGTAGCAGGCTGCCCGCCGGATTATTTTGCCGAGGATGGCCAGCTGTGGGGCAACCCGCTCTACGACTGGGATTACCACCGCAGGACCGGCTATGCGTGGTGGATCAGCCGCGTGCGCCATGCACTGTCCATCTATGACATCCTGCGCATTGACCACTTCCGCGGCTTTGACACCTACTGGGCGATCCCGGCAGGGGAGACCACGGCCCGCAACGGCCGCTGGGAGCAGGGCCCCGCATGGAGCTGTTCCGCGCGCTGCACAACGCTCTGGGCAGCCTGCCCATCGTGGCCGAGGATCTGGGCGAGATGTTTGACTCGGTCCGTGAGCTGCTTGCGGAGAGCGGTTTCCCCGGCATGAAGGTGCTGCAGTTCGCCTTTACCGGCGAGGACAGCGTGGACCTGCCCCACAACTACCCGCGCAACTGTGTGGCCTACCCCGGCACCCATGACAACAATACGCTGGCCGGCTGGTTTGGCGGGAGCTGACCGCCGCCCAGCGCAGGCGGGCGACCGATTACTTTGCCCTGACCGGGCGGGAGGGGCACCGTGCGCGGCCTGCTGCGCGGTGTGCTGGCCAGCGCGGCGGCACTCGCCATCATTCCGCTGGCGGACTGGCTGGAGGAGCCTGCCGCCAGCCGGATGAACACACCCGGCAAGGCCCGTGACAACTGGCAGTGGCGCGCCGATGCAAAGAAGCTGACCCCCGCGCTGGCCGGTGAGATCCGCGAGCTGTCGGAGCGGTATTTCCGTACTGCGCGATAATTTGTTGACTTCGTAGGATATTTTTTCGTTTTAGCTTGCAATCTTTGTGCAACGCAAGCCTTGGAAAAAGGGCCGCAGTGTGGTAAAATTGTCTATGTATTATACAAAGGCTAAGATGCGCTGTGCCGGCAACCGGCAGAAGGAAACGATATGAAACAGGACTACACCATTGCCGAGCTGCAGGCGGAGATCGCCGCGCTGCAGCAGCTATTTGACTGTGTTACACTGGCAGACCCCTGCAGAGGGCTGCTGGACCCGGCAACCCTGCAGCCGCTGGACAAGGTGGCAGCGGTGCCTGCACTGGACGCCAACGGCCGCGGTATGCGGATCATCAAGGCGGCGTCCGGGCTTGAAACCTTGCTGGCTCAGGGCATCCGCGTGGAGGGCACGCCCTGCGTGCTGATGATGCAGATGCCGCTGCCCCGCGGCCTCAATACGGACGGTGACGAGGACGCCTTTACCCGCGCCCTGAGCCAGATGCAGGAGGATCTGCGCCGCGACCATGTGACCGGTGTCTACAACGCGGTCTACCTGAATGAGGAGTTCCGCCCCCACGCAGAGCGCGCCGCCATGGACGGCCAGCCTGTGGGCGTTGTGATGCTCCGCGTCAATGAGTATTGGCAGCTGCGTGAGCATGAGAGCAGCACGGCAGCCGACTGCTGCCTGAATATGGCCGCCGGCATCCTGCAGCTGGCTGTGGGCCCCGACCGTGAAAAGGCCGTACTGGCCCGCCTGAACGATGGCTTCTTTGCCGTGGTCACGCTGGGTACGCCCGCCGCCAAGGTGGCAAAGGTCGTGCGCGAGGCGATGAATGACTCCCGCCGGGAGTTCAACATCTCGCTCTCCCGCCGCGGCAGCTTCACCGTGGCGATCGCCTCGGCCGAGTGGGGCGAGACCGCCTCTTGGGATATGATGCTTTCTCTCGCACAGCAGCGCCTGTGACCGAATAAAACAACCCCCTTGTGTACATACTGGCATTGACCGCTAAATGTACACAAGGGGGATTTTGTTATGCAGAGCGATAATGAAAAGATGCTGCAGGAAATCGTGCAGAACACCGAGATGGGCAAGAATACGCTGGATGAGCTGATGGGCCTGACCCATGACCAGAAGCTGAAGGACGAGATGCTGCGCCAAAAGCGGGAGTACCGCCGCCTCAATCAGGCTGCCCACACAGCGCTGGACGCCATTGGTGCCGAGGCGCACGGCCAGAGCGCCGCCGCAAGGATGAGCGTCAGCATGGGAATCCGCACCCGGACGATGCTGGACAAATCCACCCGCAATCTGGCCACAATGCTGGCCGAGGGCAGCGGGCAGGGCGTGCTGGACTGCAAGCGCGCCGAGAAGGACTACCCCACAGCCCAGCCCCGGGGCCATGCAGCTCTGCCATGAGCTGGGCCGCTTCCAAAGCGAGGCCGAGCAGACCTGGCGCGGCTTCGTGTGAAAAGCCTTCCCCTGGGGGCTGCGCCCGCAGGCGCGTGTCGGAGCGCAACCGCCGAAGGCGGCTCTTGGCGCGGAGACTGAAGGTGACCGTAGGCCGGATGAGGGCGGGCCTGCCGTTACAACCCGTTTATGGGTAATAATGGCAAGGCTGCCCTCATCAGTCTGCTTCGCAGACAGCTTCCCTCTCGGGGGAAGCCTCTTTACTTACAATTTCAGATCCCCTTCCTTGATCCAGCCTTTTTTGCGCAGAAGCTCACAGAAAAGGACGCTCAGGACGGCGGGCAGGATAAAGCAGACGAGCGCCAGCCCGGCCCAGTCAAAGGCCGTGATGGCCCGGCCGCTCTCGACCCAGCCGGTATAGACGCCGATCTGGCCGACCAGACCGCAGGTACCCATGCCGCTTGACACGGCGGGGCCGTTCATCTCAAGATGGAACAGGCAGGTGGCGACAGGCCCGGTGATGGCGGCTGCCAGCGTCGGCGGGATCCATGTGCGGGGATTGCGCAGGATGTTGGGCATCTGCAGCATGCTGGTGCCAAGCCCCTGACTGACCAGCCCGCCGACGCCGTTCTCCCTGTAGCTCATAACGGCAAAGCCGACCATCTGGGCGCAGCAGCCCGCCACGGCGGCGCCGCCGGCCAGCCCGGTCAGCCCCAGCGCTGCGCAGATGGCCGCGCTCGAGATGGGCAGTGTCAGTGCCATGCCGACCAGCACCGACACAAGGATGCCCATCAGCAGGGGCTGCAGCTCGGTGGCCCACATGATCAGGCTGCCCACGGCGGACGCCGCTGCGCCGATGGCCGGGGCGCACAGCGCGCTGAGCCCTACGCCAACCAGAATCGTGACCGCCGGGGTGACCAGAATATCGACCTTGGTCTCCTTGCTTACCAGCTTGCCGACCTCAGCCGCAACGATTGCGATAAGGTAAACGGCCAGCGGGCCGCCTGCACCGCCCAGTTCATTGGCGGCACCGCCCACGGCAATCAGGCTGAACAGCACAAGCTGCGGTGCATGGAGCGCATAGCCGATGGAGGCAGCCATGGCCGGCCTGCCACGGCAGCGGCATACCCGCCCGCCATGACAGAAAAGCAAGCCCGGTCTGCTGGCCCAATGTCTTGATGATCGTGCCGATGAGCAGGCTGGCAAACAGGCCCTGTGCCATGGCGCCCATGGCGTCAATGCCGTAGCGATGCGCCGAGATGATGACATCCTTGCGCTTGAAAAAAGAACGAAGCTCTTCCATTTGTACTCTCCTCTTTCCGATAATAATGAAATTTTAGCATTTTGCGTGGGGGAATACAACCACTTCCCCCCAAATGTGCCGAATTGCACAGATTTGTTGAAAAAGCAAGCCGAATGCGGTACAATTAAATAAAATGTGGCAGGGGAGTCCGGCGGCCCGCTGCCTTACATACTGCCGGGACGGAGGTTCATTGTGGCCAATAAGAAAAAGAAAAAACACCCCGCACCCGCTGCGCAGCCCGCAGAAAAGCGTGTCCCGGTGGATTGCCCCGTGCAGCCGCCCCGCACCGCGAAGCTGATGGGAGCGCTCTGCTACCTGAATGTGCTGATTCTGATCCCTGCCTGCAGCAAATGGCGGCACGATGATTTCGTGAAATTTCATCTGAATCAGGGCCTTGTGCTGCTGGCACTGGCAACGGTCTGCGCCTGTGTTGGGTTTCTGCCGCACGGCAGCGAGATGGGCCTGACCCTGACGCTGCTGGTGGACGCCCTCTCTCTGGTAGGGCTGGTGCAGACCCTGCGCGGCCTGAAAAGCCCGCTGCCGGGTGTGCGCAATATTACGAAAGGATTCCATCCGTTTGACTGAATAAGGAGATGTTTGCTATGTCTAAAGCTGTTATCTTTTTTGCCCCCGGGCTGGAGGAATGCGAGGGCCTGCTCTGCGTGGATATTCTGCGCCGCGCCGGTGTGGAGGTCACGATCGCCGCAGTGGGAGGGCAAAAGACCGTCACAAGCGCCCGCGGCATCCATGTGGTGGCCGATGCGCTGGCTGAGGAACTGGACTATGCGGCCTTTGATGCCTGCATCCTGCCCGGCGGTATCCCCGGCGTGCCGAATCTCAAGGCCGATGCCACGGTCAAAAAGGTCTGTCAGGACTTTGCCGCGGGCGGCAAACTGGTTGCGGCTATCTGTGCAGCGCCTACGGCACTGGCGGCCTTCGGCGTGCTGAACGGCAAAAAGGCAACGGTCTACCCCGGCATGGACGCTGACCTGACCGCCGCCGGGGCCAGCTACACGGGCCTGCCCATCACGATTGACGAAAATATTGTCACCGGTGAGGCACTGGGGGCAGCCATCCCCTTTGCGCTGGCGCTGGCCCGTATGCTGGCCGGTGCAGACGCCGCCAACAAGGTCAAGAGTGCCATCGTGTACCAGTAAGACGGACAATAAAAACAGCCCCGGCGGCAGGTCGGGGCTGTTGGTTTTGTTATGGGTCACTTCCGTCCGCGCTGCAGCTCGATCCAGGCAAGGTCACCGCGCTCAAGGCCGTGGATCAGCACCTCGGCTGTGGCAATGTTGGTGGCAACGGGGATCGTGTGCATGTCACACAGGCGCAGCAGCATCACATCATTCGGCTCGCCGGGCTTGGCGCTGACCGGATCGCGGAAAAAGAGCAGCATGTCGATCTCACCGCAGCCGATCATGGCAGCGATCTGCTCAGCACCGCCGCGCCCGCCCGGATACAGGCAGCGCACCGGCAGCCCTGTGGCATCGTGGACGATCTTGCCGGTCACACCGGTGGCAACCAGTTCGTTCTCCGACAAAATGCGCAGATAGGCTGTGCAGAACTGCGCCATCAACTCCTTGCGGGAATCGTGGGCAATTAATGCGATTCTCATAGCTGAACTCTCCCTCCGTACAGCCGTACTGCGACTGCACACAAAACGTATACTATATAATAATACATATGTACAAAAAATGCAAGTGCCGGACGGACAAAAAATGTCCATAAAAACGGCGCTATGCCAAAAACCTTGGCAGAATGGCCAAACTCGGCTGTGAAATTTTGGTGAAACAGCGCGCGGCAGTTGTGCTATAATGAAAAAAACGGACAGACACTGTATGTGATTCTGTCTAAAAGGAGGATCTACCATGAGGAAATCTGCCCAAACCGTCATCCGCCCGGATGCCTACTATACGATTGCAGCAGCCAACGGCCGCGTGCTGGAAGTGGCCGATTTCAACACCGAGAACGGTGCCTCGGTCCGTCTGTGGAGTTATGAGGGCCAGCCTTGGCAGCAGTGGAGCTTTGAGGAATCGGCCGAGGGCGAGTACCGCATCAAAAACCGCTTTACCGGCAAGGTCATGGATCTGGCTATGTCCGGCGTCAGCAACGGAACATGGGTACACCAGTGGAGCCGCACGGCCGGTGCCGGTCAGCGCTGGCAGATCGTTGACGCGGGCGGCGGCAAGGTCAAGCTGCGCAATGTGCTCGCGGATAAGGTCATCGACCTTGTAGGTATGCGCGTTGACAACGGCACGCAGGCCCAGATCTGGCAGGATGTATTCGGTGAGAACCAGCTTTGGAGGCTCGATCCTGTGCCCGAGCGGCTGCTGAATAAGGAAACGCCTGCCCCCAAGCCCAAGGAGGAGCCGCGGCGCACGACCCGCACCCAGACCGAGAAGAAAACCTCCGGCAAGGCGGCCCGGCGGACGAGTAAGAACAAGTAAGAAAAGCCTTCCCCTGCGGGGGAAGCTTTTTTTGTGGGTTGCAGGCAGCGCAAAATGTTGTTATAATAGTAAAAAACCGAAAGGCAGTATGACCATGCAGTTTACCGAGCTTACCAATGTTTCGCCCGAGATCATCCGCGCTACGCAGGCGATGGGCTTTACCGATATGACCGAAATTCAGGAGAAGGCCATCCCGCTGATGCTGGGCGGGCATGATATGATCGCCAAGGCGCCCACAGGCACCGGCAAAACGGTGGCGTTCGGTATCCCCATCCTGTCCAAGGTGGACCCTGCCAGCCTCAAGCCGCAGGCAGTCGTCCTGAGCCCCACGCGTGAGCTGGCCCAGCAGATCGCGCAGGACCTGCAAAATCTGGCGCAGTTCCTGCCGGAAATCAAGATCGTCTGCGTCTACGGCGGCGCAGGCATGGATAAGCAGCAGCGCCAGCTCAAGCAGGGGTGCCAGATCGTTGTGGCTACGCCGGGCCGCCTGATGGACCATTACCGGCACCATGCCATTGATGTGTCGCAGGTCCGGACCGTGGTGCTGGACGAGGCCGATGAGATGCTGAACATGGGCTTCTACAAGGATGTGAAGTACATTATCGACCTGATGAAGCACCGCGAGAGCCTGTCGATGTTCTCGGCCACGATCAGCCGCGAGGTGCTGGACATCGGCTGGCTGTACCAGCACAATGCCGCCGAGGTCAGCGTTCAGCCCGTTGAGGATTCCAGCCCGAAGATCGCCCAGTACAAGCTGCTGACCACCGGCCGCGACAAGCTGGCGGATGCCGCGCAGATCATCATCTCCGAGGGCTACAAGCGGGTCATGATCTTCTGCAACACTAAGTATAACACCGGTATGCTGGCCAACCAGCTGGCGCGCCTGAACTTTAATGTGGACTGCCTGCATGGCGACCTGTCGCAGGCGGAGCGCAACCGGATCATGACCCGGTTCAAGGCCGGTGAGATCGATGTGCTGGTGGCCACCGATGTTGCAGCCCGCGGCATTGATGTCTCCGATGTGGACGCGGTCATCAACTACGATGTGCCCGAGGAAAACGAGCATTACACCCACCGCATCGGCCGCACCGGCCGTGCCCGCAAGCAGGGCGCAAGCTACCTTTTCTATACGAAGGAGGAGCAGAAGCGGGTCGAGCAGCTGCTGCGTCTGACCCGCAACACCGATGACTGCAAGAGCGTAAAGTTTGACTTCAACCACGAGCATCTGAAGGTGGAGGAAAAAGCAGCGGAGGATAAGTTCCAGATCAAGGCGTATTTTTGAGAAAGGCTTCCCCCTTGGGGGAAGTTGTCCGCGAAGCAGACTGATGAGGGGCAAGCTTGCCCTTATTGCCCGCAAATGGATTGCCATGGCGGACGCGCACCGACATGCGCCCGCGGGGCGTCGAGGCCACCGCCCTCTACAACAAAAAAAGCACCTGCCTATTCCACACAGGCAGGTGCTTTTTATTAAGTAATTTAACTAGAACTCTCGATCATCCGTGCGACGATCTCGGTCGCGGTCTTGATGTACTCCGCAATGCTGAACTGCTTGACGACCAGAACCTCATAGCCGCTCTCGTCCGCGTTGTCGCTCATGGCGCGCAGGATGACGCAGGGGACATCGTTGCGCCCGGCGATCTGGCTGACCGCAGCGCCCTCCATCTCGACACAGTCGGGATGGCACTTTTCCTCGATGGCTTTTTTCGTCTCGGCATCGCCTACAAAGGTGTCGCCGGTGGCGATCTTGCCCGCAATGGCCTTCACGCCGCAGGCCGCGCAGGCGTCCAGCGCGGTCTGCACAAGAGCGGAGTCCCCGTGGTATTCGGTCTGGAACGGTGCGCTTTGGGCGATCATGCTCAGCTCTGCATCATGGTAAACGACCGTCTCGCCGATGCAGACATCGCCGATGCCGATCTTGCTGGTCATGTTGCCGGCAATGCCGCTGAAAATCAGCCTGTCAATGCAGTATTTTGTGCAAAGCACCTGCACGGTGGAGGCAGCGTTGGCCTTGCCCATGCCTGCACAGCAGACAACGACCTGCTTGTCGTGCAGGGTGCCGCAGTGGTATTCCACCCCGGCGTACTGCTCCTTGGTTACATTTTCCAACCGGGCACACAGCTGGTCCACTTCATCGGGCATAGCGCCCATAATGCCAATAATCATCTTGAATTCTCCTAAAAAACGGCGTTGTTCGGGCAATTATACATTGAACAGGAACTCGATGACATCGCCGTCATTCACAACATATTCCTTGCCCTCGGTGCGCTGCAGGCCCTTGGACTTGACGGCGGCATAGTTGAAATCGGCGTCCTCAAGATCCTTGTAGGCAATGACCTGTGCGCGGATGAAGCCGCGCTCAAAATCGCTGTGGATCTTGCCGGCGGCCTGCGGGGCCTTGGTGCCGCGCTTGATGGTCCAAGCACGGCACTCTTTTTTGCCGTCAGTCAAAAAGCTGATAAGACCCAGCAGCTCATAGCTGGCCTTGATGAGCTTGTCCAGACCGGTGGATTCAATGCCCATTTCCTGCAGGAACGCGATTTTTTCCTCCTGCGTGGAGCCGGCAATGTCCTCCTCGGTCTTGGCGCAGATGGGGATAGCCTGCGCGTTTTCCTCCTTGGCGCGGGCGGCCACCAGCGGGAAGTAGGGATTCTCGTCCAGCCCGCCGAGCAGATCGTCCTCGCCCACATTGCAGGCGTAGATGACCGGCTTGGCGGAGAGCAGGCCAAGCTCCTTGCGGACGGCCTTCTGTGCATCGTCACCCTCGTCAAAGTCGAAGGAACGCGCCGGCTTGCCGCCCTCGAGCCAAGAGGCCAGCTCCGCCAGCCAGCCAGCCTCCGCCGCGGCAGCCTTGTTGCCGGTTTTGGCGGCCTTCTGCTGGCGGCCAAGGCGGTTGCTGACGACCTCCAGATCGGCCAGAATCAGCTCCAGATCAATGGCATCAATGTCGCGGATGGGGTCAACGCTCTCGGGCTTGTTGACATCCTCCACAACATGGATGATGTTGTCATCGTCAAAGCAGCGCACCACATGGACGATGGCATCGCACTCGCGGATATG